>Ga0208979_100292_pt1 | contig 48812 bp, 45 predicted proteins | sample HotLakConsUCCSLE_FD_184738 | JGI IMG/M metagenome (GOLD analysis project Ga0208979, IMG submission 184738) | Hypersaline microbial mat communities from Hot Lake, Washington, USA - Hot Lake Consortium UCC-SLE (SPAdes) | ecosystem: Environmental > Aquatic > Non-marine Saline and Alkaline >... | reverse complement strand
CGCTCCACGCCGCTCCAGCCGAACACGGCGCACACGGCGCACGCCGGATCAGCCCGCCCGAACCAACCACGCCGGAGCCACGGTCATGACCGACGCCCAAACTCATTCATACCTTCACAGGCTCTGAGCCGCGCCGCGACCGGAACCTGTTGCCAAATCGCCCGCGCGGGGTCACATCTCGCGGGACATGAGTTCCCACCCGACCAGCCGCGCCGGATTCGGCGTCTACGTGCACTGGCCCTTCTGCGCCTCGAAGTGCCCGTATTGCGACTTCAACAGCCACGTGCGGCAGGCCCCGCCGGACGAGGCGCGCTTCCTCGCGGCCTTCGAGGCCGAGATCGCGCACGCGGCGGCGCTGGCGCCCGGCCGCACCGTGTCGAGCGTCTTCTTCGGCGGGGGCACGCCCTCTCTGATGAAGCCCGCCACCGTCGGCGCCATTCTCGACGCCATCGGCGGCGCCTGGGCGGTCGCGCCCGGCGCGGAGGTGACGCTCGAGGCGAACCCCACCAGCGTCGAGGCGACGCGCTTTTCGGGCTACCGCAAGGCGGGCGTGAACCGCGTCTCGCTCGGCGTCCAGGCGCTGAACGACCCCGACCTGCGCGCGCTCGGGCGGATGCACACCGCGCAGGAGGCGCTCGCGGCGGTGGCCGTCGCGCGGACCCATTTCGAGCGCTATTCCTTCGACTTGATCTACGCTCGCCCCGGCCACGCACCCGCCGCCTGGGCGGCGGAGCTCAAGGAGGCGATCGGCCATGCCGCCGAGCACCTCTCGCTCTACCAGCTCACCATCGAGCCCGACACCTGGTTCGAGAAGCTGCACCGCGCCGGCAAGCTCGTGATCCCCACGCCGGACGAGGCGCGTGCGCTGTGGGACATCACGCAGGAGGTCTGCGCCATCGCCGGCCTGCCGGCCTACGAGATCTCGAACCACGCCCGGCCGGGCGCGGAATCGCGCCACAACCTCGTCTACTGGCGCTACGGCGAGTATGCGGGAGTGGGCCCCGGCGCCCACGGGCGGCTCGTCACCAACGAGGGCCGCATCGCCACCGCCACGGAGAAGCACCCGGAGACCTGGCTCGCCAAGGTCGAGCGCGACGGCAACGGCGTCATCGACACCGAGGTGCTCGGCGCGAGCGAGCAGGGCGACGAGTTCCTGCTGATGGGGCTGCGCCTCACCGAGGGCGTCGACCCGGCGACCTTCGAGGCGCTGTCCGGGCGCGGGCTCGATGCGCGGCGGATCGCCGCGCTCGTCGAGCACGGCATGATCGTGGAGCGTCCCGACGGCCGCCTGGCCGTGACCAACGAAGGCTTTCCGGTGCTCGACGCCGTCGTCGCCGATCTCGCCGCATAGCGCCCGTCGCACGCACCCGATCGCCCTTCCCGCGCGTATCTCTCGACAGATTGCCAGAGGAGCGCGCATGGACGGACCGGTCGCCCACATCAACGCCGTCGGGGTCGCGACGCCGGGAAACCAGGTGCACGAGGCCTTCGTCGCCTTCGCCGAGGGCACGCTCTCCGCGCGCCGCGACAAGGCGCTGTTCCGGCGCATGGCCGCGCGCGCGGGCATCGAGCGGCGCTGGTCGACCTTCGTCCCCGCGCGCGAGGGCACGGCGGCGGAGGGCGCGGCGCCCGAGGACGCCATCGACGCGGAGGGCTTCTTTCGCCGGGGCGCCTTCCCCGGCACTGCCGCGCGGATGCGCCGCTTCGCCGAGCAAGCCCCGGCTTTGGCGGAGGCGGCCGCGCGCGATCTCGGCACGCAGGCGGACATCGCCGGCATCACCCACCTCGTGGTCGCCTCCTGCACCGGCTTCTGCGCGCCGGGCGTCGACCAGCGGCTCGCCGAGCGGCTGGGGCTCGACCCCGACCTCGAGCGGATCTCGATCGGCTACATGGGCTGCTCGGCGGCGGTGAACGCCCTCAAGACGGCCCGCCACATCGTGCGCTCGCAGCCGCATGCGCGGGTGCTCGTCGTGTGCGTCGAGCTGTGCACGCTCCACGTCCAGGAGGTCGACGATCTCGAGGCGCTGCTCGCCGCCATGCTGTTCGGCGACGGCGCGGCCGCCGCGCTGGTCACGGCCGAGCCGACGGGCTTCTCGCTCGGCGACTTCAAGGCCGTGACCCTCCCCGCGACGCAGGACCGGATCACCTGGGACGTCGCCGACACGGGCTTTCTCATGCACCTGTCGGGCGCGGTGCCCCAGGCCATCGCCGATGCGCTGGCGCAGGAGCGCGCACGCAACGACGCGGGCGGCGTGCTCGGAGGCCGGCGGGTCGAAGATTACGCCCTCTTCGCCGTCCATCCAGGCGGGCGCAGCGTGCTCGACGCCGTCGCCCTGGGGCTGGAGCTTCCCGAGGAGGCGCTCGCCACCGCCCGCAGCGTGCTCGCGGAGAACGGCAACATGTCGTCGGCGACGATCCTGTTCGTGCTGCGAGAGCTCCTCACGCAGCGCGGCGCGGCCGGCGAGCCGGGGCTCGGCATGGCCTTCGGCCCGGGCATGGTGGCCGAGACCTTCCGCTTCGCGAGGGCCGCGTGAGCCCGCGCTTCGACCCCGCGCGCCGCGCGCCCGGCCCGGAGCTGATGGACGATCCCGCGGTCGACGCCGGCACGATCGGCGCCTGCCTCGCCGACCTCGCGCGGGTGAACACGCTGACGCTCGGCCGCCGGCCGGTCCTCGCCTTCGTCGCCCGCGCCGCTCGCGCCCATCCCGGCCGGCGGCTGGCGGTGCTCGATCTCGGCTGCGGCCACGGCGACACGCTGCGCGGGCTCGCCGCGATGGCCCGGCGGCGCGGGCTCGATCTCGCGCTGGACGGCGTCGACCTCTCGCCCCACGCCGTCGCCGCTGCCCGGGCCGCAACGGACCCCGCGGATGCGATCGGCTACCGCGTGGGAGACGCGCTCGCCGAGAACGACGGCGAGCGGCCGGACCTGATCGTCTCCTCCCTCGTCGCGCATCATCTCGACGAGCCCGAGATCGTCGCCCTGCTCGCGGGCATGGAGCGGCGCGCCCGGCTCGGCTTCCTCGTCAACGACCTGCGCCGCAGCCGCGTCTCCTTCCACGGCTTTCGCCTCCTCGCGACGGCGATGCGCTGGCACCCGTTCGTGCGCCACGACGGGCCGCTCTCGATCGCCCGCGCCTTCGTCGAGGCCGACTGGCGGCGTATGACGGGCGCGGCCGGCCTCGCCGAGGTCGCCGCGATCCGCCGGCGCTTTCCGTTCCGCCTCGTGGTGGAGCGGCTGCGGGAGACGCCCGCATGAGCGTCGGCGGAGACATGGCCTGCGACGTCCTCGTCGTCGGTGGCGGGCCCGGCGGCGCCGCGGCCGCGATCCGGCTCGCCGAGGGCGGCGCGCGGGTGACGCTCGTCGAGCGCGAGGCGGGGGCGCACGACAAGGTCTGCGGCGAGTTCGTCTCGGGCGAGGCCCGCGCGATGCTCGCCGGGCTCGGCCTCGCAGCCGCCTGGCCGGATGCGCCGGGGATCGACACGCTGCTCGTCGCGGCGGGGGCGCGGACGGCCCGCGCGCCGCTGCCCTTCACCGCGATCGGCCTCGACCGCCGGCGCATGGACGAGGACCTGCTCGCGCGCGCGGCCGCGCAGGGCGTCGCCCTCCGACGCGGCGTCGCCGTGACCCGCCTCGCACGTGACGACGGCGGGCTCTGGCATGCGCGGCTCTCGGACGGCGAGACCCTCGCCGCGCCGATCGCGGTGCTCGCCGTGGGCAAGCACGACCTGCGCGGCCACGCCCGCCCGCGCCCGGCGGACGCCGATCTCGTCGGGCTCAAGACCCACCTGACGCTCGGGACGGACGCGGCGCACGCGCTCGCCGGCACGATCGCGCTCGTCCTGTTCGAGGGCGGCTACGCCGGCCTGCAGCCGGTCGACGGCGCGCGCGCCAACCTGTGCCTCGTCGCCCGCGCGCCGCTGGTGCGGGCCGCCCGAGGGGACCTGGCGACGCTGGTTGCGCGGATCGCGGCGCGGACGCCGGCCCTCGCGGACGCGCTGTCGGGCGCGCGCGGCCTCACTGAGCGCCCCCTCGCGATCGCGCGCATCCCCTACGGCCACGTGCATCGGCCGCACCCGGCCGATCCGCCGGGCCTCTACCGGCTCGGCGATCAGGCCGGCGTCGTGCCCTCCTTCTGCGGCGACGGGCTCGCCATCGCGTTGCACACGGGGCTTCGCGCGGCGCAGGCGATCCTCGCGGGAGCGTCGGCGCAGGCCCACCACGCGCGCATCACCGCCGAGGTGGGGCCGCAGATCGGGCGGGCGCGGATGCTGGAGCGGCTCGGGCGAACGCGGCCGGGGCGGGCCGCGCTCGTCTCGGGGATACGCCTCGCGCCGCGGCTCGCCGCGCGCGCCGCGTCCGCGACGCGGGTGCCCGAGGGCGCCTGGCGCGACGCGCTCAGAAGTCCGTTTCCAGCACCTGGATGATCGCGGGCGTCATCAGCACCGCGAAGAGCACGGGCAGGAAGAAGACGATCATCGGCACGGTGAGCTTCGGCGGCAGGCTGGCGGCCTTCTTCTCCGCCTCGTTCATGCGCTGGTCGCGGCTCTCCTGCGCGAGCACGCGCAGCGCCTGGCCCACCGGCGTGCCGTAGCGCTCCGCCTGGATCAGGGCCGTGACGACGGCCTGGACCTGCTCGAGGCCGGTGCGCATCGAGAGGTTCTCGTAGGCGAAGCGTCGATCGTTGAGGTACGCCATCTCGGCGTTCGTCAGCGCCAGCTCCTCCGCCAGCGGGATCGAGTTGACGCCGACCTCGACGCTCACGCGCTTCAACGCCTGCTCGATCGACATGCCCGATTCGACGCAGATCAGGGTGAGGTCGAGCGCGTCCGGCCAGGCCCGCTTCAGCGACATCTGCCGCTTGGTCTTGGCGTTGCGCAGGTACACCTCGGGCATCTTGATGCCGAGATAGGCCGCGATCATGACGATCACGATCCGCATCAGCGGCGGCAGCTCGTGGTCGTTGACCAGGAAGAGATACAGGAGGCTGAGCAGGAAGAAGCCGATCGGCGTCGCGAGGCGGAAGAACAGGAAGCTGTATTCCGCCTTCTGGCCGCGGAAGCCGGCCTGCACGAGCTGGACCTTGGCGTGCTCCGTCCCCAGCCAATCGGAGAGCTTGAAGCGCTCGACGATGTCCTTGAGCCGTGCGGCCGGGCGCTGCCGCAGCGTGGCGCGGTTGCGACCCTCGAGCATGCGGTCGCGCTCGCGCGCGCGGATGCGTTCACGCTCCACGGCGACCGCCTTGAGGCGCTTGTCGAGCTGGTCGCCGCCCAGCAGGGGCATGGCGATCGAGTAGACCGTCGCCGCGGCGGCGACCGCCGCCAGCGCCGTCCCCACCGTGTTCGCATCGAGCTCCATGGTTCCTGCCGCCTTCAGATCTCGAAATTGATCATCTTGCGCATGATCAGGACGCCGCACATCATCCAGAAGGCCGAGATCGCGAGCACGATCTTGCCGATGAGCGTGGTCCAGAGCAGCGAGACGTAGTCGGGGCTGGTGACGTAGGTCAGAAGCGCGACGATGAACGGCAGCGAGGCGATGATCGCCGCCGACGCCTTCGCCTCCATGCTCATCGCCTGCACCTTGCCCTTCATCTTCTTGCGCTCGCGCAGCACGCGGGACAGGTTGCCCAGCGCCTCCGAGAGGTTGCCGCCGGCCTTGGACTGGATCGCGATGACGATGGCGAAGAAGTTCGCCTCGGCGACCGGAATCCGCTCGGCGACCCTCTGGATCGCCTCCGAGAGCGGCACACCCATCGCCTGCGCCTCCATCACCAGCCGGAACTCGGTACGCAGCGGCTCGCGCGCGCTGAAGGCGATCTCGCGCATGCAGTCGCCCAGCGGCAGGCCGGAGCGGATGCCGCGCACGATGATGTCGATGGCGTTGGGCAGCTCCTCCACGAAGCGGTTCACGCGCTTGGTGGCCATCCGGGAAAGCACCAGGCGGGGGAGGCCGAGGCCGGCGCTGAACCCCGCCAGCACGCCGATGATCGCGTTGCCGGTGCCCACGAACAGCACGAGCCCGGCCACCACCCCCGAGATCGCGCTGATCACGTAGAAGCGCGAGCTGGGCATGTCGAGACCCGCCCGCGCCAGCCGCTGGTCGAGGCTCAGCTTGGTCTGGGCGGTCTGCCGCGCCTCGATCTCCTTGAGGCTCTGGGCGATCTGGTCGCGGCGGTTCGCGCTGGAGGCCGCGGCGAGCCGGTCGATTCGCTTGGCGCCCGCGCCGACGAGCGCCGCCTGCCGCTTCTCCGCACGCCGCTCGCCGGAGAGCAAGGGATAGAGGAAGACGTACGCGATCCCGCCGACGGCGATCGCGACCATCAAGGGGGCGGCGAACATGCTCACGTCCATGGGCCGGCCCTCGTCATGCGTCGTCCTTGGACACTTCGAGCTTGTCGAGCGCGGTCGCGAGCGCAGGCTCGCAACCGTAGTAGCGGGCCCGCTCCCAGAACCGTGGCCGGCCGACGCCGGTCGAGCGGTGCTGGCCGATGAGGCGGCCGTTGGCGTCCTCGCCGAGGATGTCGTACTTGACGACGTCCTGCGTGATGATCACGTCGCCCTCCATGCCCACCACCTCGGTGATGTGCGTGATCCGGCGCGAGCCGTCGCGCAGGCGCGCGGCCTGGATGATCACGTCGATCGAGGAGACGATCATCTCGCGGATGGTGCGCGAGGGCAGCGCGAAGCCGCCCATCGTGATCATCGACTCGATGCGCGAGAGGCATTCGCGCGGGGAGTTGGCGTGCAGCGTGCCCATCGAGCCGTCGTGGCCGGTGTTCATGGCCTGGAGCAGGTCGAACGCCTCCGGGCCGCGCACCTCGCCGACGATGATCCGCTCGGGGCGCATGCGCAGGCAGTTGCGCACGAGGTCGCGCATGGTGATCTGGCCCTGACCCTCGAGATTGGGCGGACGCGTCTCGAGGCGCACCACGTGCGGCTGCTGCAGCTGGAGCTCGGCCGCGTCCTCGCAGGTGATCACCCGCTCGTCGTGCTCGATGTAGTTCGTCAGGCAGTTGAGCAGTGTCGTCTTGCCCGAGCCCGTGCCGCCGGAGATGACCGTGTTGCAGCGCACCCGGCCGATGATCTTGAGGATGTCAGCCCCCGGCTGCGAGATCGCGCCGAACTTCGTCAGCTGGTCGAGGGTCAGCTTGTCCTTCTTGAACTTTCGGATCGTCAGGGCCGGCCCGTCGATGGCGAGCGGCGGGGCGATGACGTTGACCCGCGAGCCGTCGGGCAGGCGCGCGTCGCAGATCGGGCTCGATTCGTCGACCCGGCGACCGACCTGGCTGACGATCCGCTGGCAGATGTTCATCAGCTGCTGGTTGTCGCGGAAGCGCACGTTGGTGAGCTGGATCTTGCCCGAGACCTCGATGTAGGTCTTGTTGGCGCCATTCACCATGATGTCGGCGATGTCGTCGCGCGCGAGGAGCGGCTCCAGCGGCCCGTAGCCGAGCACGTCGTTGCAGATGTCCTCGAGCAGCTCCTCCTGCTCGGCGATCGACATCACCACGTTCTTGAGCGCGATGATCTCGTTGACGATGTCGCGGATCTCCTCGCGGGCCGAATCGGGGTCGAGCCGGGAGAGCTGCGCCAGATCGATCGCCTCGATCAGCGCGCCGAAGATCATGCTCTTGGTCTGGTAGTACTTGTCCGACTTCTGGCGATCCTCGACCACGATCGGCCGCTCCGCCGCGGCCTTCGGCTCGAGCGACATGGCCGGGACGTAGCCGACCTCGTTGAGGACCGGCACGGCCGGAGGCGCGACCACGGGGGCCGGCGGCGGCGCGGAGGCCGGCGCAGGGCCGGGTCGCGAAACTGGTGGGGGCGCGTGCTGCGTTCCCGGTGCGGAGCGTTTGCCGAACATGGCCTGTCTCGTCTCCCGTCGCTTCCGTCAGGACGCCTTGCGGCGGGCGAACCTCGAGAGAATCGGGTCGAGCAGCGTCTTGCGCGCCCGCCGCTCCGCCGTGCGCCCGGCGATCGCCCGGGCGAGATCGTCGAACGCCTCGGCCAACTTCGAGTTGGGCTGTATCTCGGCGATCATCTGGCCATTGTTAGCGGCCGTCCCGAACAGCTGCGCGTCGAAGGCCAGCACCGCGGAGAGGTCGACGCCGAGCGCCTTGCCGAAATCGGGGGTGCCGATCTCGGGCCGCTTGGGCAGGCTCGCCTGGTTCAGCACGACCTTGGGCGCCTTGTCGTTCGGCCGGGCGGCCTTGAGCAGGTCGACGAGATTCTTGGCGTTGCGCAGCGAGGCGAGATCCGGCGCGGCCACGACGACGATCTCGTCCGACGCGATCAGCAGCCGCCGCGACCAGGCGGTCCAGACGTGCGGCACGTCGAGCACGATCGCGGGCGTCGAGGCGCGCAGGATGTCGAGCAGGTGGTCGAAGGCCGTCTCGGTGAGGTCGCAGGTCCGGTCGAGCATCGCAGGCGCGGCGAGCAGGCTGAGCCGATCGGAGCATTTCGACATCAGCCGCTCGACCATGTTGGCGTCGAGCCGGTCGGGCGCGAAGATCGCCTCGGCGATGCCCTGCGGCGGGTCCTGGTTGAAGTCCAGCCCCGCCGTGCCGAAGGCGATGTCGAGGTCGACGATCACCGTGGAGAGCGCCAGCTTCCGCGAGAAGGCCCAGGCGAGGTTGTGCGCCACCGTCGACGAGCCGACCCCGCCCTTGGCGCCGATCACCGCGACCGTGCGCCCCAGCGGCGGCGCGCCCGGCGCGCTGAACAGCCCGGAGACGGCGCCGACGAGGCCGATCGGCTCGACCGGGCCGATCAGGTACTCGCTGACGCCCCGGGCGATCAGCTCGCGGTAGAACCGCACGTCGTTGACGCGGCCGACCACCAGCACCTTGGTGCCGGCGTCGCAGACGTCGGAGAGCCGATCGAGCTGCTCCAGGAAGTCCTCCTGGGCCTGGGCGCGGGTCTCGAGCAGGATCACGTTGGGCGTCGGCGCCTGCGAGAACGCTGCGGCCGCCGCCGGGGCGCCGCCGGTCTGGACGCGCACGTGCGCCTTCTGCATGCGCCGGTCGAGCGCGGCCGCCTCCATCGCGGCCGCGAGCTCGGGCGTCTCGCAGAACGCCTGCATGGTGATGCGCGGGACCGGCGGGATCAGGTCGTCGCGCCCTGGGGTCTCGGTCATCTGGGGGTCCTCTCCTGCTGCGCTCACCGGGCGACGTCCGGGAAGCTGGTCGCCGGGTACTCGCCGGCGCGCACGGCGCGGACGTCGGGCAGCCGCGATTCCAGGTCGACCGGACCCGGCGTGCGCGCGCGCGCCAGGTCGACGGGGTCGGCCGTCTGCGCCGCGACGTTGCTCTGCATCGCGCAGCCGAGATTCCAATGGGGCTCGTTGCGCATGTTGAAGGCGGCGTCGCTCGCGCCGAGATCCTGCGGCCAGACCCCGCAGCGGCTCTGCACCTGCGCCTGCAGCGTCCGGTACGAGAGCCGGATGGCGGCCGCGAGCTCCGCGTTGCCGGGGCGATAGGTCGAGATCGACACGTATTGCGCCGGCACGCCGTTGCGCGCCAGCGTGTCGCGCACGGCCTCGAGCGTGCGGCGGGTGCCGATCTCGTCGCCGCCCTGCGGCACCTGGACGTGCATCGCGCCGCTGCCGCCCTCGCGGTAGGCCTCGGCGAAGGCGGCGACGTCGGTGCGCTGGCGCGGATCGAGGCCGACGCCGCGCACCAGCACGTCCAGCACGACCGGGGCCTGGGTCAGCGCGATCGGGTGCCGCTCGCGATAGTCCGTCGGGTAGATCGATCCGGTCTGCTGCACGACCCGGTCCGCGCAGGCGGCCAGGCTCGCCGCGAGCCCGGCGAGCGCCAGCAGGCGGACGGCGCGGGCGGGTCCCGAGAGGCCGTTCTGGACGTGTGGAATGAGCGCCATCTTGGGAAGTCCTTGGTCGGGAGGCCGCTGTCGCCTCGATCAGTCCGCGATGAAGCCGAAGGTGCCGCGAAGCCCGATCGGATCGGCCGTCTCCACCGTGCCGTAGAGGCGGTTCAGCCGCCCGAGCAGGATCGTCTGCGGGTCGTAGGCATCGAGGAAGCCGTCGTCGGGCCGCGCCACCCGGTCGGGCTGCATCGCCTGGGCGATGATCGGGGTGACGAGGATCATCAGCTCGGTCTCGCTGCGCTCGTAGCTCGTCGAGCGGAAGAGGGCCCCGAGGATCGGCAGGTTGAGGAGCCCGGGCATGCCGCTCACGCTGCGGTTCATGCTCTGGCTCAGCAGGCCCGCGGTCATGATCGTCGCGCCGGATGCGAGCTCCAGGCTCGTCGCCGATTCGCGGGTCTTGAAGCCGGGGAAGCTGAAGTCTTCGAAGGTGACGCTGTTGCCGCTGTCGATCTCGCGCACCCGCGTGGCGACGCGCAGGGAGATGCGGCCGCCCGACAGGACGACCGGCGTGAAGGAGAGATTGACGCCGAAGTCGAGCAGCTCGACGCCGCAGGTCCTGTTCGCCCCGCTGCCGGAACAGACGCGGATCGGGATCTCGCCGCCGGCCTGGAAATCGGCGGTCTCGCCGGAGATCGCAACCAGCGTGGGCTCGGCGAGGATTCGCAGCAGTCCCGCGCTCTCGAAGGCGGTCAGCGTGGACTGAAGGCTGAAGCCGCCCCCCTGCAGGCCGGCAGTGATGGAGCCGCCGGTGCCGCTGGTGCTCAGCTGCAGTCCCTCATTGACCGGGATCGGGGTCGGACGCCAGCCGGCGGTCGTGTCGATGCCGAACCGCTTGACCACGCTGCGCTCGACCTCGACGACCGTGACGCGCAGCATCACCTGATCCTCGCCACCCACGCCGAGCGAGTTCACCACCGCGCCCGTCGTGCCCTCGCCGGCGCCGACGAAGGCGTTGGCGATGTCGACCGCGCGCTGGGCCTCGAGCGCCGATGCGACGTGGCCGGTGAGCAGGATCGAATCGCCCGCGGCCTGGACGTCGATCGCCGATCCGGGAAGGGATCGGCGCAGCGTCGTGCGCAGCGCATCGAGATCGCGGCCGACGTCGACGTCGAGCGAGGCGATCTGCCGGCCCTCGGCATCGAAGGCGAAGACCGAGGTCGCGCCCGTGGCCTGCCCGATGAGGAAGATCTTGCGCGTCGAGCGGACGACCGCGTTGGCGACGCCGGGATTGGCGACGAAGACCTCTTTCGCGTCGAACGGGAGCTCGATGATCACCGACTTGCCCACCGCGACCGGGACGCGCCGCGCGATCGCGCCCTCCCCCGGCCCGATCCGCACGATCGGCCCCGCGGGCTGCTCCGCGATGGAGTGACCGCGCCCGGCCCAGTCGGCCGCCTGCGCTGGGAGCGCGAGGCAGGCCGAGACCGACAGCGCCGCGAACGCGGTGGCCATGGCCTTTGCGAACATGGAAGGAGCCTTTCTGCGCGGGGGCATGGACGGGTCTCTCACGGGATCGGGGTCGGCCGGGCGACGCCGAAGCGCACGATGGTGAGGCCACTCTGCTCGTCATCCTCCTCCGGCTCGACGGCGTCCGGCCCGGAATCGGCGAGGCTGCGCAGGACGAGGGAGAGCTGCCCGGTGCGCTGGGCGAGCGTGATCGCTTCGGACTGGCCGGGCGTCAGTTCCAGCGTCGCGGTCTCGCCGTCGACGAACGAGTTGCCCTGCTCGTCGGTCTGGACGTTCTTGCCGATCGCGAGGACCTTCACGTTGCGCAGGATCGTCTCGGAGACGTGCACGTCGCTGGCGAGCTGCTGGGACGCCGCCTCGTTGCGGTAGGTGCGCAGGACGTCGACGCGGTCGTTGGGCAGGATGAAGCCGCCCGCGGTGCTCGACCCGCGCGAATCGATGGAGATCGCCACCGCGCGCATGCCCGACGGCAGCACGGCGGACATGAAGCCGCCCGAGTCGGAATGGATCAGGCGCTCGCGCCGGACCGGCTCGCCCGCGAGGATGCTCGTGCGGGTGAGCGCCCCCGCCGCGGCCTCGATGCCGTCGCCGCGGGTGATGAGACCGTCGGGAACGCTGCCGGACGGCCAGTCCTGCCAGCGCAGATCCTGCTCGGAGAGCCTCTGGCCCATGGGGATCGGCGCGGCCGCGACCAGCACCGCCGTCATGTCGACCGTGGCGGGCGCGCTGACGACCTGCACCGGCTGCGGCGGCGGCGGCGGATCGCCGCCCATCAGGATCATCGCACCGGCGCCTGCCGCCAACGCGAGTCCCAAGACTGCCAGTTGTGCTCGCTTCATGGGTCGAAGTCCAGACGCTACGAGAGTTTCGTTGCGTCGACTTCACCAGCGAATCGTCAACTTATGGTTAATCGAACCTGACAATCCGTTCGGAGCGTCCTCAACCGAGCCCAGCGAGACGCCAAAGGTCGCTGTGGGGCAGCGTGTACAGCGCGCCTGCGGCCAACGCGACACCGTAGGGAATACCCGACTTCGGATCCATGATCCGATCGAGCCACGGCCGGCCGATCAGGATCGGCAACGGCATCTGTCGAAGGGACAGGACGGCGAGCGACAGCAGCCCACCCGCCAGCGCGGCGGCGAAGAGGTAGACCGCCACGTCCGGACCGAACCAGAGCGCCGTCGCCGCGACCAGCTTCGCATCACCGCCGCCGAGCCAGCCGAAGGCGAACAGGGCGAACGTGACGCCGAGAACGCCAGCGCCGACGGCGACGTGGACACCGAACTGCGCCAGCGTGAAGCCGGCAGCGACGGCGAATACCGGAAAGGCCGCGATCAGCGCGAGGCTGATGCGGTTGGGTATCGTATACGTGACGAAATCCTTGCCCGCCGCGTAGATCTGCGCAGCGACGAGGACCAAAATACCGGCGGTCGTTACAATGGCCATGACGGCGCACCTCTCCGTAGCGGCACGGGCACTCAGCCGCCATCACCCTCGATCGCCATCGCGGTGGCGATGGTCGTCATGATGTTGGAGAGCGGATCTCTCAGCAACGAAACGGATGCGACTATCGCGATCGCCATGATCGCGGCGATGACGCCGTACTCGATGGCGGTCGCCCCGTCCGTCGATCTGCGAAAACGCGCGAACATGCCGATACCGCCTTCCTCTGTCGTGAAGTAGCGCGGCGCGGATCACCCCGCGCCGCGCCACGTTGCGAGACGGATCAGCCGCCGCCGCCGCCGTTGGCGGCGTTCAGCGTGTTGCCGATGCCGGTGAAGGCGTTGTTCAGCGCCGGCGTGAGAATCTGGAAGGCGGCGATCAGAGCGACGGCCATGATGGCGGCGATCAGGCCGTACTCGATGGCGGTCGCGCCCGACTCGTCCTTGGCGAAGCGCTTGAACAGGTTGGTCATGATTGTGCTCCTCGTTTCGACTTCAGCTTCGACGCGCGCCCCCGGAACACTGTGCTTCTGGCGCCGGGCGGCGATGGGCTCACCCTACGAGGCACATGTTTCCATCGAGTTAAATCCACGAAGCATCTGCCTATGAATTGCCGATGTAGTCGGCATGGTTAATCTTTCATGATCCATGCGTCACCTCGAAACATGGCGGAGATATACTGTAGCGGATTGAGACCGATTAAGTATTCGATGGTCAAAATCGCTTTACGATCGAGGCTCGACCCCGCTCGACCTGTCGCGGACTGACCATGCGGCAAGTGCAGCGCCGACCACGTGCCGGTAGCGCGCGGCCCGAATGCGGAAGGTCGGACAAGTCGAACCCTGTCGGTTAGGGCATTGTTCACCATTTTCGGCTGTCCTGGCGTCACGTAGCCTTGGCTGCGAGATCGATCCGACCGCCGAGAACGGCACCGCACGAAGAGATATCGCTCATGCGCATGGGTATCGCACGAGGGCGCTTGGCGCCTCCGCCCCCGCGGCCGCACCGGACGCGCGGCGGCCTGCGCGGTCTCGCGGGCTGCGTCCTCGCCACGGCGCTCCTCTCGACGGCGCTCTTCTCCACGGCCATCCTCGCGACGACGCAGACCGCGCGCGCGCAGGAGCCCGGATCTCCGGCCCCCGCCCCCGCCCAGAGCCTGCCCGAGGACGTGCTCTCGGCGCCATCGCCGCGCATCGTCGCCCTCACCGGCGAGACGGACGCCGCGGTCTCCGCGGCCGCGACGGACGCGCGGATCGCCGCGCAGGCCTCCGGCGCCGTGCCCCCGCCCCCGGGCGATCCGTCCGGGGACACGCTCGAGGTGTTCCTCGATCACGCCAAGATCATCCGCCTGCCCGAGCGGACCCAGACCGTCATCGTCGGCAACCCGTTCATCGCGGACGTCACGGTGCAGCGCAACGGCATCCTCGTCGTCACCGGCAAGAGCTACGGCGCCACCAACCTGATCGCGCTCGATGCGCAGGGGCTGCTGCTCGCCGAGAGCATGGTCAGCGTGCGCGCGCCCACCGACTCCGTCGTCGTGGTCCAGCGCGGCCTCGCGCGCGAGAGCTACAGCTGCACCCCGAACTGCCAGCCCTCGCTGCGGCTCGGCGACGCGCCCGAGTATTTCGGCGCGGTGGGCAGCCAGGCCACGCAGCGCAGCGGGCTCGCCGGCCAGTAGGCGCGCCGCGACCGGAGCGCCCGCGAGGCCGTCGACGACGACCGCGAATCGCGCGAATTTTCGAGGCTTTACGAAACGGTCGGGAAAGCTTTCTTCGCTACGACCGACATCGGCTCGGGCTCCGTCTCGGGCGCGCGCCGATGTCGAGGGAGGTCGAGCGATGATCAAGCGCTTCCGGCGAAACGAGGACGGGTCCACCGCGGTCGAGTTCGCGTTCGTGTCCGTGCCGTTCTTCGCGCTCCTCTTCGCCATCATCGAGACGGCCCTCGCGTTCTGGACCGGCCAGGTCCTGGAGACGGCGGTCGCCGACGCGTCCCGCACCATCTACACCGGCCAGTTCCAGCGGGCCAACCAGGGGCTGTCCAACGAGGCCAAGCGCGACGCCTTCCGCGACGCGGTCTGCGCCCGGGTCGTGGCGCTCTTCGACTGCGCCGGAGGGTTGCGCGTCGACATCCGCGCCTTCCCGGATTTCGGGGCCGTGTCGCTGCCGGGCGCGGTCGACGGCGACGGCGCGGTCGACGACGAGGCGTTCGGCTTCCAGGACAGCGCCGAGCGCCAGGTCGTGATCGTGCGCGCGGCCATCGAGTACCCGGTCTTCGTGGACCTGCTCGGGGGCATGGAGGGCAACCTCGCGAACGGACGGCGCCTGATCATGGCGACCGCCGCCTTCCGCAACGAGCCGTTCGGCCAGCCCTGAGGTGCGACGATGACGATGGTCCCCTTCACCGCGCTGCGCCGCCGCCTCGCCCGCTTCGGGCGCGCCGAGCGCGGCGTCGCCGCGATCGAGTTCGCGCTGATCCTGCCGGTCATGCTGCTGATCTACATCGGCATGACGCAGGTGACGCTCGCGCTCAACGTCGACCGCAAGATCACCGTCCTCTCGCGCACCGTCGCCGACCTCGTCGGCCGGACCTCCACCCTGTCGCCGGCGCAGATGACAGACGTCGTCGCGGCCGCCCTGACCGTGCTCGCGCCCTTCGACGCCAGCGACGTGCGAATCGTCATCTCCAGCGCCATGGTGCGCGAGGACGCGGAGGGCGACCTGGAAGCCGAGCTGTGCTGGAGCTTCGCCAACGCGAACGGGACCCGCCGCACCGCCGGCGAGACGATCGACGTGCCGCCCGGCTACGACAGCGAGGGCGCGTCCTTCATCCTCGCCGAGGTGTCGACGGTCTTCCGGCCGGTGCTGACGATCGACCGGATCGTCGACACGATCACGCTGACGGACGTGTCCGCCTGGCCGGTGCGTAACGCGAGCCAGGTCGTCTACGACAACCGGCGCTGCACGCCGCCGACGCCCTCGACCTGAGCGCCGGACGGCCCGCCCGCCTCAGCGCGTGCCGAACATCCGGTCGCCCGCGTCGCCCAGGCCCGGCACGATGTAGCCGTGGTCGTTCAGCCGCTCGTCGATGGCCGCGGTCCAGATCCGCACGTCGGGATGGGCCTCCTGCATCCGCGCGACGCCCTCCGGCGCGGCGAGCAGGCAGACGAAGCGCAGGTCCCGCGCCCCGCGCTGCTTGAGCCGGTCGATGGCCGCGACCGCCGAGTTGGCCGTGGCGAGCATCGGGTCGAGCACCATCACGAGGCGGTCGGCGAGGTCGGAGGGGGCCTTGAAGTAATATTCCACCGCCTGCAGCGTCTCCGGGTCGCGGTAGAGCCCGATATGGGCCACGCGCGCGGAGGGCACGAGGTCGAGCATGCCGTCGAGGAAGCCGACGCCCGCGCGCAGGATCGGGGCGAAGACGAGCTTCTTGCCGGCGATCTGCGGCGCCTGCATCGGCGAGAGCGGCGTCTCCACCTCGACGAGCTCCATCGGCAGGTCGCGGGTGACCTCGTAGCACAGGAGCATGCCGATCTCGTTCAGGAGCTGCCGGAAGCCCTTCGTCGACCGCTCCTTGGCGCGCATCAGGGTGAGCTTGTGCTGGACGAGCGGGTGATCGACGACGGTGACGCCCTGCATGATCGCTGTTCCTTCCTGACGGCCCTGACCGGCCCCTCTCCTAGCCCAAGCGCGACGCGATGCAAACGCCGCGCGCCGTGATCCGCCGCGTTCATCCGCCGCTCAGCCGCGTCCGGCTAGGACGGGCGGGCGGGCGCGCGCGCCGAACCGAGCGGACGCCTCCCGCGTTCGGGACGAACCCGGTCACCAGTTCGCAAGGACCAAACGAAATGGCCACTCCGCAGATCTTTCGCGCCGCGCGCGCCGCAACTCTGGGCGCCGCCGCGCTGCTCCTCGCCGCGACGGGCGCCTCCGCCGCGCCGGCCCGCACCACCGCCGACGTGAACCTGCGCGAGGGTCCCGGCACGCAGTACCGCGTCATCGCCTCGATGCCCCGCGGCAGCCTCGTCGACGTGCGCGAATGCGTGCGCGCCTGGTGCGAGGTCGGCTATCGCGGCCGTGTCGGCTGGGCGAGCCGCAGATTCCTCGCCGAGGGCGGCGCTCCCGCCCGGCCCGGGCCGGCGCGCCCGCGGCCGCAGGAGCCGGTCTTCCCGGGCGCACCGATCTTTCCCTTCCCCGTACCCGGCTTCGAGCCCCGTCCGCAGCGGCCCGACCCGGGTCCGATCCTCGGCGCCTGCAACGAGCGCGGGGCGCGCTGGCTCATCGGCGAGCGGGCCACCGAGCGGCGGCTCGAGAACGCCCTCGAGGCCTCCGGCGCGCGCCGCCTGCGGGTCGAGGAGCCGGGCCGCTTCTACACCCAGGACTACCGCGAGGACCGGCTCACCGTCACGGTGGACCGCCGCGACGTCGTCGTCGACGTCGCGTGCCGCTGACGGCCAGGGGGCGCGCGGCGGCTACTCGGCCGCCGCCGCACGCCCCGCGCCCGGCGCGCTCTCGACCAGCGGCACGGCCAGGGTGAAGGCGACGCCCTCCGGGTCGAATCGCATCTCCACGTCGGAATTGAACTGGCCGCCGAGCATGTGGCGCAGGAGCCGCGTGCCGAAACCCTGGCGCGTGGGCGGCGTCACCGGCGGGCCGCCGCGCTCCAGCCACCAGAACAGCAGCGAGCGGCGGCCCTCGCGCGTGTCGATCGACCAGGTCACCGAGAGCGTGCCGGCCTCGGTGGAGAGCGCGCCGTACTTGACCGCGTTGGTGGCGAGTTCGTGCACGGCCATGCCGATCGACAGCGCCACGTCCGAGGGCAGTGCCACGTCGGGCCCCTGCATGAACACCCGCCGCGCCCCGTCCCCGGGTCCCGGCCGCAGCCCCCCCGGGGCGGTCTCGTAGGGCGCGAGCTCGGTGGCGAGCAGGTCGCGCAGCGGGATCACGCCCCAGGCGTTCTCGGTGAGCAGCGTGTGGGTCCGCGCGAGCGAGATGATCCGGGCGTTGAAGGCCTCGCGGAAGGCGGCGATGTCGGTCGCAGTCCGAGCGGTGGCGTTGGCGATCGCCTGGACGGTCGCCAGCGAGTTCTTCACCCGGTGGTGGAGCTCGCGCACCATCAGCGCCTGACGCTCCTCGGCCCGTTTGCGGTCGGAGATGTCGGAGGCGACGCAGACGAGCCCGCTGACCCGCCCGCGCGCGTCGAGCATCGGCGTCTTCGAGACCAGGAAGGTGCGGCGGTGGTCGCGCGGCGGCGCCGCCTCCTCCTCCACCACCTGCGGCGCGCCCGCGCGGATGACGGCCATGTCGGCCTCGAACCCGGCGATGCGCGGATGCGCCTGGCGCGGCCGGGCCGCGCTCCCGTCGTCCGGCGCCGCAGCCCGCTCCGAGACGTCCGTATCGGAGCCGGTCTCGCCGATCAGCGCGCCCGCCTCGACGCCGACGAGGCGCCCCAGCGCGGGATTGACGAAGGCGAACCGCCCCTGCGCATCGCGCACCCAGATCGGGTCCGGCGCCGTCTCGCCGATGACGCGCAGGAGGTCCACCGCCCGGCGCAGCTCCTCCTCCGCCCGCCGCTCGTCGGTGACGTCGAGCTGCACGCCGACGACGTGCGACGCACGCCCGCTCGCGTCGCGCTTGATCAGCGCGCTCGAGGAGACGAAGCGGATCTCGCCGGAGGGCCGCACCACCCGGAACACGGCGTGATAGGGCGTGCCGGCTGCGCTCGCGGTCGCGAGCGCGTCCTGCACGAGCGCGCGGTCCTCCGGCAGGATGAACTGCAGCCAATCGGCATGGAGCGCGAGCGCCCCGGGCGGCACGCCGAAGATCTCGGCGGTGCGCTCGGAGACGAGGCAGCGCCCGGTCGAGAGGTCGACGTCCCACGAGCCCAGGCGCCCGGCCTGCACCGCGAGCCGAAGCCGCTCCTCGCTCGCGCGCAGGGAGGCGCTCGCGCGCTCGCGCTCGGTGATGTCGAGCGCCGAGACGACGAGCCGGCCGATGGCGCCCGACGAGTCGCGCAGCGGCGAGACCTGCAGGTCGAGCACGATGCGAGATCCGCCGGCACGCGGCGCGTCGAGGTCGATCCGCGGGGCGGCGCCGGCGGCGGCCTCGTGCACGGCGCGCCGCAGCGCGTCGCGGGCTCGCGCCTCGCCGCTCCAGGGAAACACCTCCCAGAGCTTGCGGCCGACCACGTCCTCGCGGGCGCGGCCGGTGGCGCGCAGGGGCGCGCGGTTGATCTCGACGAGGGTCCCGTCGGGCTCGAGCACGGCGACGAGCGCGATCAGGTTGTCGAGCACGTCCCGCAGGCCGCGCTCGCTGCGGCCGAGCTCGGCCTGCCGGTCGCGCAGGTCCCTGGCTGCGACCGCCAGCGCCTCGCCGAGCTCGTTGGCCTCCCGCACCGGCGTCGCCACGGGGTCGGGCGTCTCGCCCTGGCCGACGAGCCGGGCCATCCGCCGCACGCGGCGGATCGCGGCGGCGGCGCGCCGACCGAACCAGGCCGCGAGCGCCGCCGACAGCGCCGCGAGCCCGAGCCCGAGCACCGAGAGCGTCGTCAGCATGGTGCGCGCACCGGCCTGGGCGACGTCCTCGGGCACCATGGCGAGCACCGTCCACTGCCCCAGCCGGGTGCGCGCATAGCCCGCGAGCGTCTCGACTCCCTCGAAGTTCCTCGCGACGAAATGGCCTCTCCCGCCGGAGACGATTCCGAGCAGGTCGTCCCCCGCCCGCGTGCCGATCCAGCGGTCGTGATCGAGGCTGCGCGCGACGAGCACGCCATCTCGATCCAGGACCGAGGCGGCGAAGGGCGGCTTGATGTCCTGGCCGGCGAGCACGCTCGCCGCGGGCACGGCTATGCTGACGAGGACCGGCAGCGAGCCCTCCATCATGGCGCGGGCGTTGACCGCGATCCGCGGCACGCCCGCCTCCCCGCTCGCGCCCTCCGCAGGCTCGATCAGGTCGGAGACGAGGGCGCCGCCGGGGGACAGCCGCTCCCAGGAATAGGCGTCCTGCGCCGGCGCCGGCAGCGCGTTCGGCGAAAGCCGCGTGTCGAGCAGGCGCTCGCCCTCGCGGGTCGTGATCAGCACGGCGGCGTCGGCGGCGCCCAGCGCCGCGCGGGCGCGCCGCGCGAAGGCGTCGAGCCGGCCTTCGTCGAGCGCCAGATCGGTCGCGAGCGCGCGCGCGGCGGCGGCGAGCCCGGCGAGCTCGCGATCGACCGCGGCCGCGATCTCGCCCGCCCGGTCCACGGCCTCGCTCTCGTAGCGGGTCCGCTCCGCCTGGGCGAGCTGCCACATCAGGACGGCGATGAAGACGAACACGGGTCCGGCCAGCGCCGCCGCGAAGACGGCGAGATGCCAGACCAGGGGACGCCCCTGCCGATTCGCGCCGTAGGTCGCCTCCAAGCCTCGATCCTCTGCTGCCATCCGCGCCCCGCGGCACTCTGAGGGCCCGGGGCGCGGTTTGCAACGCCGGCCGCGCGGGCGCGGCGCGGCGTCTCATCAGAAAGTAGGGTCTTGCTCGGCCGATCCGCACGGTTACAAATACCCTTCGCCCGCGTCGAAACGCGCCGAAAACGGCCGTCGCCGCGGGGGACGCAACGGACAGAACGCGAAAACAATCGCGCTTCCGGAGAGGGAACACAGCGCCGACCGGACCTTCGGGTCCGTCCGGCGTCAAACAGGGAGAGGCCCGTGACGACGGCCGACGCCGCGCGCGAGGACACGTTTCCGAAGCTGATCGCGCGCAACGCCCGCATCCGGCCGACTCGAACCGCCTTCCGCCACAAGGATCTCGGGATCTGGCAGTCCTGGGACTGGGCGCACGTGCACGATGCGGTCCGCGGCTTCGCGGCGGGACTGCACGGGCTCGGCCTGCGCCGCGGCGACAAGATCGCCATCGTCGGCGCCAACCGGCCGCGCCTCTACTGGTCCATGGCCGCCGCGCAGTGGCTCGGCGCGATCCCGATCCCGGTCTACGCCGATTCGGTCGCCGAGGAGATGGCCTACGTGCTGGCCCATGCCGAGGTGGTGCTGGCGGTCGTGCAGGACCAGGAGCAGGTCGACAAGCTGCTCTCGGTGGCCGAGCAGGTGCCGACGCTCGGCCACATCCTCTACGACGAGCCCCGCGGCCTGCGCGACTACGACCATTCCCGTCTCCACCCGCTCACCGAGCTGATCGCCCAGGGCCAGGCGCGGCTGAAAGCGGACGCCGATCTCGCCGCCCTGATCGAGGCCGCGCTCGAGAACGGCAAGGGGGAGGATCTCGGCATCATCCTCTACACCTCGGGCACGACGGGCCGCCCCAAGGGCGTGATGCTCACCCACGACAACGTGCTCGCCGCCGCGCGGATGGGCTGCGACTTCGACAAGCTCGACGAGAGCGACGAGATCATCGCCTACCTGCCGCTGGCCTGGGTGGGCGACCACATCTTCTCCTACGCCCAGGCGATCCTGGCGGGCCTGTGCGTCAACTGCCCGGAGAGCCCCGACACGATCGTCGAGGACCGCCGCGAGATCGGCACCACCTACGCCTTCGCGCCCCCGCGCGTGTTCGAGAACATGCTGACGCTCACCATGGTGCGCATGGAGGACGCGAGCGCGCTCAAGCGGCGGATGTTCAAGTACTTCATCGACCACGCCTCCAAGGTCGGCGAGACGATCCTCAACGGCGGGGACGTCGGCGGCATGGACCGGCTGATCTACGGGCTGGGCGATTTCCTCGTCTACGCGCCGCTGCGCAACCGCTTCGGCCTGTCCGACATCAAGGTGGGCTACACCGCCGGCGAGGCGATCGGGCCGGAGATCTTCCGCTTCTACCGCTCCATCGGCGTCAACCTGAAGCAGCTCTACGGGCAGACGGAGGCCTCGGTCTACGTCACCATGCAGCCCGACGGCGAGATCCACGCCGACACGGTGGGCCGCCCGGTGCCCGGCGTCGAGATCAAGATCGACGAGAACGGCGAGGTGCTGTTCCGCTCGCCCGGCGTGTTCCAGGCCTACTACAAGGACCCCGAGAAGACCGCCGAGACCAAGACGCCCGACGGGTTCGTGCGCTCGGGCGACGCGGGCTTCTTCGCCGAGAACGGCCACCTGAAGATCATCGACCGGGCCAAGGACGTGGGCCGGCTGAACGACGGCTCGCTGTTCCCGCCGAAATACGTCGAGAACAAGCTGAAGTTCTATCCCAACATCAAGGAGGCGGTCGCCTACGGCAACGAGCGCGACTTCGTCTGCGCCTTCGTCAACATCGACCTCACCGCGGTGGGGAACTGGGCCGAGCGCAACGACGTGATCTACGCCTCCTACCAGGAGCTGGCGCAGCATCCCCAGGTCTACGACATCATCGCCGGCCACGTCGACGAGGTGAACAAGTCCCTCGCCGCCGAGCCGATGATGGGCGGGGCCCAGATCAAGCGCTTCCTGATCCTGCACAAGGAGCTCGACGCCGACGACGGCGAGCTCACCCGCACCCAGAAGGTGCGCCGCGGCTTCATCGCCGAGCGCTACGAGCCGCTGATCGCGGCGCTCTACGACGGCTCGAGCGAGGCCGACATCAAGACTGAGGTGACCTTCGAGGACGGCCGCAAGGGCGTCATCGCCGCGCGGGTGAAGATCCGCGACATGGAGGTGCATCCGATGACGGGCAACGCTCCCATGAAGGAGGCCGCGGAATGATCGGCGTCGCGAACCCGGCCCGCGCGGCCCACGAGGAGACCGCGCGATGAGCGCCACCCCCGCCCACTCCTTCGCGGCGACCGACGCGCTCGAGGAACCGTCGCGCCCCGCGACCGGCGGTGCGCCCGCCTCCCGCGCCCGCTCCGACGAGGTGCTGCTCGCGGTCGAGAACGTCTCGCTCGGCTTCGGCGGCGTGAAGGCGCTCACCGACGTCTCCTTCGACATCAGGAAGGGCGAGATCCGCGCCATCATCGGCCCCAACGGCGCCGGCAAGACCTCGATGCTCAACTGCATCAACGGCTTCTACCACCCCACCGAAGGCCGCATCACCTTCAAGGGCGAGACCCGGCCGAAGATGCGGCCCTACGAGGCGGCGGCCGGCGGCATCGCGCGCACGTTCCAGAACGTGGCGCTGTTCAAGGGCATGTCGACGCTCGACAACATCATGACCGGGCGCTCGCTGAAGATGCGCACCAACCTGTTCTGGCAGATCCTGCGCTGGGGCCCGGCCATGAACGAGGAGGTCGAGCATCGCCGCAAGGTCGAGGACATCATCGACTTCCTGCAGATCCCGCACATCAGGAAGACGCCCGTCGGCAAGCTGCCCTACGGCCTCCAGAAACGCGTCGAGCTCGGCCGCGCGCTCGCCATGGAGCCGGACCTGCTGCTGCTCGACGAGCCGATGGCCGGCATGAACCTCGAGGAGAAGGAGGACATGTCCCGCTTCATCCTCGACGTGAACCAGGAATTCGGCACCACGATCGCGCTCATCGAGCACGACATGGGCGTCGTCATGGACCTCTCCGACCGGGTCGTGGTGCTCGAGTACGGCCGCAAGATCGCCGACGGCACGCCCGACGAGGTCAAGGCGAACCAGGCCGTCATCGACGCCTATCTCGGCGTCCCGCACTGAGGAGCGACGCGTTTTCATGGACCTCCTCGCGCAGATCTTCGTCGAGCCCTTCGCGCTCATGGTCGAGATGCCCGACCTCCTGGTGCAGACGCTCTGGGAGGGCTTCGTCTCGGGCGTTCTCTATGCGCTCATCGCGCTCGGCTTCGTGCTCATCTTCAAGGCCTCGGGCGTGTTCAACTTCGCCCAGGGCATCATGGTCGTGTTCTCGGCGCTGACGCTGGTGGGCTTCTACGCCATGGGCGTGCCGGCGATCCTGGCGCTCGTGCTCGCCATCGGCGTGATGTTCGTGCTCGCCTGGACGGTCGAGCGCGTGGTGCTGCGCCCGCTCGTGAACCAGCCCGACATCATCCTGTTCATGGCCACATTCGGCCTCACCTATTTCCTCATCGGCTTCGGCGAGCTCGTCTTCGGCGGCGAGCCCAAGCAGATGATCACGCGCGAGCTGATGCTGCCCTCCGGCGCCACCGATTTCGACTTCGCCGGCGGCTACGTCCGCATCCAGCACCTCGACATCGCCGCCGCGATCATCGCCTCGATCATGATCGCCACGCTCGGCGTGTTCTTCTCGAAGACGCGCATCGGCCGGGCGCTGCGGGCCGTGGCCGACAGCCACAAGGCCGCGCTCTCGGTGGGCATCTCCCTGAACCAGATCTGGGTCATCGTCTGGTTCGCGGCCGGCATCGTCGCGCTGGTGACGGGCATCATGTGGGGCGCGCGCTCGGACGTGTCCTTCGCGCTGCAGATCATCGCGCTGAAGGCGCTGCCGGTGCTGATCCTGGGCGGCTTCACCTCGATCCCGGGCGCCATCGTCGGCGGGCTGATCATCGGCATCGGCGAGAAGATCGGGGAGTTCTACTGGGGCCCGATCATCGGCGGCGGCATCGAGAGCTGGTTCGCCTATGTGATCGCGCTGATCTTCCTGCTGTTCCGGCCCCAGGGCCTGTTCGGCGAGAAGATCATCGAGCGGGTATAGCCCTCCCCCGGGGGAGCGGACGATCCGCGTAGCGGATCAGGGGTGGGGCCGGTGAGCGGACGGTTTGCGCGTCCGAGCGCAGCCGCCGCCCGGACGAGAAGAGCAAGGTGAGGACACGTCCGTGATCTACCGCGAAGCAGGCCAGTACAAGTCGACCTACCAGGCGGACATGGCGGTGTTCCCGCTCAAGCAGGACCGCATCGGCATCCTGGCGATCATCGCGGCCGCCTACGCCGCGGGCGCCTTCGGCTCGGACTTCCTGCTCCAGGCGGTGCTGATCCCGTTCCTGATCTTCTCGCTCGCGGCGATCGGGCTCAACATCCTGGTCGGCTATTCCGGCCTGCTGTCGCTCGGCACCGGCGCCTTCATGGGGGTGGGCGCCTACGCCTGCTACAAGCTGATGACCGCCTTTCCCGAGGTGAACGTCGTCGTCTGGATCCTGATGTCCGGCTTCTTCTCGGCGGCGGTGGGGGTGTTCTTCGGGCTGCCCTCCTTGCGCATCAAGGGCTTCTACCTCGCGGTGGCGACGCTGGCGGCGCAGTTCTTCCTGCAATGGTGCTTCAACCGGATTCCCTGGCTGGTCAACTACAACATCTCGGGCGCGATCGAGGCGCCGCTGCGCACCGTCTTCGGCGTGCCGATCACCGGCGCCACGGCGAGCCCGGAGGCGCGCTACTTCGTCGTGCTGACGCTCGTCATCGTGCTCACCTGGCTCGCCTCGAACCTCGTGCACGGGCGCATCGGCCGGCAATGGATGGCGATCCGCGACATGGACATCGCCGCCGAGCTGATCGGCATCCGCCCGCTCTACGCCAAGCTGATGGCCTTCGCCGCCTCGTCCTACCTCGTGGGCGTCGCCGGGGCGATGCTGGTGTTCCTGTGGTACGGCGGCGCGGAGTACAACGTATTCAACATCGATCAGTCGTTCTTCATCTTGTTCATGATCATCATCGGTGGTCTGGGCTCGCTGATCGGCTCGTTCATGGGCGCGGCCCTGATCTTCATGCTGCCGATCGGGCTCGGCATCGTCCTGCCGGCGATCACCGCGCCCTTCGGGCTGACGGTGGATGCCGCGACGATCGAGCACCTGCGCTTCATGATCGTGGGCGCGCTGATCATCTTCTTCCTGATCGTCGAGCCGCACGGCCTCGCCCGGCTCTGGCAGATCGGCAAGCAGAAGCTCCGGGTCTGGCCGTTCCCCTATTGAGGGCGGCCGGCCCGCAACGAGACGCCCTCGGGGCGCGCACAGGGAGAGGGCCGCATCCGCGGCCGCAACGAGAATCCAGAGGGAGGACTGACGCCATGTCGTTTCGCAACCTGACCATCGCCACGGTCGCCGCGGCGGTCGTGGGCTCGGGGGCGCTCGTCGTGCCCGCGAGCGCGCAGGAGGAGGGGATCTACATCCCGCTCCTGACCTACCGCACCGGGGCCTTCGCCGGCTCCGGCATCCCCATCGCCGACGGGATGCACGACTACCTCACCATGCTCAACGAGCGTGACGGCGGCATCGGCGGCGTGCGGCTGATCATCGAGGAGTGCGAGACCGGGTACGCGACGCCGAAGGGCGTGGAGTGCTACGAATCCGTCCGCTCCAAGAACCCGGTGGTGGTGAACCCCTACTCGACGGGCATCACCCTCCAGTTGATCCCGCGCGCGGCGGTCGACAAGATCCCCGTGCTCTCGATGGCCTACGGCCTCTCCGCCTCCGCCGACGGGGAGACCTTCCCCTGGGTGTTCAACCCGCCGGCCACCTACTGGGACGGCGCCTCGGTGTTCGTGAAGCACATCGCCGAGCGCGAGGGCGGGTTCGAGAACCTCGCCGGCAAGACGGTGGGCCTCCTCCACCTCGACGCGCCCTACGGCCGCGAGCCGGTGCCGATCCTCGAGGCGCTCGCCGAGGAGCACGGCTTCGAGCTGAAGCTCTATCCGGTCGCCGCGCAGGACATGCAGAACCAGGGCTCGGTGTGGCTGAACATCCGCCGCGACCGGCCGGACTACATCTACCTGCAGGGCTGGGGCGCCATGAACCCCACCGCTGTGCGCGAGGCCATCCGCACCGGCTTCCCGATCGAGAACATGATCGGCGTCTGGTGGGCCGGCGGCGACGAGGACGCCCGGGCCGGCGGTGCGGACGCGGCCGGCTACAAGGCGCTCTCCTTCAACGGCGCCGGGGCGGACTTCCCCTTCATCGACGACGTGATCACCCACGTCCACGACAAGGGCCTGTCGCAGTTCCCGCGCGAGCGCATCGGCGACATGCTCTACAATCGTGGAATGTACAACTCGATGCTGATCGCCGAGGCGATCCGCATCGCGCAGGAGATCACCGGCAAGAGCGTGGTCACCGGCGAGGACGTGCGCCGCGGCCTCGAGAACCTCACCGTCACGGAGGAGCGTCTCGCCGCGATGGGCATGACCGGCTTCGCCGCGCCGCTGAACGTCACCTGCGAGAACCATTCCGGCAACCACCAGGTCTTCGTGGCCGAGTGGGACGGGACGCAGTGGACCGTTGGCCAGGACTGGACCGAGCCGATGACCGACCGCGTGCGCCCGCTGATCCTCGCCGCGGCGCAGGAATACGCCGCCGCCAACGCCGGCTGGCCGGCTCGCACCGAGGGCTGCGACCAGTGAGGTCGTGACCGACCGGCGCCGGGGAGCGATCCCCGGCGCCGCCTCTTCCCGATCCCGACGAGAGCCCGCCCGATGACCGCACTCGCCACGCCCTCGACGCAGACGCCCGCCCCCGCCGCGGAGGCGCCGATCCTGTCGGTGAACAACATCGAGGTGATCTACGACCACGTCATCCTGGTGCTGAAGGGCGTCTCCCTCACCGTGCCGCACCAGGGCATCGTCGCGATCCTGGGCGCCAACGGCGCCGGAAAGACCACCACCTTGAAGGCGATCTCGAACCTGCTCCACGCCGAGCGCGGCGAGGTCACCAAGGGCTCGATCGAGTTCGACGGCAACCGGATCGAGAAGCTCTCGCCCAACGAGCTGGTGCGCCGCGGCTGCATCCAGGTGCTCGAGGGCCGCCACTGCTTCGGCCACCTCACCATCGAGGAGAACCTCCTCACCGGCGCCTTCACCCGGCGCGACGGCAACGCCGCCATCAAGGCCGACATGGAGAAGGTCTACGCCTATTTCCCGCGCCTGCGCGAGCGCAAGGGCTCGATGGCCGGCTACACGTCCGGCGGCGAGCAGCAGATGTGCGCCATCGGCCGCGCCCTGATGAGCCGCCCGAAGATGATCCTGCTCGACGAGCCCTCGATGGGGCTCGCCCCGCAGATCGTCGAGGAGATCTTCGAGATCGTGAAGGACCTCAACGCCAAGGAGGGCGTGTCCTTCCTGCTCGCCGAGCAGAACACCAACATGGCGCTTCGCTACGCCACCTACGGCTACATCCTGGAGACCGGCCGCGTGGTCATGGACGGCGACGCGAAGATGCTGCGCGAGAACGAGGACGTGAAGGAGTTCTACCTCGGCGTCTCCGGCGCCGACCGCCGCAGCTTCCGCCAGGTGAAGAGCTACAAGCGCCGCAAGCGCTGGCTGGCGTGAGCCGCTGATCAGCCGACCGATATCATCGCGGGCGCCGAGGGCGGCCCGCGACCCGGAGTCACGCGTAGCCGTCGGTTCGCGATCTCGAAGGATGTCCCGCCCCCGCGCGCGCCGCATCCCGCCTGTGCGCGGCCGGGCCTTTTCAGGCGCGCCGAAGCCTGAGACAAGGGAAAGAGTGAGGACGCCCGACGCAACTCCCCCGAGATTACGCCGGGCGTCCAAGACGGTAACCGCCAGGAACAGCGCCCCGTCGCGAAGGACAATGGCAGGCCGCCCGGGCCGAAACATTGATCGATCGCAAGGCGCGCGAGAAAGGTCGTGCGAATTCCGTGAGGCCGCGTTTCACCCGTGACGCCTATCTGCGCTCGCCGATCGCCCAGATCGTGCAGATCGCCGCCGCGTGGGCCGGCGGCTGGCTGTTCACCCAGATGGGCGTGCCCGCCTCCTGGCTCTCGGGCGCGGTCGTCGCCGTGATGATGCTCGGCCGCTTCGGCTACGGGGTGATCATGCCGCGCGCGCTCACCGAGACCGCGATGCTGGTCTCCGGCGTCGTCATGGGCGCGGGCATGACGCCCGACACGCTGGCCGCGATCGGCACCTATCCGCTCAGCCTCGCGCTGCTCGTGGCGGCGATAGTCGCCACCACCCTCGCCTCCTCGCTCGTGCTGATGCGCGGCTTCGGCTGGCGGCGCGACGACGCCATCCTCGCCACCGTGCCCGGCGCGCTCACCGCGGTGATGACGATCGCCGTCGAGCGCCGGCTCGACGTGCCGGGCATCGGCATCGTGCAGTCGACGCGGCTGCTCTTCCTCATTATCGTCCTGCCCTTCGCGGTGAAGCTCCTCGGGGACACCGGCGCGCCGTTCCTCGGCGGCGGTCCGACGACGGTATCGCCGGCCGCGCTCGCGGCGCTCCTCGTCGGCGGGCTCGCGGTCGGCGCGCTGTTCGCGCGGCTGCGCCTCGCCGCCCCGCTTCTTCTCGGCGCGACGCTCGCGAGCGGGCTCGCTCACGTCACCGGCGCGGTGCCTGGCCACCTACCGGAGCCGGTCGCCGAGCTCGGCTTCGTGCTGATCGGCGTGTTCATCGCCCAGCGCTTCAACACGCTCGACCTCGCCGCGATGCGGCAGCTCGTGCCCGCCGCGCTCGCCGCCTTCGTCGTGGGCATGGCGGTGGCCGGCGGCTTCGCGGCGCTCGCCGTGATCGCGGCCGGCGCGCCGCTGGGCGACGCCCTCGTCGCCTTCGCGCCGGGAGGCCTGGAGGCGATGGTGGTGCTCGCGCTGGTGATGGGGCTCGATCCCCTCTACGTCGGCACGCACCATCTCGTGCGCTTCCTCGGCATCGGCTTCGCGCTGCCGATCGCCTTCCGCGGCGGCGAGCCCCCGCCGCCGGAGCCGGAGGAGGCGCTGCGGACGCAGCCGCCCGGCGAGCGCTAGGGCATCGTCCGGTCGGCGAGCCTCGCTGCGCAGGAAGACGATGGACTGCCTCTCCTCGTCCGTCGTCCGGTCCGACGAGATAGACGTGCAGCCGCTCGTCGTAGGGATCGTTGTCGGTGAGCCAGAGCAGCGTCTCGCCGCCGGGCGCGGCGTGCTCGGCCTCCAGCACCAGCCCGGCGAGCACGAGGGCGCGACCCCGTCGCAGCGTGAGCGCGCCGGCCTCCTCGTCCCTGGAGAGGACCGCGAACGTATCGGACGGCCGCATGCGCCTTCAATCTTCGATTACGTCAACCACCCATGCGTACCACGGCCGGGTCGAATTCGCCGGCACGCGGGGGCGCGTCGACGCACGAGTTGCGGTGTTCGGCACGCAGAACACGTCTCGCGGGGAGACAAACCGATGCAGGATTGGTTATAGCAACCATTCATGCATGACGTTGAGATCGGTTAATGGCGTGGGGCTTATCGCTCATCCGGTCTGTTGTCTTTCGCACGCGAACTGCCTAAGGTGCCGCGGCCATCGCCCCGGAGCGACCGGAAGTCAGCCGCTTCAGGTGGGTCTACGCCAAGTCGAATGGCGTGACGGGAGCGACAAGCCTATAAAGAACTATGGAGGGTTAAGTATGGAACGTCGTCAGTTTCTGAAGGGAGCCGCCGTCGGTGGCGTCGCGGCCGCCGCCGCCTCGGGCCTCGCCGCCCCCGCCATCGCGCAGGGCAACATCACGTGGCGCATGGTCACGACCTGGCCGCGCAACTTCCCCGGTCTCGGCGTCGGCGCCCAGCGCCTGGCCGACCGCATCACCGCCGCCTCCGGCGGTCGGCTGACGGTGCAGGTCTTCTCCGCGGGCGAGCTGGTTCCTGCCCTGCAGTCGCTCGACGCGGTCATCGACGGCACGGCCGAGATGAGCCACGGCGCGGCCTACTACTGGCAGAACAAGAGCCAGGGCCTGTCCTTCTTCACCGGCGTTCCCTACGGCATGACCTCGCGCGAGCTCGCCGCGTGGGTGCGCTACATGGGCGGCCAGGAGCTGTGGGACGAGATCTACGACCAGTTCGGTCTCCAGGGCTTCCTGTCGGGCGACACCGGCACCCAGGCGGGCGGCTGGTTCCGTAACGAGCTCACCAGCCTCGCCGACCTCCAGGGCCTGCGCTTCCGCACGCCGGGCCTCGGCGGCCGCGTCTGGGAGCAGCTCGGCGCGACCGTGACCAACATGGCCGGCGGCGAGATCTTCCCGGCGCTCCAGGCCGGCACCCTCGACGCGGCCGAGTTCGTAGGCCCCTACAACGACCTGGCGCTGGGCTTCCACCAGATCGCCAAGAACTACTACTTCCCCTCCTTCAACGAGCCCGGCCTCGCCACCGAGCTCGTGGTCGACAAGGCCAAGTTCCAGGCCCTGCCGGAGGACCTTCAGGCGATCGTCCGCGACTGCAGCCAGGCCGAGTACGACCAGGTCGCCTCGGACTTCTACGCCAACAACCCGCGTGCTCTCCAGACGCTCGTCAACGATCACGGCGTGCAGGTTCGCTACTTCCCCGAGGAGATCCTCGAGGCCGGCGCCGTCGCGGCCAAGGAGATCATCCAGAGCCTGCTCGACTCCGACAACGAGCTGACCGCGCGCGTCACCCAGAGCTACGTCGATGCGCTCGCGATCGTGCGCACCTCGACCGAGCAGAACGACGCCCGCTTCATCGCGGCGCGCGAGAAGTACTTCAACCTCTGAGATCCCTGCGCTCGAGCAGGCCGACACCCCGAAGCCCGGGCCGCGAGGCCCGGGCTTCTTCACGCCGCGGGGCATGTTCAGGACATGGCGAGGCTTGCAAAAGCCCGCGATCCGTGCCATTTCCGCGGCCTTGTCGACCGACCCGGCGAAAGGGCTGCCGTGGCTGGTCGAGACGCTCACACGAGACATGCGGGCGGCGCGGTCTCCTTCGGGAGACGTAAGGACGCCGTGCGCCACAGGAGACGAGCCAAATGCCCAAGATGAAGACGAAGTCGAGCGCCAAGAAGCGCTTCAAGGTTTCCGGTACCGGCAAGGTCATCTGCACCCAGGCGAACAAGCAGCACGGGATGATCAAGCGCACGAAGAAGCAGATTCGCAACCAGCGCGGCACCGCCGTGATGTTCGAGGGCGATGCGAAGTTCGTGAAGCGCTACTTCATTCCCTACGCCTGATCCCGAAGACCCCGCCGCACATCTGAACACCGGAGACTGAACCATGGCCCGCGTCAAGCGCGGCGTGACCTCTCACGCCAAGCACAAGAAGGTCCTGAAGGCCGCCAAAGGCTTCTACGGCCGCCGCAAGAACACCATCCGCACCGCGAAGGCTGCCGTCGATCGCTCGATGCAGTACGCCTACCGCGACCGCAAGAACAAGAAGCGCACCTTCCGCGCCCTGTGGATCCAGCGCCTCAACGCCGCGGTCCGCGAGCACGGCCTGACCTATTCGCGCTTCATCGACGGCCTGACCAAGGCCGGCATCGCGGTCGACCGCAAGGTCCTCTCGGACATCGCCATCCACGAGCCGGTGGCTTTCGCCGCCCTCGTCGAGAAGGCCAAGGCCGCCATCCCGGCTCCCGCGGAAGCCAAGGCCGCCTGAGCGCGCCGCACCGTCGAGACGATCCGAAGCGCGGGGAGCGATCCCCGCGCTTTTTTCGTGACGGCGGCGTAGGGGCGTGGGGCGTCGCGCCCCGCGGCGATGCGCCCCGGGTTTGCGCGCGGCCTCAGGTCGGTTATCTCCCATGCCGGCGCACAGGAGGCCCTCATGTCCGACCTCGTCTTCGATCGCAGGCTCGTGCGCGCCCGGCTCGCCCGGGCGCGGGCGCGGGGCTTCGCCGATTTCCTCGTCGCGCATGCCGCCGGCGAGCTCGAGGAGCGGCTCGCCGCCGTGCTGCGGGAATTTCCCACCGTCATCGATCTGGGCACGCCGACGCGCCATGCCGCGCGCGTCATGGCGCGCCGGCCGGGTACGACGCACGTCCTGCGGCTCTCCCCGCTGCCGGAGCCCGGCGCCGTGGTGGCCGACGAGGAGGCGCTGCCGCTCGCGGCGGAGGCGGCGAACGCCGTGGTCTCGGTGCTGGCGCTCCAGAGCGTCAACGATCTCCCCGGCACACTCATCCAGGCCCGGCGGGCGCTCGCGCCGGACGGGCTCCTCGCCGTCTGCCTGCTCGGCGGATCGACGCTCTACGAGCTGCGCCAGAGCTTCGCCTCCGCCGAGGCCGAGATCGAGGGCGGCGTCTCGCCCCGGGTCGCGCCCTTCGCCGACGTGCGCGATCTCGGCGGGCTCGCCCAGCGCGCCGGCCTGGCGCTGCCGGTGATCGACGCCGATCCCCTCGTCGTGCGCTACGACGACGTGTTCGGGCTGATGCGCGACCTGCGCGCCATGGGCCTCGCCAATGCGCTGACCGAGCGCCGGCGCACGCCGACGCGGCGCGCCACCGTCCTGCGGCTCGCCGAGATCTACCGGGAGCGCTATGCCGACCCCGACGGGCGCGTGCGCGCCACCTTCGAGCTCGTCTGGCTCACCGCCTGGGCGCCGCACGAGAGCCAGCAGAAGCCCCTGCGGCCGGGCTCCGCCAAGGCCCGCCTCGCCGACGCGCTCGGCACGGCGGAGATCTCCGCGGGCGAGAAGGCCGGCCCCGGCCGGTAGGGGATTTTTCCCGATGCCCCGGCGGCGGGGCGCGCCTAAGCTCGCGAAAAGAATCGCGACACCTGGAGACGACCCCGATGAAGCAGCCCGGCCCCGATCACCCGATCAGCATCGCCCCGCACGGCAAGCGCGTGCGCGTCCTGCTCGGCGGCGCCATCGTCGCCGAGACCGACGCGGCCCTGCGCCTGGAGGAGAACCGCTACCCACCTGTGTTCTACATCCCCCGCGCCGACGTCGCCATGGACCTCCTCGACCCCAGCCCCAAGCGCACCCGGTGCCCCTACAAGGGCGACACCGTCTACTTCACCGTCACCGCCCACGGCATCGAGGCCCGCGACGCCGCCTGGTCCTACGAGGCCCCTTTCGAGGCGGTGGCGCAGATCGCCGGCTACGTGGCGTTCGAGCGGGGGAAGGTGGATGCGATCGAGGAGCTGAGCTGAGGGAGACCGCGGCGCGCAGCCGCGCCTGCGCGGCCGTGTCGGCGACCCTCGCCATGCCCTGCCTAATTCGTAAGCATCTCGCGCTTCGTTTTTCCTCGAATGCGGCCCGCGCCATCGGTTAAGATCGAGGGGCTGGTCTGACGGAGACGGGAATGGGGCGTCGGTGCTGCGTGCGTGCGGGCGGGGGGTGGCGATGAGCGAGGCGGCGGTCCCCCTCGTCGTCGCCGAGAAGATCGTCAAGCGCTTCGGCGCGCTGACCGCGAACGACCGCGTCGACCTCACCGTCATGCCGGGCGAGATCCACGCGCTGCTCGGGGAGAACGGCGCGGGCAAGTCCACCCTCGTCAAGATGCTCTACGGGCTCCTGCAGCCCAACGAGGGGCGCATCCTGTGGAAGGGCGAGCCCGTCGTGCTGCCCGATCCGCGCAGCGCCCGACGGCGTGGCATCGGCATGGTGTTCCAGCACTTCTCGCTGTTCGACAACCTCACCGTCGCGGAGAACGTCTCGCTGGCCCTCGACGAGCCGGAGCCGCTGGAGAGCGTCGTCGGGCGCTTGGCGGAGGTGTCGCGCGCCTACGGCCTGCCGCTCGAGCCCGCGCGGGAGGTCTGGCGGCTGTCGGTCGGCGAGCGCCAGCGTATCGAGATCGTGCGCTGCCTGATGCAGGACCCCGAGCTCCTCGTCCTCGACGAGCCCACCTCCGTGCTCACCCCGCAGGAATGCGAGGGCCTGTTCGCCACCCTCGAGCGGCTGCGCGCCGAGGGCCGCGCGGTGCTCTACATCTCCCACAAGCTCGAGGAGGTCCGCCGCATCTGCGAGGCCGCGACCGTCCTGCGCCACGGCACGGTCGTCGTCCGCACCGATCCGCGCAACGAGACGGCCGCGAGCCTCGCGCGCATGATGGTCGGCGTCGACGTCGGGGAGGCCCGCCGCGAGCGCCGCGCCGCGCACACGCCCGTGCGGCTCGCCGTCCGCGATCTCGACCTCCCCAGCGAAGACCCGCACGGGACCGACCTGCGCGCCGTGTCGCTCGAGGTCTGCCGCGGCGAGATCCTCGGCGTCGCCGGGGTGGCCGGCAACGGCCAGGCGGAATTGTTCGCCGTGCTCTCGGGCGAGCGCCGCGCGCCCCGGCCCGGGGCGGTCCTTCTCGACGGCGATCCGATCGGTCACGAGGACATCAACGCGCGGCGCCGGCGCGGGGCCGCTTTCGTGCCCGAGGAGCGGCTGGGGCACGCGGCCGCGCCGCGCTTCTCGCTCTCGGAGAACGCCCTCGTCGCCGGCCACGCCGCCAACGGCTTCGTGCGCGCGGGCTTCGTGATGCGCGATCGCATGCTGACCTGGGTCGATTCGGTCACCGGCGCCTTCGACGTGCGCAAGGGTCCGCGCGACCCCGAGGCGCGGGCGCTCTCGGGCGGGAACCTGCAGAAATTCGTCGTCGGCCGCGAAATCCTGCGCCGGCCGAGCCTGATCATCGTCTCGCAGCCGACCTGGGGCGTGGACGCGGGCGCCGCCGCCCTCATCCGCAAGGCGCTGATCGGCCTCGCCGAGGAAGGCTCCTCCGTCGTCGTGATCAGCCAGGATCTCGACGAGCTCATCGAGATCTCCGATCGCCTCGCCGTGATCTTCCACGGCCGGCTCTCGGCGGCCCGGCCCGTCGAGGCGCTGACCCGCGAGGCGATCGGCCTCCTCATGGGCGGGGCGGACTCGCCCGCCGAGGCGGCGGCCGCCCCGCGCGAGGAGGTCGCCTGACATGCGCATCGTGCTCGAGCGCCGCGCCCAGACCTCGCTCGCCCTACTCGTCGCCTCGCCGCTCCTCGCGGTGGCGCTCACCCTCGTCTCGGCGGTGGCGGTCTTCCTCGCGCTCGGGCAGGATCCGTGGCGGGCGCTGCACATCTACTTCGTCATGCCGGTCTCCGATTCGTGGGGGCTCCAGGAGGTCGCCGTCAAGGCGACGCCGCTGGTGCTGATCGCGGTCGGCCTGTCGCTGTGCTACCGCTCGAACAACTGGAACATCGGCGCGGAGGGCCAGTTCCTGATCGGCGCGATCTGCGGGGGCGGGCTCGCGGTCGCGACCCACGGCGCGCCGACGGGGCCGTGGCTGCTGCCGGCGATGCTCGCGGCCGGCGCGATCGGCGGCGCGCTCTATGCGCTGATCCCGGCGCTCCTCAAGGTGCGGCTCGGCGCCAACGAGATCCTGACGAGCCTGATGCTCGTCTACGTCGCCGACCTCCTGCTCGACTGGCTGGTGCGCGGGCCGTGGCGGGACCCGTTCGGCTTCAACATGCCCCAGACGGTGACCTTCGCGCCCGAGGCGACGATGCCGCTCCTCCTCGACGGCGGGCGGCTCAACATCGGCACGCCGATCATGCTGCTGATCGTCGCGCTCGCCGCGGTCCTCGTGGCGCGCAGCCTCAAGGGCTTCGAGATCCGCCTCGTCGGCGAGGCCCCGCGCGCAGCCCGCTTCGCGGGCTTCGACGACAAGCGCCTGGCGATCACGGTGTTCATGGTCGCGGGCGCGCTCGCGGGCCTCGCCGGCGTGATGGAGGCCGCGGGAACCGTGCGCCAGCTCCAGCCGGGCTTCTCGCCGGGCTACGGCTTCACCGCGATCATCGTCGCCTTCCTGGGACGGCTCCACCCCGTCGGCTGCCTGATCGCCGGCACCTTCGTCGCCATCACCTTCATCGGCGGCGAGAACGCGCAGATCATGCTGCGCCTGCCGCTCGACGTGACGCGGGTGTTCCAGGGGCTGCTGCTGTTCTACGTGCTCGCCTGCGACACGTTCACCACCTACCGAATTCGACTCGAATGGGGGAGGGCCGCCGCATGACCCTGTTCGAAGCGATCCTCCTCACCGTCATCACCGCCTCGACGCCGCTCCTCGTCGCGGCGATCGGCGAGCTCGTGGTGGAGCGCTCGGGCGTGCTCAATCTCGGCGTCGAGGGCATGATGATCATGGGGGCGGCGAGCGGCATCGCGGTCGCCATCCTCACGGGCTCGAGCGCGCTCGGCGTCCTCGCCGCGATCGGCGCGGGCATGTTGCTCTCCTGCCTGTTCGCACTGCTCACGCTGGGGCTCGCGGCGAACCAGGTCGCGGCGGGGCTCTCGCTGACGATCTTCGGGCTCGGGCTCTCGGGCGTGGTCGGCGCGCCCTTCGTCGGCATGCAGCGCGAGGGCATCGGCAAGATCGAGATCCCGTTCCTCTCCGAGATCCCTTTCCTCGGCCCCGTCCTGTTCCGGCAGGACCCCTTCGTCTACGCCTCGATCGCGCTCGTCGCGGGCGTCGCCTGGTTCCTCTGGCGCACCAAGGCGGGCCTCGTGCTGCGCGCCTGCGGGGAGAACCCGGTCTCGGCGCATGCGCTCGGCTATCCGGTGCTGCGCATCCGGCTCTTCGCGATCCTGTTCGGCGGCGCCTGCGCCGGCCTCGCGGGAGCCTATCTCTCGCTGGTCTACACCCCGTTCTGGACGTCCGGCATGACGGCGGGGCGGGGCTGGATCGCGCTCGCGATCGTCGTCTTCGCCTCCTGGCTGCCGTGGCGGGCGATGGTCGGGGCCTATCTTTTCGGCGGGCTGACCATCCTGCAGCTGCACGCGCAGGGCGCCGGCATCGGGGTGCCCTCGCAGCTCCTCGCCGCCATGCCCTACCTCATCACGGTCGTCGTGCTCGCGCTGATCATGGGCCTGCGTCGGCGCGGGAGCGCCGCGCCCCAGGCGCTGGGCGCCCCCTTCGTCGCAGACCGCTGACACGGCACGAGCTTTGCTGTTATGTGCCGTCGGGGCCGCAGAGGGGCCCCGCGTTGGAGGAGAGGACCACCCATGAAGCTCACCCGCCGCCACGTCGTCACCGGCGCCGCAGCGCTCGCCGCCGGAAGCGTCCTTCCCGGGCGCGCCTTCGCCCAGGAGCCGCTGAATGTCGGCTTCATCCTCATCGGACCCGTCGGTGATTTCGGCTGGTCGACGATGCACGACCGCGGCCGGCGCCGCATGGAGGAACTGCTCGGCGACAAGGTCGTATCGACCCAGGTCGAGGCCGTCGCCCCGCCCGATTTCGACCGCGTCGCGACCCAGCTCGCCCGCACCGGCTCGAAGCTGATCTTCACCACCTCGTTCTCATACTACCAGCCCACCTTGCGCGTCGCCGAGCAGCTGCCGGACGTGATGTTCGAGAACGCCACCGGCACCGCCACCCGCGACAACCTCGCGATCTACAACGCCCGCTTCTACGAGGGCCGCTATCTCCAGGGCGTCATCGCGGCGCGCAAGTCGCGCTCGAAGCTGATCGGCTACGTCGCCTCCTTCCCGGTGCCGGAGGTGATCCACGCCATCAACACCGTGATGCGCGGCGCCTGGTCGGTGGATCCGGAGATGCGCGTGCGCATCGTCTGGGTGAACGCCTGGTTCAACCCGGGCGTCGAGGCGGACGCGGCCCGCGCGCTCGTCGACCAGGGCTGCGACGTGATCTGCCAGCACACCGACAGCCCGGCCCCGCTGCAGCTCGCCGAGGAGCGCGGCGCCTTCGGCTTCGGCCAGGCGAGCGACATGACGCAGTTCGCGCCCAACGCGCACCTCACCTCGTCCGTCAACAATTGGGGCGAGTACTACGCCGAGCGCGCCCAGATGATGATCGACGGGACCTGGGCGCCGTCCGACACCTGGGGCGGGCTCGGCTCGGGCATGTTCGGGCTCGCGCCCTTCACCAACATGACGCCCGAAGAGGTCTCCGAGGCGGAGCGCATCCGCGACGCGCTCGCCGACGGATCGCTGCACCCGTTCGAGGGCCCGGTCGTCAACCAGGCGGGGGAGACGATCGTCCCCGCAGGCGAGCGGCTCTCGGACGACCAGATCCGCGCGATGAACTACTTCTACCAGGGCATCGACGTCGCCATGCCGTGAGGCGGGTGCGGCGGCCGGCGGGGCCTCGCGCCCCGCCGGCCGTGCCGCCCGCGTCCCTCAATTCGAGCGCAGCAGCCGCTCGAAATAATCCAGCTCCTCGCGCGGGCGGCTCGGGTCGCCGAGCTTGTCGCGCAGCTCCTCCATGATCCGACGGGCCCGCTGGGCGGCGCTCTCGCCGACCTCGGGGACGCGCACGTCGCCGTCGGAATAGTCCCGGCCGCGAGTGGGGCGGCCGAGCGGGTCGTCGGCGCGGGCGTCGGCGCGGCCGCGCTGGCCGGGGCGGCCCGGCTGGCCCGCCTGCTGACCATCGCCTTCGCCCTCGCCCATCATCTGCTGCATCTGCTGGGCCATGCCCTGCATGCCGCGCTGGAGACCCTCGAGCGCGCGTCCCTGGTCGTCCACCGCCTGGCCCTGGTCGCCCTCGCCCAACGCGCCCTCGGCGTCGCGCATCGCCTGCTCGGCGTCGGAGAGGCCCTCCTCGCCCTGCATGCCGAGCTCGCGCATCGAGCGCTGGAGCTCCTGCAGGCGCTCGCGCAGCTGCTCCTGCCGCTCGGCCAGCGACTGGCCGCTCTCGCCCGGCTCACCCTGCTCGCCCGGCTCTCCCCGCTGTCCCGGCCGACGCTGCCCCTGCTGCCCTTGCTGGCCCTCCTGGAACGTCTCGTCGCGCAGGTCGCGCTGGCCGCGCATCAGCTCGTCGAGCTCGTTCATCTGGCGGTCCATCTCGCGCGACATCGGATCCGACATCCGGCTGTCGGGCTGCGCCGTCTGGAGGTTACGCATGATGTCCTGGAGCTGGTTCATCAGCCGTTGCGCCTCCGCCATGTCGCCCTCGCGCATGGCCCGCTCCAGCTCCTCCATCATCCGATCGATGTCGGTCTGCGACAATGTGCGCGTGTCTCGGTCCTGCCGGTCCTGCGCGCTGTCGCGGTTCTGCTCCTCGCGCATCATCTGCTCGGCGAGCTCGCGGATCATGCGATCCATCGCCTCGCGCAGCTCCGCCATCAGGCGGTCGATGTCGTCCTGCGGCGCGTTGCGGTCGAGCGCCTCCTGCAGCCGCTCGGCGGCTGCGAGCGCCTCGCGCTGCGCGTCCGAGAGGTCCCCGTCCTCGATCTGCACCGCCATGGCCCAGAGCCAGTCCGCCACCGCGATCAGGTCCTCGTCGCTCCCCGCCTCCCGCAGCCGGGTCGCGGCCGCGCGCAGGCCGAGGAACACGCCCCATTCCGGGATGTGGCGCGCCGGCTCGATCAGCAGCGCGTCGAGGGACGTCTGGACCCGCCGCCGGTCGTCCGGCGCCAGCACCAGATTGCGCCGCTGCTCCACCAGCGCGCGCGCCAGCGGGTCGAAGAACGGCCGCTGCGGGATGGTGGTGCGCACCGTCTCCGAGCGCCCCGTCTGCCCCGCCTCGTCCGTGGCCACCAGCGTGAGGTCCACCTCCGCCCCGCCCCAGTAATGCTCCGTGAGGTCGATCTCCTGGACGATGGCGTCGTCGGCCGAGCCGGCCGGCGCGGGCAGGTCGAGTTCCGGCGGTGGCGTCAGCGTGCGGCCCGCCGCCCGCTCCGGCGCCAGCACGACGCGCCCCTGCGCATCGGCGATGCCGTAATCGTCCTCGCCCGTATAGGTCAGACGCAGGCCGCCCCGCTCGCCCGTCTCCGGCGGGGCGGCGAAGCGGATCGTCGGCGGCGCGTCGGGGATCGCCTCCAGCGTCAGGGTCCCGGCGCCCGAGAGCCCGAGCGACCCCAGCTGCCCCGTGCGCACCGCGAGATCGCCATCCCCGACGAGCCGGAAGCGGCTCTCCGCGAGATCACCCTGCGCGGACGCCGCCGCGTCCTCCACCTCGGGCACGAGCCCGCCGGTGGTCACCACGATCGCGTCGTCTCGCCCGGCGACGCGCACCACCACGGTCGATCCCACCGGCGCGGAGAGCGCCGTATCGCCGGCGGCGAGGTCGATCATCAACGGCGGGCGGCGCGTGTAGAGCGGCGGGTCGATCCAGCCGTCGACACGGAAGTCCGGCACTGCCGCGGCCGGCGGACGCCAGTCGAAGGCGGACCCGAGCCGCGCGCCGGTCTCCGGCCCGGCGACGAAGGCGCTCGCCACGAGGACCAGAACGCCCGCGGCGCGCAGCGCGAAACGATCGCGCCGCGCCATCCGCGGTCGCGGCGCCGTGGCCTTCAGGCGGCCGACGGCCGCCTCCGCGCGCTTGCGGTGCAGCGCCCAAAGCGCCCGCGAGCCGGAATCCGCGCCGCCGACGGCGAGCGTGTCCTCGAACGTCGTTGCCGGGCGATGCGCCACCCCCGAATCGCGATCGAGCCGCTCGAGCGCCGCCGCGCGCCCGTCCCGCCCGGAGGGCAGGAGCAGCCGCGCCAGCGGCAGGAGCGAAGCCAGGAAGGCGAGCCCGAACAGCCCCGCGCCGATCATCCGCCAAGGCGGCGCGACGCCGAGCCAGAGCCCGAGCCAGGAGGCCGAGACGAAGGCCATCGCCACCGCGAGCGGCGCCCAAAGGGCCGGCCAGGCGCGCTCCCACAGGAGCGCCAGCCGCGCCCGCCGCACCAGCCGCTCGAGCCGGGTGCGCGCGTCGCCCGCGTCGGCACCGCGGCCGAAGCGCGCCGCGATCGACCCGGCCGATATCCACCCGCCTGCGCGCCGCGCCGGCAGGCGCGCATCGCCGTCGGCGGACTTGCCGTCGGCGGACTTGCCGTTCCCGGTTTCGCCGTTCCGCGCGTCGCCCATGCGCATCTCTCCTGTCGCCGCCCCGATGCACGCGCCCCGTCCCGGGAAGCAGCTTAGGTGGGGATCGTTCCCGGGCATAGCGGGACGAATGCGCGCGGGGCTTCACGAAGCCGTGGGGCCTGCGGCGCCCCCGTCCGCAGCCCCGGAGGAGCGCGCGTGGACGAGGCCCGGCGCTCACTCGAGCTGATCGTCCGGCTTGCGTTTTTCGCTGCCCCGCTCCGGCCGCTTCTTCTCCCGTCCCGTCTCTCTGTCCTCGCCCCGCAGCACGATGCCCCTCTGCACGGCGGCATCTCCGAAGCGGCCGCGGAGCGCCGCGATCGCCTCCGCGCGGCTCTTCTCGCGGGGCGCGTCGCGGTCGGCGAGGTCGCCGCGGTCGGCGAGTGCCGGGTCGGCGAGGTCGCCCGCGCCGATGCCGATCAGCCGGAAGGCGGCGCCGTCGCATTCCTCGACCAGCAGTCGGCGGCCGGCGTCGTAGAGCCGGCTCGCAAGCTGGGTCGGCGCGAGACCCGAGACGGTGCGGGTGCGCAACCTGAAGTCGGCTTGCTTGAGCTTGAGCGTGACGCTGCGCCCCGCGTGCCCGTCCGCCACGAGCCGCGAGGCGACCTTCTCGCACAGCCGCCAGAGGATCGGCTCCAGCGCGTCGAGCGCGGCGATGTCGCGCTCGAAGGTGGTCTCGGCGGAGACGCTCTTGGTCTCGCGCACCGGCTCGACGCGGCGCTCGTCGCGCCCTTCCGCGAGCGCCTTCAGGCGAAGCCCGTCGCGGCCGGCCACCGCGACGAGGCGGGCGGGATCGGCGCGGGCGAGCTGGCCGATGCGGGTGATGCCGGCCTGCGCGAGGCGCTTCTGCGCCACCGCGCCGACGCCGGGGATGAGCCCGACCGAGCGCTCCGCCAGGAAGGCGGCCGCCTCGGCCGCCCCGATCACGGCGAAGCCGCGGGGCTTGTCGAGGTCGGACGCGATCTTGGCCAGGAACTTGTTGGGCGCGAGCCCGACCGAGACAGTGATCCCGATCTCGCGCTCGATCGTGCGCGCGAAGCGCGCCAGCGTCACCGCCGGGGCGGCGCCGTGCAGGCGCTGCGTGCCCGAGAGGTCGAGGAAGGCCTCGTCGATCGAGAGCGGCTCGACCAGCGGCGTGAGGTCGCGCATCATGGCGCGGACCTGCCGGCCCACGGCGAGGTATTTCGACATGTCGGGCCGGATCACCACGGCGTCCGGGCAGGCGTCGAGCGCCTTGAACATCGGCATGGCGGAGCGCACCCCGTGGATGCGCGCGACGTAGCAGCAGGTGGCGACGACGCCGCGCTTGCCGCCGCCGATGATCACCGGCTTGTCGGCGAGCGAGGGGTCGTCGCGCTTCTCCACCGCGGCGAAGAAGGCGTCGCAGTCGATGTGGGCGATCGACAGCGCCAGCAGCTCCGGATGGGCGATCGTGCGCGGCGAGCCGCAGGCGGCGCAGCGCAGCCGGCCTGAGGCGGCCGCCGCCGCTTCGGAGAGGGCCAGGCAGTCGCGGCACAGGCTCGGCCGCTCGGCCGTGGGCGCGCCCATGGCGGCGCCCCTACTCCTCGAAGGCCTGCGGCGACAGCACGGCCTGCGCCCGCGCCACCCGCTCGGGGCTCGTGCCGAGCGCCTGCGCGACCGCGAGGAGCAGCGCCTCGTCGGAGGCGACGTGGTCCATCACCGCGGCCGCGAAGCCGGGACGGCCGGCCGCGGCGCGCAGCGTGTCGGGGGCGAGCCCGGTGAGGTCGAGGAAGCGCCACAGGCGGTCCTCGTCCGCGGCGATGACGCCGAGCGCCCCCGCCGCGATCTCCTCCGCGTCGGCGCGATTCACAGATGTTGCGTTTCGTTCGGGTCTCACGGCCATGCGCTTTCGATTTGACCATTCGTCAATACGTGTAGGGTACAACGCCTGCAGCAATCAAACGCAAGCCCCGGGCGAGGCCCGCCTGCCTGCGGTTCGAGGGGTCTGGCATGCAGAAGACCGTGCTCATCGTCGAGGACAACGAGCTGAACATGAAGCTCTTCAACGACCTGCTCGAGGCGCACGGGTACTCCACGCTCAAGACCGCGAGCGGCATCGAGGCGATGGAGCTCGCCCGCGCCCACCGGCCCGACCTGATCCTGATGGACATCCAGCTTCCCGAGGTCTCCGGCCTCGAGGTGACCAAGTGGCTCAAGGAGGACGAGGACCTGAGGCAGATTCCCGTCGTCGCCGTCACCGCATTCGCCATGAAGGGCGACGAGGAGCGCATTCGCGAGGGCGGCTGCGAGGCCTACCTCTCGAAGCCGATCTCGGTGGCGAAGTTTCTCGAGACGGTTCGCACCTATGTCGGCGGCGCGTGACCGGAGGGACGTGAAATGACCGCCCGTGTCCTCGTCGTCGACGACATCTTTCCGAACGTCAAGCTGCTCGAGGCGAAGCTCAGCGCCGAGTATTTCGACGTCGTCACCGCCATGAACGGCCCGGACGCCATCGAGATCTGCAACGAGGGCCGCTGCGACATCGTGCTGCTCGACGTGATGATGCCCGGCATGGACGGCTTCGAGGTCTGCCGCCGGCTGAAGAACGCGCCGACGACCGCGCATCTGCCCATCGTCATGGTGACCGCCCTCGACCAACCCAGCGACAGGCTGAAGGGCCTCGACGCGGGCGCGGACGATTTCCTGACGAAGCCCGTGGACGACGCCTCGCTGTTCGCCCGGGTGCGCTCGCTGGTGCGGCTGAAGTCCGTCACCGACGAGCTGCGCACCCGCGCCATGGCCTCGCGCGAGTACGGCCTCGTGGGCGACCCCCTGGCCGCCGCGGCGGCGGAGGACGGCCAGAACGCGCATGTGCTGATCGTCGACGATCGGCGCTCCTCCTACGAGCGGCTGGGCGCCACGCTGTCGCAGGGCCACCGCGTCGAGATCGAGCCCGATCCGCACCAGGCGCTGATCCGCGCCGCGGAGGGCGCCTACGACGTGGTGCTGGTCTCCCTCGACCTCGTCGATTTCGACGGGCTGCGGCTGTGCTCTCAGCTGCGCTCGCTCGAGCGCACCCGCGACCTCGCCGTGCTGATGATCGCCGAGGGCGAGGACCGCGGGCGCATCCTGCGCGGCCTCGACATCGGCGTGCACGACTTCCTGGTCCGCCCGGTGGACCGCAACGAGCTCGTGGCGCGCGTGCGCACCCAGGTGCGCCGCAAGCGCTTCTCCGAGCGCCTGCGCGAGAGCGTGCAGGTCTCGATGGAGCTGGCCGTCACCGACGCGCTCACCGGCCTGCACAACCGTCGCTATCTCGACAGCCACCTCGCGGCGCTGTTCGACGAGGCCGCCCTGCGGGCGCGCCCGCTGTCGGTGCTCGTGCTCGACATCGACCGCTTCAAGTCGGTGAACGACACCTGGGGCCACGACGCTGGCGACGAGGTGCTGCGCGAGTTCGCCACCCGCATCCGCTCGCAGACCCGCGGCATCGACGTGGTCGCGCGCTTCGGCGGCGAGGAGATGGTGGTGGTCGTGCCGGATACCGGGCTGGAGGGCGCCTGCGGCGTCGCCGAGCGGATCTGCCAGCGCATCGAATCCGAGCCCTTCTCGATCCATCAGGGCACCCGCGCGATCCCGGTCACGGTCTCGATCGGCGTCGCCACGCGCGTGCTCGAGGACCGCACGCCCGCGGAGATCCTCAAGCGCGCCGACCTCGCCCTCTACAGGGCGAAGGAAGCGGGCCGAAACCGCGTCGTCTCCTCGGCCGCCTGAGGGGCGGCCTGCGGGGGGCGCGTCGGCGCGGCGTACTGAACGATTAACCTTTACGAAGACTGAACAAGCGGGCCGGCGCGATACGTGTTGCGCCGCACGGGCCTTCATGTAGGGTGACCTCGACGGCGCTCGCGGGACGTGTCCCGGGATCGCCCACCAGACGCCCTCGATGTCCAGGTCCGCCGCATCTCCTGGGTTTTCGTGGGCTCGGCCGGCTCGGAAGCGGATCATGGCCTCCTCATGCCGCTTCCGGCCGGCCACCTCGTTCTCCTGCCTGGTCCAAGGGTGCGCGACCCTGCTCAGCGCCTCTCGAAGACCAGGTTCGTGATCTCCCGGCGCACGCCGTCGATCACGTCGGTGACGCGCAGGACGAAACGGTCCGCGCCCGCCGGATTGTCGATGACCATCTGCTGCCGGCCGCCGCCGACGCCCTCCGGGAAGGAGAGGTCGAGCACCACGCGGTCTCCCTCGACCAGGCCCGACAGCTGCGCAGGCCCCACCCGCGATCCCGTATAGACTCCGCGATAGCGCCCGCTGCCGTCGACCGCGAGATCGGCGCCGATCGCGCGGGTGAAGATCAGCATCGCCCGGCAGCTGCCCGCGAGCGACAGGCGCGTCGCGTCCGCGGCGCCGTCGACACGGCAGGTCACCCGCCGCGGCGAGGGATCGGAATCGCGCTGGACCGTGCCCGCGCCGACCCAGACGCCTTCGAAGCGCTGATTGAAGGCCGCCCCCGCCTCGGCCGGCCGGGGGTGGAGCGCACCGAACGGGCCCAGGGCGGCGAGGCCGAGAACGGCCGCGAGCGTGACGATGCGCATGACGCGCTCCTCCTGTCGTCGCGCCGGCGCGAACGCACGCGCCGGCGGGGTAATCCGGCAGGTTGGCATCATCCGACCCGGAAGGCGACCCCCGAGCGAGGGGCGCGCTCGATCAGTGGCGGAAATGGCGGTGGCCGGTGAAGACCATGGCGAGGCCCGCCTCGTCGGCCGCTGCGATCACCTCGGCGTCGCGCATCGAGCCGCCGGGCTGGATCACCGCCGTCGCGCCGGCGTCGGCCGCCGCGAGCAGGCCGTCGGCGAAGGGGAAGAAGGCGTCCGACGCCACGACCGAGCCCTTGGCCAGGCTCTCGGGAATGCCGAGCGCGCGGGCCGCCTCGCTCGCCTTCCAGGCGGCGATGCGCGAGCTATCCACCCGGCTCATCTGGCCCGCGCCGACGCCGACGGTCGCCCCGTCGCGGGCGTAGACGATCGCATTCGACTTCACGTGCTTGGCCACCCGGAAGGCGAAGGCGAGGTCCTCCATCTCGCGGGCGGTGGGCGCGCGCTTCGTCACGACGGACAGCGTCATGTCGCCGACGACGGCGCTGTCGCGCCCCTGCACCAGCAGGCCTCCGGCGACGCTGCGCACGGACAGGCCCTTCGCGCGTGGGTCGGGCAGGCCGCCGGCCAGCAGCAGCCGCAGGTTCTTCTTGGCCGCGATCAGCGCGATCGCCTCGGGCGTGGCGTCGGGCGCGATGATCACCTCGGTGAAGACCTCGACGATCTTCGCCGCCGCCTCGGCGTCCAGCGTGCGGTTCGTCGCGACGATGCCGCCGAAGGCCGACACCGGGTCGCAGGCGAGCGCGCGGGCATAGGCGTCCGCCAGCGTCGCGCCGGTGGCCACGCCGCAGGGATTGGCGTGCTTGACGATGACCACCGCCGCGCTCTCGGAGGGGTCGAACTCCGCCACGCATTCGTAGGCGGCGTCGGTGTCGTTGATGTTGTTGTAGGAGAGCGTCTTGCCCTGAACCTGCCGCGCGGTGGCGACGCCGGGGCGATCCTCGCCGGTGCGGTAGAAGGCGGCCGCCTGATGCGGGTTCTCGCCGTAGCGCATGGCCTGGGCGAGCGCCCCGCCCACCGCGCGATAGGCCGGGGCCTCGACGGCGAGCGCATCGGCGAGCCAGTTCGAGATCGCCGCGTCGTAGGCCGCGGTGCGGGCGTAGGCGGTCTGGGCGAGGCGCTTGCGCAGGGTGAGCGTGGTGGCGCCGTCATGCGCCTCGAGCTCGCCGAGGACGGTGGCGTAATCCGCCGGATCGACCACGACGGCCACGCTCTCGTGGTTCTTGGCCCCGGCGCGGATCATCGCCGGGCCGCCGATGTCGATGTTCTCGACGCAGGTCGCGTAGTCCCCGCCGGCGGCCAGCGTCGCCTCGAACGGGTAGAGGTTCACGACCAGCAGGTCGATCTCGACGATGCCGTGGGCGAGCATCGCCGCCTGGTGCTCGGGGTCGGAGCGCCGTCCGAGCAGCCCGCCATGCACCTTCGGGTGCAGCGTCTTCACCCGCCCGTCCATCATCTCGGGGAACCCGGTCAGGTCGGAGACCTCCTGCACCGGAAGGCCCGCCTGCGCGAGCGTGCGGTACGTGCCCCCGGTGGAGACCAGCGCGACGCCGCGCGCGTGGAGCGCCCGGGCGAAATCGACGATCCCGGTCTTGTCGGAAACGGAGAGCAGCGCGCGCGTGACGCGCTCTTTACGGGTGGGCATGGGCGATCGATCCGGTGATGAGCGTCGATAGCGCGCGCGTTAGCACGGATGGGCGCGGGGTGGAACCGGGCGGGCCCCCTCTTGCTCTGCGCCATCCGTCGGGCCATGACGGACGCTCACCATCCGAGGAGACGCCCCATGTCCGACATCACCCGCATCGACCCCGGCCCGCGCATGACCATGGCCGTCGTCCACGGCGACACCGTCTACACCGCCGGCCAGGTGGCCAAGGACGCCGCGGGCGGCTCGGTCGCCGACCAGACCCGCGAGATCCTGGGCCTGATCGACGCGCTGCTCGCGAAGGCCGGCACGGACAAGACGAAGCTCCTCTCCGCCAACATCTGGCTCACCGACATCGCCACCTTCGGCGAGATGAACGCCGTGTGGGACGCCTGGGTCGCGCCGGGCTGCGCCCCGGCCCGCGCCACGGTCGAGGCGAAGCTCGCCCGACCGGAGTTCACGGTGGAGATCGCGGTGATTGCGGCGCGGTGAGCAGGGCGGCGCGGGAGGAGGGCGAACGGTGGCGGCCAGCCCCACTCGCCCCCTCCGGTCCGCTGACGCGTCCCACCTCTCCTGCGGGGAGATGACCGGGCTGGGCAACAGGCGGTGCGATATCCGCGACCCGACGGCTGCTCGCAGGGGCTATGGCGTTCACGGATCTCGCGGGCGCCGACGTGGTGGATCGCGCTCATCGGGTTGCCGCAGGCCTTCCTTCCCCCTTGTGGGGAAGGTGGCGGCGAAGCCGACGGATGGGGGTCGGCGGGCAGTGCTGCTGCTCGGTCGTATCGCGAGGCGGCTGCTGCCGCCCTGCAACTAAGTCGAGCAAATCCTGCACGACCCCCACCCCCGACCCCTCCCCGCAAGGGGGAGGGGAGACCGGCAGCGGCCTTCACGGGCGGTCGGGAACGCCTGATTTCCGTGAATCCCATAGCCCCCACTCGACGCCTCGAAGAGGCGGCGGGTGGGGGCGAGTGGGCCCGTGTGCTGGTGGGTACGGCGAGAAACGACGCGGGACGGGCGGGGTTCGCCGGGAGCCCGGCGGCTTGCGGGGCACGGGGGAACGCGGCATTGTTCCGGATGGTGAGACCCATCCCGAGGAGGTCGCCGTGAGCGACGAGCAGACCCCGCCGATGGCCGAGGAGACGGCCCGGCGCGACGAGATCCGCGAGCGGATCGCCAGCCTCCGCGGTCACGCCGGCCCCGGCCTCTCCACCGACGAGCTGCTGCGCCTCACCCGCGGCCGCGCCCCGGGCGACCCGTTCGAAGAGGGGGTCGCCGAGCCGCCGCGGCGGCGTTTCGACGACGTGATCGGGTGCGCGGACACGACGATGACGACGGACGAGATCATGCGGCTGACGCGGGGCCGCGCCCCGGGCGATCCGCTCTGATCCCCCAGGGCTCCGAATCCAGGTTAATTCGGTAGCACGCCGAGGATCCTGACGAGGTAGTCGGCGCTCCAGCCGGCGACCTTTCGGCGTCGCTTGATGGGCTTTTTGTCGTCGACGGTGCGGACGAGGTTG
>Ga0208979_100291_pt1 | contig 48948 bp, 56 predicted proteins | sample HotLakConsUCCSLE_FD_184738 | JGI IMG/M metagenome (GOLD analysis project Ga0208979, IMG submission 184738) | Hypersaline microbial mat communities from Hot Lake, Washington, USA - Hot Lake Consortium UCC-SLE (SPAdes) | ecosystem: Environmental > Aquatic > Non-marine Saline and Alkaline >... | reverse complement strand
GTCAGTCGCAAGCCCTGGCTTGATCTCGCATCACCCCGTAGTCGCTCAGCATCTCGGCCACCGCCGATCCCTCCGGCAGCAGAGCCACTTCCTCTGCGGCTCGCACCTGGAACTGTCGGCCGTACTCCACCACGGGCGGACACGCCACTGTCCCGCTGCCGTCAGAACCGACCGTCGCGCAGCCGCTCAACAAGCTCGTTCCGATCGCGAGGACGGCGAGCTGCTGCTTCCAGCATCCGGCGTTGAACATCATTGGCCTTCTCCGTGCTTTCAAGGCGTTCGGCGAGGCGGCCCGTGCGTTCGCCGGAGCGCCGGAGTGCGAACAGGAACAGGAGCACTGCCAGCGCGATGGCTCCGTAGCGCAGCGCCGCCCGCATCCATGGGCTCGTGGCGATCCCGGTGAGGAGCCCGCCGATCATCGCCGCCCCCGCTTCCAGTCGTCGAGCCGAGCGTAGATCGTGACCGCAATCCCCCCGAGAGCGACGGCGATGAAAACCCAGCGCAGGGTGTCGAGATGCGGCACAAGCGGCAGGATGGCGGATTGCGTCTCAGCCAAAACCTGCTGGGCCACCTCCACGCCGGCTGCGCCCAGCGTCGCCACTCCGGCTGCGCCACCCCCCTTCATGGTGCGGCTGTCAGCCAGAACCTCGCGCGCTGGAGGCGTTTCCGCGGCGAAGGCCGTCTCCCGGACGGGGAAGCGCTCACCCCACTGACGCAAGGGGCCGAGGTCGACGTGGATGAAGCCCGAGCGCGGGTAGAAGCCGAAGCCGAGGAACCCGACCTCCCGCGCCGCCGCCTCGAAGGCCACCGGGTCGTGGTTCGCCATGGCGATGTCGAAGGCGGCGCCGTCGAGGTGCTTCGACCGGGTCGCGCCGCCGACGGCACGGTTGTGCTCGGGGCTGCGATAGGCGGATCGGACGATCAGCGGCTTGCCGAGGTGGTCGCGCAGCGCCTGCAGCTTGTCGAGCGCGGGTGTGTTAATCAGAAGCTTGCCGGTGCCCCGGCAGGCGATCTCGGCGGGCGAGAAGTTGGGCCAGCGCCACGTGTTCTCCGGCACGTCACGCCAATGGCGGTGGAAAGTCGTGGTCATGGGGTCCTCCGAAACAAAAAGCCCGCCTCGAGGGCGGGTGCGGTTGGGCTGATGGTTTGGGGTGTTGAGCGGCTAAGGACTGCCGCCGAAGATCTTCAACTTGATCGCGATGCCCGCGAGCAGCGCCAGCATGACGCCGGTGGTGATCATGCGGACGGCAGTCTGCATGGCGGTGCGGCGCACCAGCCGGATGCAGTCCACCAGGGAGCGCAGATCGCGGATGTCGAGTGCGGCCTCGTCGCCGTCGAGGCCGACATCGGCGAGCGCGCGCTTCGCACCTTCCTCCGCCGCCCGCGTCAGGATCGCCTCGAACTCGGCGTCGGGCATGCGCACGAAGCCCTCGGATCGGGGTGGGTTCATCGGGTCCTCCTTCCGCCGCTCAGCCAATCTTGCAGCCCCAGAAGGACGTGTGGTCGGCGGCGAAATACCCATCCGCGACCCGGAAATACCCCTGCAGTTCGACGGTATCGCCTGCGGTGAGCGGCACCATGGTCTGCAGCCAGATCGCGGTGGCGAGGGAGACGTGGGTGGCGGAGATTTCGCCGAGGGAGCCGCGGATTTCCGTGGAGCCGTTCAGGACGAGCCGTCCGCTCATTCGCGCGGTCGTGCTGGCGTTGATCTTGTAGAGCAACGTCGCGCCAAAGAGGTAGGTGCCGTCCACGGGCGCGACGAAGTGGTTGTTGGCGGCGTCGAAGGCGCCCTGGTCGTTGTAGTCGGTGTTGTTCAGGCCGATCTTCGTCCAGGTCCCCACGCCGACGTAGTTGTCGTAGTTGGTCCAGGCCTTGAACCGGGGCAGCCGGGGTTGGTCGACGATGCCGGTGGCGTTGTCCACGCTGAGCCCGTCGAAGAAGGTGCTGCCGTCGGCCGACACTGCCAGCCGGAACCTGTCAGAGCCGAAGAGCCCCACCAGCGCCTTGGTCACGAAGCCGGTTTGCAGCGTCAGCCCGAGATCGTCGCCCGCGGCTTCCTTGTTCATGGTGTAGAACAGATCGCCGGTCCCGCCCTCGGCCACGGTCTTCGCCGTCCAAAGCGCGGCGTTCAGCTTGGCCGAGAACGGGCTCGACCCATCCGCCGTCGTGCCCAGCCCGAGCAGAGTGAGGTTCTGCAGCGCGTTTGGCGTGGTCCCGACCCAGATGGACCCGTCGTAGACCAGCAGTAGTCCTTCGTCCTCGACCCATGCGCGCCACCCCGTCCGCGGCGGAAGGCGCAGCCAGGTACCATCGGTCCAGAGCGCGACGTTCAGGTCCCAGCCCGCCCAGTCGCCCGTCGCGCCCGAGCCGACGATGTATCGGTCGCCGTCGGCGGGGCTCGCTGGGGGTGCTGCCAGATCGCGGTCGAGGACCGAGAGATGGACTAGCCCGTCGAGGATCCGCAGCGCCTCGTTGTGGGTGACGTGCTTCTGGGCCTGCGCCGCCAGAATGTAGGGCAGCAGGAGATGGGTGGTGGCGTCGGACATGGGTTGGCCTTCAGAACAAGAGCGTGACGGTATTCGGCGCGCCCCGCCCGAGGAGGGCGGAGAGCTGGAAGATGCAGACGGTGAGGCTGTCGCTGGGACCGAGCGGCGCGCCCCAATCGGCGGTCTGCTGGGCGGCGGTGTAGACGGCGCTGGTGGTGGCCGTGCTCAGCACGCGCTTCACCGTGGCGCCGTCGAGGATCTCGACCTCGTAGGCTTCCAGTTCCTCGGCGAGCGGCGCATCGACCGCTCCCCAGCTGTCGGCAGCAAGCGCGCGCGACCGGCGCGTCCAGCGGATCGTCAGATCGCCGGGTGTTCGCGACGTGCGCCATGGCTGCGCCACATGGGCGACCGAGAACGGCCGCAGCCCCACGCCTACGGGCGTGAAGGCCTGCGCCACATAGGTCTCGTCGCTGACCGGACGGCTCGCCGGGCCGATGCGCCAGTGCCAAGGGATACCGACGTCGGCCTCGGCGATCGGCAGCGATGCAAGGCTGTCGTCGAGCACGACGACCCGCGCGCCAGCAGGAGCCGGATTGCTAATGGCGCCTTCCGTGCCGCGCTGGCCGCGCAGGAGCCGGGTCAGCCGATACCGACCCGGCGCCAGCAGTTCCGCCGCGCTCGCCTGCACGATCTCCCAAGTGCCGGGCGCGCTCTCGATCGCAAGCGCGTTGGCGCCTCCGAACAGGGTGAGATCGGTGACGCTCTCCAGCGTACCGGACAGCAGGTCGACCACCAGAGCATTCCCGAGGTCGAAGCGAGACGTGGGCCCCGCGTAGAAGTCGGAGACCAGCGCCCCGATCCGGGCGCGGCTGCCAAAGGTCGTCAGCAGTTCAAACCCGTCCGTCGACGGGCTGCGGAACACCGCAATCTCGCCCGGCCAGGGAACCGCGTGGGCGGCGACGAACGGCCGATGCGCGGGCTGGTCCTCGGTCAGCTGCGGCAGGTCCATCAGCACCGCATCCGGCGCGCCGAACACGACGGCGCGCGTCAGCGACGCCGCGCGGGGATCGCCGGGCGGCAGGTCGTAGGTCGCGCGGTCCTGGCGAACCGCCTCGATCCCGCGCGCCTCGGCGTCGGCGATGGAGACAAGCCGCAGATCGACCAGCCGCCCGTCATGCGCGAGCCGGATCGCGTCAGCCGGATCAAGGGCGAGGCGCGAGGGCGGCAGACGGAACGCCGCTGTCTCGCGCCCCACCCATGCCTCCATCAGCGCGCGGCGGCAGCGCCGCTCGGCCTCCTCGGGCGGCACAGCCATGGGGAAGGACTCGGAGGCGATGCGCGTGGTGTCCACGGTGATGCGCCGCGCCTCGACGAGGGCCGCGTCGTAATCCTCGTCGGCGCGGGCGATCTGCCATTTCAGCGCCTGCGGCAGTTCCGTCTCCTGGCCACGCGTCAGTTCCAGCACGTCGCCTTCTCGGGCGGCGACCAGATCGTCAGGCGCGAGGGTCGTCACTGAGGCCCGACCGCGCATGATGAAGCGGATCACGCCTTCGGTCTCGACCGCATCGAAGCCGAAGTGGCGCGACAGCGTGGTGATGGAGGCGCGCGGGCTTTCGAGCGCCGTGATGGCGTAGCCCTCGACCGCGCCCCAGAGCCCGGAGACGTCGATCCGGGACTCGGGCAGCCCGGCGCGCAGGCAGAGGTGCCGCACGAGCGCCGCCAGCGACACCGCGCCCAGCCGCCCCGTCAGCCAGTGGCCGAGCCGCCAGTTCGCCCCGTCCGTCCAGACATCGGTCAGCGCCGGGAAGAAGGGATAGGGCCGCGCGTCCCAGGTCCAGGCTGCGCATTCCGGCAGATGCACCATGCGGCCGCCGTAGACCGAGGACAGAGGGTTGTTCGCCGGAGTGCCCCACCAGAGGTACGTCGCCTCGAGATAGGCCCGCTGGATCGCGTCGTCGCGCCAGCCGCGCGAGAAATGCGGCGTGAAGCTCTCGGACGACTTCGGGTCGAAGAAGACGTTCGGCTGGTTCGTGCCCCGATCGATGGCGGGACAGCCGAGCTCGGTGAACCAGATCGGCTTCGACTGCGGCGCCCACGCCGTCGGCGTCCCGCTCTCCACCCCGCCCGGGCGGTCGTAATGGGGGTTCGACCACCAGGCCCGCAGATCCTTGTAGCGGAACACCCACGGCTTGGCCGCCGCGCCGTCGCTGATCGGCGTGCGGACCTGCGCGCTTCGGTCGGCGGCGCTGGCATAGAACCAGTCGAAGCCTTCGCCCCCGGCGATGTTCCCCTGCAGGTAGCCCCGGTCGTAGATCGCGGGCCAGCCCTCGGTCGCGTCGGCATGCTCAAACCCGTCCCGCCAGTCCGACAGCGGCATGTAGTTGTCGATCCCGACGAAATCGCTCTCCGGATCGGCCCAGAGCGGGTCGAGGTGGAAGAATACGTCGCCGCTGCCGTCGCCCGGCTGGTGCCCGAAATACTCCGACCAGTCGGCCGCATAGCCGATCTTCGTCCCCGACCCGAGGATCGACCGCACATCCGCAAGCAGGTCCCGGTAGGCCTGCACTGCAGGATAGGTGGATGCGCCCGAGCGGATCGTCGTCAGCCCCGGCATCTCGGTGCCGATCAGGAAGGCGTCGACCCCGCCCGCCGCCGCGCAGAGATGGGCGTAGTGCAGCACCATGCGGCGCAGGCCCCAGTCGCCGGGCGTGCCCGTCCACGAAACCGACTGGCCCGAGACGCTGAAGCTCGCGGGCGTGGCAGCGCCGAACAGCGCCGCGACCTGGCTTGCGGCCGTGGCGGTCTTGTCCACGGTCCCGGCGAACCCCGCTGCGGGCGAGCAGGTGATCCGCCCCCGCCACGGGAAGGCGGGCTGGCCAGTCTCGGCGGCGTTGTCGGAATACGGGTTCGGCAGCGTGTTGCCTGGCGGGACGTCCATCAGGATGAACGGATAGAAGGTGACGCGCAGACCGCGCGCCTTCATCTCCTGGATCGCCTGCACCACCGCGAAGTCGGAGGGCGTGCCGCCATAGACCGGGCGGTCCTGATCGTCGCGGCTGACGAGGAAGGCGTTGGCGCGGCTCACGCCAGTCACCGACCAGCTGGCGGGCGTGGTCGACTTGGCCGACACCTCGACGCCCGGCCGCACGTTGCAGGAGCCCGCGCGCAGGTCGTCGCCGAACCACGCCACCACGAGGCTGACGCTCTCGACCTTCGGCGCCATGGCCTGCAGCCGGTCCAGCGCCTCCACCATGTCGGTGGAGTCGGCCAGCGCGTTCAGGTTCTCGGGCACCGTCGCGCCGCCATCGGTCTTGCGGATGGCTTGCGTCGCGTAGGTGAACTCGCCGGAGGCGGGGATCATGGTGACGGCCTGCGTCAGCCCCTCGGCGGTGTCGGGATCGGCGAGTGGGCGGAAGACCTCGAACGAGAGCTGCGGCAGGCGGTTGCCATACGTCGAGAGCGCCAGTTCCTCGAAGACCACGTACGCCGTGCCGCGATAGGCCGGTGTGCTGGCAGCGCCCATCCTGGCCGCGATGAACGGATCGGCAGTCTGTGCCTCGTCGCCGGGATACCAGCGCCAGGTGACGCCGGAGAGGTCCATCGGCTTGCCGTCGGCCCAGATGCGCCCGATGCCGGTGATCGGACCCTCGCAAAGCGCCACGGCGAAGGAGGCGTAGTAGAGATACTCGGTGGTCTTGACCTTGCCGCCCCCGCCGCCCTTGCCGCCGCCCTGCGTGGTGGTCTTCGTCTCCTCGCGGAAATCCGTCGCCCAGATGATGTTGCCGCCCATCCGCATGCGGCCGTAGAGCCGCGGAATGACCGCGCCCTCGGTCGCGGACGTGATGCGCAAGCTGTCGAGCCGCGCGCCTTCGATCCTTTGCGTCGGCGCGAGCGAGGAGACGATCCAGCTGTCGACGACCGAGCCGATGGTGGAACCGATGAAGCCACCGATGGTCGCCGCGCTGACGCCGAGGATCGCGCCACCGATCGAGCCGCCGATGGCGGCACCGGCGGCGCCGAGAATGAGGGTGGCCATGTCGGGGTCTCAGCGTTGTGGAAACAGGAAGGCGAAGGCGATGCGCCGTCGCCAGGACTGCGTGAGCGGTTCCTCGATCACGCCGAGCCGCTCGTAGGCGTGGAGGAAGAGGTTGGGACCTGTCACGATCCCGACATGCTTGGCGATGGCGCGGGGCTTCATGCGGAACAGCACCAGCGCGCCGGGACCAGCCTCGGCAGGCGACACCTCGATCATCATGCGCCGCGCGCCCTCGGCCAGAACCTCGCGCGGCCCGGTCTCGCCCCAGTCCCGGCTGTAGGGCGGGATCGGGAACGGCTCGGGGCCGACGACCTCGCGCCAGACGCCCCGCGCAAGCCCGAGGCAGTCGCAGCCGACGTTCCGCAGGCTCGCTTGGTCGTGGTAGGGGGTGCCGAGCCAGGACCGCGCAATGGTGATGACGCGGGTGGGATCGGTCACGGTCCCCTGAGAGACTGCTGGCTCAGATTGATACCGAGAAGTATCACGAGCAGCGCCAAGTCGGCGAAAGCTGGATTTCTTGCTCATAATTAGGATCCTTTTGGCTCACTCCATGGCGAGTGGAGACACCTAATAACCAGCAAAATTAGTATCATTAAGCTAGGATGATGCTGGTTTTGACAAACAATAGGCATCATATTCCCTCCAGAGACTAGGAGGCTCAATCATGACCACTGCAATCCATCCGGACGCACTTAGACACTCCCGAGACCGCAAGCGCTGGACTCAGGAACAACTGGCTGAAGCCACCAAGGGCAAGAACAAGGTCAGCCTGCCCACCATCAAGCGCATCGAGAGCACGAAGGACGGCACATATCCCGCCAATGACCGGGTCGCGGAGGGCTTGGCGAAAGCCCTTGGCGTCACCCTTGATGAACTTTCCAAGCCCCCCACGGACGAAGCAGAGCGTGAAGCGTCTCTCCGGCAGTTCGGCTACCGACCTTTGCGCACGATGCTCGATGCAGAGACAGCTATGGCGTTCAACATGGTCCAGCACATCTATGGCGTTCCGATCCATTCGCAGATCGTGATGGCGCCGCTGTTTGCCACATTGCTGGCCGAAGGAAGCCTCGCGTGGCGACGTGAGCGGGTCGCAGAGATAGAGGACGCTGCCGAACGGCTTATGGACCTCGGAGGCGGACACTTCTCATTTGCTAATGCCGCCTATCGGTCGTTGGACGGCGCGGCGGAGGAGCGTGACTCCATCGGGAAGCGTGATCTGTTTGGCGAGCACGTCGGTCCTGATGCCTTCGACTTCGGTTTCGATCCATCTCAGAATAACCCTTTCGCCGATTTCCTCGACCACTTCGCGAAGCAGGTTGAAGCAAAGACTGTTTCGTTTGATCGGGGCATCGGCTGGAAGACCAGCGAGGGTATGCCCGAGTATCGGATCGGCGCCGATCTTATTGCTCAACTGACGGGAGGCGACCCTGATGCCGAGTATGCCCTCTTGCGAGGACACGTGCGACTAAGGGAAATCCCGGCCGACTTGCTCGTTGACGAGAATGCTGCCGAGCGGATCGCATGGATCGTCGGTCGAATTCCCGACGAAGAACTCGCAAAGCGTAGAACGGAGCGCGATGAGCTTATGTCGCTGCTCGACGACCTCGATGTCCCAAGTTCGGTGGAAACGTCGGATGAAGCGAAGGAGAACGACGATGCATAACCTGCGCTTCACCCATCATGCCGAGACACGGATGCGCCAGCGAGGCTTCCGAAACACCGACGTCAGTCTGGTTTTCAGTGTCGCGACGCGTGTCGCCGACGATGCTTTCTTTCTAAGCGACAAGGACGCAGTCCGCGAGATTGAGCGACGCCGGCACGAGATCCAGCAACTAGAACGTTTGCGGGGCACCAAGTTAGTTGTCGATGGCGAAGACGTCATCACGCTCTACCGCTCGGACCGGAAACCGTCTCAAGCAGACAGCGGGAAGCGTAGGAGGAGATCATGAACTGCGAATCTTCCGCACGAACCGTGCTCGTGTCTTTGCCCATCTCCTTCGTTGAAGCCCTGCTAAACATGCACTCCGCGCTCGATGACGAAATCGCATCCACTCTTGGAGAAAGCGTTCGTCGCACACCTGCTTCTACCACCAGGCTGTCCCACCAGCCGATTCTGGATGCCGTCATCTCGGAACGCGGAAAGTACGCCGCCGAGTTCCTTGGGGTTGCTTTTTCCGCGAATACTTTGGCCCAGGTATTTGGGCGGGTCGTTGACATGACGGCATTTGTTGCACCGGAGGCTCTGTTTTCTCTTGCAACGATTCACACCAGAGGACGACGGCTTATCTCGCTGAAGCCAAACGAAATCCATCCTCACAGCCCTCATCTCCCGGTCATGCTGACCAAGTCTGGATGGTGGATCAGCAAGAACATTAGCCAAGACCAACTGAAGCAGGCCCTTCGCACCCACTGCAAGGTGTCCGGCCTGAGCTTCGGGAAAGACCTTAAGTTCCCGCTGCGGTAGCCGTGTCGACAAAGTCGACGTCCGCAACACGGCGGCGTTCTCTTCCAGCATGCTCAGAGAACGCCGCCCTCGTGCCCACCATCCTTCGTGGCATAGCGCAGCACCGCGTCCTGGCCGGGGATGTGCGGGAAGCCACGGAAGTTGGCGGTGTTCGCGAACTTGGCCCCGCAGGTCTCGATCCGCTTGTCGCAGCCCGCGCGGATGGTGAAGGCGTCGCCCTCGGCGATGGCGCGCACTGGCGCCTCGAGCAGGGTCAGCACCGCGATGCCATCCGTGACGTCATGGCCCAACACCTCGGTGCGTCGGCCCGCATTCGCGCCGGTGGTCCATTCGATGGTGCCAAAGGTGAACCAGCCGGAGGCGAACCCGCCGAGACCCGAGGCGGTGAAGGCCCGGTCGCGCAGGAGATCGATGACGGCGCCCGTACCCTTGAACGCCGGATCCTCGAGATCGACGCCGCAGCGCGCATCGCCGAGCGCGGCGTCGCAGGTCGCCTGGAACGTCCGCCCGACCGTCTGGCCCAGCACATGCGCGAGCGAACGGACCTCGGCCACGAAGGCCAGCCGCCCGCGCCGGATCTGACCGATGGCGCCGCGCCGCATCAGCACGCGCTGTCCGGTGTCGGCCCAGTTTACCCGCCAGACCTCGATCTCCGCGTTGTCCCAGCGGCCGTCGAGGATGTCGGTTTCGGTGATCCTGTCGGAGGTCAGCACGCCCTCTGCATCCTGCGCATCGACCGAGAGGTCCGAGCCCGAACGGACCTCGGAGGCCGTGAGCCCGCTCTCGGGCTCGAAGTCCATCCCGTCGAAGCTGAGCGTCCGGTCGTGATCGGTGAAGCCGAAGCTCACGCCGTCGGCGCGGACGATCCGCCAGCACCACGCGAGCGTGGTCGTGCCCTCGTCGAGATGGGCCTGCAAGGCAGGAGCAAAGGTCTTCATCGGCGCAGTTCCAGCAGCGGAATGGAGGTGATCGAGCCGAGCCGCTCTAGGTCGAGGGTGATGTCGAGCGCATCGGTGTCGAAGCGGACCGGCACGTCGAACTCGAAGCCCGCGGTGATCGCGACGCCGGATCCCGGCGCGGCGCTGAAGGTGACGACGCCGGTGGCGGTGTCGACCGACCAGCCGGAGGGCTGCTCGACCCCGCCGAGCGCGATGCGCACGCTGCCCGCCACCGGCTTGGCGATGGCGCGCGTCCAGGATTGCGCCCCGGAGGCGTAACGCTTCACCAGCTGGAAAGCGGTCGTCGTGCCGTCGCCGGTGCCGATCGCCTGATCGGTGGGCGACAGCGTGCCCGAAGGCAGACAGGACTTGTGGTCACCCCAGTCCTTGAACCGGAACCCGTGCAGGCGCCCGTTGCGCGCCTCGAAGAAGGCGACGACCGCCGCGAGATCGTCGGCGCGGCGGATGCCGTAGGCGACATCGTAGCGACGGCGCGAGTTGGCCCAGCTCGCATTGCGCTCCTCGTCGCCGGAGGCAAGCTCGACGATCTGCGTGCGCCGCTCCGGCCCGCCCCGCGCGCCGCGACTGATATTGTCGGGAAACCGGACCTCGTGAAACGCCATGATCGTCTTGCCCCTGTTGCCGATGCTGCCGCCCGCGGGAAACCGGCACTCGCATCCGGTTGATCCAAGTCAGGGATTTCCGGCGGCGGGCGTTGGATGTATCCAGTCGCAACTGCAGGAGGGTGGAGTTCTGGGACTGGTCGAGTTTCTCTTTGCCGTTGGCGGTCTGCTTCTGACGCCGGGGCCGACGAACACGCTCCTCGCGCTCGCGGGCGCCAGCGTTGGCCTGCGGCGCGCATTGCCCCTGATCGGAGCCGAAATCGCGGGCTACCTTGCGGTCGTGGTGCCGCTTGCGCTGTTCGGGCAGGCCCTGGTCGACCGCTGGCCTGTCGCAGGCGATGTCGTGACGCTCGCGGCGGCCGTCTGGGTGATGTATCTGGCCGTCAGGCTCTGGCGCCCGGACGCGGAAGTCGCGGATCGGGCCGCCGTGACGTGGCGACGCGTATTCGTGACAACGCTCCTGAACCCCAAGGGACTGATCTTCGGTCTTGTCCTGCTGCCTGCAGCGGCCTCGCCGGATTTTCTGCCAAGGCTCGGCGCCTTCTGCCTTCTGATCGTCGTGGTGGCGAGTCTCTGGGCCGCGTTCGGCGACCGGATCGGTCGCCACCGGACACAGGACGGTCCGCCCATCCTGTTTCGCCGACTTGCTGCATGCTGGCTCGGACTGCTGTCGATCGGGCTCGTCGCCGGATTGGTGCAGGCGTGAGCGGCTTCCTCAGGTCGGTCACATGCCCCTCCGCCCGAGCGACACCGCGCGGGCGATGTCGGCGGCGACCTGTGTGCGGGACTGCCGGAAGCTCTCGGCGTCGCGGGCCATGATGGTGACATTGACGCCACCACCCGCGCCGTAGCTCTGGGCCTCGCGACGGGACAGCACCCGCTCGCCGCGCTGCAAGATCGCGGGCACCTCGTCATGGCGGAGGCCAGCCATGCCGCCCGAATGCATCCGGGGCGCCGCGGCGAAGGCCATCGCCGGGACCATGCGCGACGGCCCAGCCGATCCGACCATCCCGCCCGCATGCAGGACGTTGGCGAAGATGCCACCCGCACCAGCGAAGACACCCGAGAGTGCATTGGCGATCGGTCCCAGGATGAAGCGCCGCGCCGCCAGCTGGGCGAGATCGGCCAGCAGCGAGGTGACCAGGTCGCGGAAGTTCAGCTTGCCGGTCTTCACGAACTCGCCCACCGCGTTCTCGGCCGACTGGAAGGCGCCGACGAGGCTCTGGCCGATGTCGCCACCGATGTCGCGGGCCTTGCTGGCGTAGTCCGACAGCGCCGCAGTGACCGCCTGCCACCCGGTGACGGCGGCCTCGGTCGCAGGCTCCGCGGCAACGGCGGCGGCTCCGGCCGCCGCACCAGCACCTGTGGCGGCACGTCCGGCTTCACCAAGCGCCGTCTCCAGCCGTTCGGCCGCGCCGGTGGCCTCGGTCAGCGCATCGGCACTGGCCTCGTCGGTACCGCGCACCGCATCGCGCAGGGCCTGCCAGCTTTCGAGGGGCGCGCGGGCCCCCTCGGCCAGATCGCGGGCCGCGCCACGGTAGAAGTTCGCGGACTCGAGTGCCCGGTTCGCCGCCTCGGTCAGGCCGAGATCGGGCGCGGTCAGCGGATTGTCCTCGAAGGCCCGGTCGAACGCCGCCTGCGCGGCCGTCGTGGCAGCACTGGCCGCACCCTCGAAGCGGTTCTCGATCTGCCCAAGGTCGAGGTCCGGCACCAGCGAGATGCGCCGCTCCGACCCGAGGGCTTCCAGCCCCTGGTTGATGCCGCCGATGAAGCCGTTGATGCGCGAGACCACGCCGTTCAGCATCGCCTCGACGCCGTCGACCAGGCTGTTGGCCGCCTGGAACGCCAGATCGCCGATGGCGGCGGGCAGCAGACCCCAGATCGCCTTGATCGCTTCGTAGGCGCCTTCGAAGGTGTTCGCCGCGGTGTTGCCGAATCCGACGACACTTTCGATGGCGCTCTGCATCCCGGAGGCGGCGTCGGCCTTCAGGTCGAAGAACATCGCGGTGGCAGCGGCCCCAGCCACCGCCGCGCCCATGCGGATCCGCTCCCAGACCTCGACGGCGAGGTCCTTCAGGAGCGACATCGCCTCGCCGAACCCGCCCGCGCCGGACACGAGGCGAGTGAACTGGTAGACGAGCTCACCCGCGCCGACGATCAGCGCGCCGATGCCGGTGCGGATCAGCGCACCGCGCAGGAGCACGAGCGCCGTGGCAAGCCCGCGCACGGAAAGCGCTGCGGCGACGAATCCCGCCACCCAGCGGCCCGCCATGAGGGCGACGAAGGTCGCGGCATAGGTGGCCAGCCGCCCGATGTTGCCGATCAGAGCGTCGAGCGCACGCCCGAGGGCCCCGCCTTCGGACGCAAGGCTGACGAAGGCGTTGGCCAGCCACTCCACCGCCGGGGCCAGCGCCACACCGATCCGGTTGCGGATGCCCTCGAACACCTGGGAGACCCCGACCAGCGCGATCTGGGTGCGCTGCAGCGCCTGGATGGCTCTGGCGTCCAGCACCGCGCCGAGGTCGGAGGCCTGGTTGCCGAGCCGTTCCATCTCGGCCCCGCCATTCCTGAGAAGCGGCAGCAGCCGGGTGGCGTCGGAGGCCATGGCCTCGAGATAGAAGGTCATCTCCTGCTGGCTGAGGCCTGCGCGCTCCAGCGTATCCACATAGAGCTGCAGCGCCTCGGGTCCGGACAGACGCGCGAACTGATCGGCAGTGACACCGACCCGCGGCGCCACCCGCTCGAAGAAATCGGCCATCGGGCCGCCGCCCGTGCTCAGGAAGTCGCCGACGCGATCGTTCACGTCCTTCAGGATGTCGGCGAGCTTCTCCTGCTCGATGCCCACGGTGCGCGACGCGCCCGCCCAGCGCTGAAACGCCTCGGGGGCGGTGTTCGCCACCTGCGCAAACTGCTGCGTCTGGTTGGCCGCCTGGATGGTGGCGCGGGTCATGGCGGCAAGCGCCGTGGTGACGCCAGCCGCCGCCGCGCTGAGCGCGATTCGGGCCCGGCGCGAGAAAGCCGCGAGCCGTGCGTTGGCCGCTTCCATCTCGCGGCTTAGACGGCCAAAGCCCCGCGACCCGGCTTCGCCCACGCCTTCCAGTTCGGCGCGCACCTGCCGCCCGCCCACGGCCGCAAGGCGGACGGAGACTCGCTTCTCAGCCATGGGAATGATCCATCTGTTCGTTAAGTTTGGCCACCATCGCCGCCTCGATGACGGGCAGCAGTTCGGCCATGGCGAGCGGCGGCACGCCGAGCGCGTCACCAAGCGAGAGCGCTGCCGACAGGTCCCAGCCGATCACCGCGCCCGGCAGCACGCGAAGCTGGCCGCCGAGACGACCGACGAGGTCCCAGACCTGCCACCCCTCCGGAGTTTCCGGACGGTTCAGCCGCGCCGGGCAGTCCGGGCAGTCCGGGCAGGCTTGCGCGCAGGCTTCGCAGTATCGCGCGCCCCCGCCGAAGGACCATTCGGCGAGAGCGCGGAGCCGTTTTTTTCCTGTTCCAGCAGCAAGCCCTTGGAGACATAAGTCAGCTGGAACGCCTCGAAGATCGGCCAGATGTCGAGCAGCGCGTCGATGGCCGCCGGGCCCGGCTCGATAGGGTTGCCGTCAGCGTCGCCGATGCCGTCCCATGCGAGCACCGCCCGTCGCGCCAGCGCCTTGGCGAAGGCGACGGCCCGTTCCTCGTCGGAGGCATCTTCGGGGATGGCTTCGACAGCGGCATCGCTGCGCGTCGCCACCATCAGCGCGGTGGTCAGCGGGCGCAGCTGCACCCGGACGCCGGGCGCCGCCAGATCATGCCAGCGGGGAGCGTTCGTCAGGTCGAGCGTCAGCATCAGTATTCCTCGATGTCGTTGATCAGTGTGGCGGTGCACATCCGTCCGACGGTGCTGTCGCGCGCGGCCTGCCAGTCGAACGTCGCCTGGACGCCCTGAGGCCCGGAGATCTCGATGCGGGGTCGCGGCAAGTAGACGGCGTGCACGGTGAAGGTGAAGCTCTCGCCCGAGGGCAGGACGTAGGCGAACTCCATCTCGCAGGCCTCGCCGTTGATGGCCTGCGTCACCAGCGTCTGGTCGGCAAAGCGCACCTCGATCCGGCCGGTCAGCGCCGCGATGGAAGGGTCCGCGCCGTCGATGCGACCGTCCGAGCGGATGGTCTCGATCCGGTCGAGGTTGTTGGCATAGGTGATCTCGGCCGAGACGACGTTCCCGAGGGCAGAGCCGTTGCGGGTGATCGCCCCGTTGAAGTGGCCGAAGCGCTTCAGTTCGAGCGCTGCCGGGGTGCCTGCGCTGGTGGTCGTGCCCACCGTCTCGCCCTGCGCCACCAGCCGCGCCGTCGCGGTCAGCAACCCTGAGCGCTGCATCTGCCAGGTGATCTGGTCGAGCACGCAGCCCGAGTACATCGCATAGCGCGGCACCTCCGGCATGCCGGTCTCGATCGACATGCTGGGTAGTGTCCAGGACCCCGACTGGAACTCGTGGGTGTACGGCGCATCCGCGCCCGTGGTCGTGGGCGCCCCGAACGCCGCCTTCAGCCAGAAGCCGAAGGCCTCCGCGTCGAGCGGCACGACGACATCGCCATCGGCCGTGACCGCGTCCTTGATCGGCGCCAGCGGATCGCGGCCGTAGCCCAGCAGTTCCGAGTTCAGCAGTGGCTGTTCGGCTCCCAGCGAGGTGCTGGCGAAAGGCATGCGGGTGAAGCCGCTGGCGGGCGGCGTTCCATAGGTCGTCTCGAACGCAAGCGCCATCAGCGCCCGCGCCCCCTGGGCTCGTGCCATGTTCGTCTCCTGTGGTCGGTTGGGTCAGGCCAGCGGGTCGGCCGTGGAATAATGCAGCACCACCGGGATCACGGCGGCCTTCAGGCTCGCGGCGCCCTCGACCGGCAGATCGATCGGGCGCGGCGCTTCCGCCTCGACCCAATCGCAGAGCCCGCCCAGCGTCCGGTCGGCGGCAATCGCCGAGCCGATGTTGGCGCAGAGCGTGTCGAAGGCGGCGTCACGCGCCGCGCCCTGAACGACCGCCTCGATCTCGGCTCGGTGCTGGTAGTGATAGCGCAGCGGCGACAGCGTGACCTCCGGCTCCCCCGGCTCGCCGTCGCGCAGGATCAGGAGGCCCTCGGCCGGGACGCGCTCGGGCAGAACCTCGCCGCGAAGGGCGGTAGCGGGCAACTCCGAGAGCCGCGCATGCAGCGCGGCGAGGATTGTTTCACGAGGGGTGGGCATGTACGGACGCTCTAAGAGTCGTTATTGCAAAATTAGTGCTTCAAGGCTATATAGCCTCCAAGACATGAGGACCGGATGCCGTGGACCGTTTCGTTCGCAGAGGAGTTCGAGCCGGAGTTCGACGAACTCCCGCAAGAGGTGCAGGACGCGATCCTGGCACGCGCGCTCCTGCTGGAACGCGAGGGGCCATCGCTCGGTCGACCGCATGCCGACACCCTGACAGGGTCGAAGCACGCGAACATGAAGGAATTGCGCTGCAACGCCGCTGACGGCGTATGGCGCATCGCCTTCGCATTCGATCCCGACCGGCAGGCGATCCTGCTTGTCGGCGGGGACAAATCAGGTGGCAGCGAGAAGCGCTTCTACAAGCAGTTGATCGCCCGGGCCGACGAACGGTTCGACAGCCATCTCGAGAGACGGAAAGGATGACGATCATGGCACGGACTCTCAAGGACAAGCTGGCTGCCCTCGATCCCGCCCGGCGTGCTGGCGTCGAGGCCGAGGCGGATCGTCTGCATATGGAGTACCTGACGCTGCAGGAGCTGCGGAAAGCCAAGGAGATGACCCAGGTCCAACTTGCGGACACGCTCGGCATTCAGCAGGCAACGGTGGCGAAATACGAGCGTCAGAGTGATCTGCTCCTCTCGACGCTCACGAGCTACGTGCGCGCGATGGGTGGCAACCTCAAGCTGATGGTCGAATTCCCCGGCAAGGCTCCTGTCGCACTCGAAGGGCTCGGAGACACTGAGGAACCCCGTCGTCGGCGCCGCGCGGCGCGAGAAGAGCGAGAGGTTGAGGCGCGCGCCTGATCATCTAACCCTTCCCTCCACCCAGTTCGCGACAATCAGCCCCGGCACACCGTCCAACGCACGGTTGGCATCCCGCGCGAGGTCCAGCCTCTTCGGCAGCTTGACCTGCGGCACCAGCAGGAAGATCGGCGCGGTGACCTTGCCGCGCCCGGTCGTGGAGCGCGACACCACCGCCTGGCCCTTGGTGTTCAGTCGTCCCTCCGCCACCAGTAGACTCGGCCCCGTGCGGCGATAGACGAAGCGCAGGCGCAGGCCGCGCCGCCGTTCCCACTCTCCGGGCGTGATCCGGCCGCCGCGCAGGGATTTGCCCGCCGCAGGCAGCGGGATCGCCAGCCAGAACCCGTTCTTCGACCGGATCAGCGGGCCGGTGTCATGCGCGCCGACGATGACGGGGGCTTTCGACCAGACGAGCGCCGCGGCGTCCAGGCTCTCGCCCGACCTCGGGAAGTTCTGGCTGCGGATCGAGTTGGCCAGCCGTGTGCCGAGTCCCGCGCCGGTGATCTGCAGCCGCCATGCCGACTTCAGCCCGGTCCCGGCCTCGCGCATGGCGGCGGTCACGGCGCGTTCGCCCGCCGCGACCTCAGCCGCCATCATGGCCACAATGTCGGGATCAATGTCGAGCTTCAATCTCATGGCGTTCACGCGGGCCTCACATCGACGGTCCAGACCAGCCGCTCGCGGTCGCGGAGGGGTTCGCCCTGGATGAGGAAGGCGTCGCCGTCGATTTCCAATCGGTCGCCGGGACGCGGGGTCGGAACCTCCGCGACGCGCAGGTCGACCCGGGTCGTTTCCGACCAGAGCCGCGCGTCGCCGAGGTCGGTGATTGCATCAGCCTGCCGGGAGACGACGCGCACCAGCACGGGCGCGCCGCCGTCGGAGGTGTAGACCGCTTCCCGACCGATATTCGGATCGGCGAACAGCGCATCCATGACGGCGGCAAACGCCGTCATCAGAAGCTCGCGTTCAGGCGCACGCGGCCGATCACGTCGCCCGCGCCGCCCGCAACAGCTTCGGTGGCTACGCCAATCAGCGTATTCGCCGTGGCGGTCTTGGTGGCTTCCTTGTTGGTGTTGTCCCAATAGACCTTGTCACCGGCAGACCAGGCTTGGGACGCGACCTTTTTCAGATCGAAAATGCCGACGAGCGCGGCCTCGACCGTTTCGGCATTAGCGGCATCCCCGGCGGCCACGCCGAAGATGGAGCCGACGAGCAGACCGTCGCCGGAGGTCACGGCATAGGGCGCGGTCAGGGTGATGGTGTTGCCGGGCTGGATGTAGTTTTTCATTGCGGGATCCTTTGCGAACGAACGTGGGCGGCCCGATTGGACCGCCTGTCAGAGTTGAGATTTCAGTGGTGGCTCGGTTATGCGCCCGGGTTTTTGTAGAGGCCGCGCCAGTCGATGGCCTTGGCGCCGAAGTCGAGGCGGCACTTGATCTCGACGCCGTCGACGTCGAAGCCGTTGCGGGTCTCGATATACGCGCCTTGCTGGCCCTCGAGATAGGCGTACTCGATGGTGTCGATCTGGTTCGGGCTGGCCGCCAGATACCAGGCGGTCTCGCTGGCGGCGTCGAGCCGGGGCTCGCTGATCGGCGCCAGCGTCCGGATCGACTGCGGCACCACGCTCGCGGTCGCGGCGGGCACGAGGTTCTGCGCGACCAGCTGCTCGGCCTTCAGTTCCAGCGAGGCGGGGACGATCAGGAAGGCGGGGCGGACGTTCAGCACCGTCTTCTTGTCGAGCCCGGTCTGCTTGGCCATGGCCGCCCGCGCCGCGCCCACCGCATCCACCGCCAACGCCGTGCCGGTCCCGGCGAGGTTCTTGTGGGTGGTGTGGAACAGCGCGTTGCCGTCGGCCATCGCCGGGTTGGCGGTGATGATGCCCCAGACCACGTCCGACTCCAGCTGGGCGATGGAGTTGCCGTACATCGCCGGGATGCGGGTGAAGGCGTCGAGATCGTCGTTGATCAGCGTCTGGCGGGTGATCGCGACCACCCGGCCATAGGTCTTGACCTTGTAGCTCTCCTTGCTCTCGCCCAGCGTCCCGCGCTTGAACTCGCCGCTTTCGCCGACCTCCAGAAGCTGCGGCGCTTCGCCGAGCTGGACCCGGTGCATCGCCTTGAAGTCGGTCGCCAGCACCTGGCGGCAGAACAGCATGAAGGTGCGGGGATAGGCCTCGTAGGCCTGCCGCAGGGTCTTGTTGGTGACCGCCGAGAGGATCTCGGGGAAGTCCGAGGTCGAATGCAGGGCCCGCGTCGCCACCTCGTCGCGCGACAGACCGCGCGTGTTGACCCCGGCATTGCCGAGGCTTTCGCGGGCGAGTTCCAGCAGCGTCATGCCGCGATACTGGCGTGCGGCGTCCTCCAGCTGGAAGAGGGTCGGGCTGTAGCGGTGCAGCAGCGCGTTCGCCACGGCGTCGCGGCGGGTGATGCGCTCGTCCCGGCCGCCGAGGGGGACGGAGACGTGGGGGAAGGTCCGGGTCTCGTCCGACTTGGCGGCGACCTGATCGAGGATCAGGCGGCGGGACTCGTCGACGCTGACGCCGCGCTTGACCAGATCCTCGGCGAAGCCGCGCTCGAGGTTCAGCCGCCCGGCCAGATCGTAGATGGTGGAGACGCGGTCGCGCTCCGCCTCGCGGGCGCGGGTCGCGACCGCTTCGGTGTCAGACGCAGCGGGGGCGTCGGTCTTGGGATGCGCGCGGGTTTCCACTGCGGCGACCTTCGGGTCGGGCGCAGCCGCTTTCGGCTCGGTCATGGGGGTGTCCTCGGTTTCGACCGGCTCGGTCGGCTGGGTGGTGGCGGGTGCGGCGTCGCTCGCCGGGGCTTCGGTCTTGTCCGTCATCGGGATCGGTCCTTTCGTGCTGGAAGGGGCGTCCCGGCGGTGAAGGACGCAGTCGTGAAGGGGATGCTGAGCCCGGAAACCGGCGGCGGGGTCGGCGCCGACCGCGACGGCGGAGACCTCGAACGGCGTCCAGTCCACCGCGCGCCAAAGCTCGCGGGCGGCCTCGGGTTTCGAGACCTCGAAGCGATGGACCTGATAGCCGATGGACACCGCGCGGATGTGCCCGGCCTGGATGTCGCGCCAGATCGGCTCGACATCGGCGCGTTCGCTGATCCGCACCAGCGCGATGCCGCGCCCGTTCTCGATCCGGGCGGAACCCGGTACGACCGAGCCGATAACCGCGTCGAGCGTGTCGAGCTCGTGCACCTTGAGGAACGGCGCGCCCGCGTTCAGCCGGTCGAGCCGGACATGGGCGGGGTCGAGGCTCAACTCCTCGTCATAGGGCTCGCCGAAGAAGGTGGCGCGACGGACGCGCGCGCCTGCCGACCAGACCACCTCGACGGTGCGGCTGTCGGCATCGGCCGTGTTCGGCGCAAGCTCCGCCGCGCGCACGCTTCGCGTGCCAATCATAGAATAGGCGGCATCCGCCGCCGGGCGCATGGCCGGCAGTTCGATCATCGTGTCCATGGGGTCAGTCCTGTTGGTCGGCCTGCGCCGGATCGGTTTCATCCGCGTCGGCGGCCGGGTCGTCCGTGTCCGGTTCGTCAGCAGCCGGATCGGTCGCCGCATCGTTGCTCTGCGCGCTGCCGGTCTTGGTGACGCGGCGCGGGTCGCTGTCGAGCACCAGTCCCAGCGCATCGAGCTTGGCGTTGGTCGCGGCGATCTCGGCCAGCACCGCATCGGGATTGCGTCCCTGGCGGGCGATCACCTCGGCCAGCGTCATGGTGCCCGAGCGGATCGACAGCAGGTTCGCCATCGCGTCCTTCTGCGGATCGACCGCCTCGAACTTCGGCGGCGACCATTCGACCGGTACAATCGGCGACGGGATCTGCCCCGCCGCCCACGCAGCCTCGGTGAACCAGCGCCAGACCGGCGCGCAGAACATCGGGATGAACAACTGCCACTGCACGGCGTCGATCTGGCGCCGGAATTCCACGAGACCCGCCCGGATCGAGGAATAGTTGACCTGGCTGAGGTCCCCGGTCAGCAGCTCATAGGGCACCCGGAACCCGGCCGAGATCGTGTGCAGGCTGGCCCGCTTGTACTCGCCGTAGCCCCCCGTCGCTGACGGCTGGTTGAAGCGGATGTCCTTGCCGCCCCGGGCATAGGCGATCAGCCCCGGCTCGAACTGCTCCACCCGGTTGCCGTCGGCATCGACCACGGAGGGCGCGATCCCTTGCTGGCCCTCGTCGTCGCCGAAGACGATGGCGGTGACGCAGGCCTCGGTCTTCTTGCGGACCAGTTCGGCCACCTCGTAATCGTCGAGATCGCGCAAGCTGCGGATCACCGGCGCGCCCCAGGGGACGCCGCGCGCCTGCGTGCGCTGCTTCTCGTAGACATGGGCGATCTCGGTCGCGGGCACCGGGCGGCTCTGCAACCCGTTCTGCAGTGCGCCGTAGGCGTCGCCCGGATGCTCGGCATGCAGCCAGTAGGCCCGGCGCCTGCCGACCGGGTCGAACTCGATCCCCTGCACCAGCCGCCCCACGCCGAGTGCGCCGGATTTCGTGGCGTCGAGGAAGTCGGCCTCCAGCACCTGCAATTGCAGCGGCACAGGCAGACCGTCGCTCGCCCGGCGCAGACGGCGGCGCACCAGCACCTCGCCCGCCTCGACCATCTCGCGGCAGATCAGAGTCTGCAGTCCATAGAAGTCCAGCTGGCCGTCGGCGTCGCACTCCGCCGTCCAGCGTTCGAAGAGCGCATCGACCTTGCGGTCGAGCTTGTCGTCGCCGCTCGCGGCGCGCGGCATGATGCCCGCGCCGATGATGTTGTTGACCAGCACCGCCACGGCCTTGGCCGCATGCGGGTTGTTGCGCACCAGATCGCGCATCCGGTCGCGCAAGAGCGCCCCGGCGACGCCGATCTCGGTGTCGGCCGAGGATCCCGGCGCGCGCCAGCCCTCTGTGCGCCGCCCGCGTGCCGCCCCATCGTAGCCGCGCGTCAGGGTCTCGAAGGCCTGACGCGCCATCACGCGGCGCGCGGCCATGCGCGGCGCCACCGTGGCGATGGCGTGGTCGAACCAGGTCGCGGGCATCAGCGATCCCCGCGGCTAAAGCCCGCGAGCCCGGCCACCGGCAGCGGTCGGGTCGTCCCGGCGATGGCGCGCTCGATGGTGCGGATGCGCGCCAGCAGATCCTCGGCCGAACCGTAGTCGACGGACTTGCCGTCATAGCTGACTCGGGTCGTGCCGCTGGCATAGGCCCGGCGCAGCGCCGAGAGCTCGGTTTCCGTCCAGTCCGTCATGTTCAGAACCATCCTCCGCGCCGTCCGAGCCAGTCGGAGCGGCGCTTGCCCTGTGGGGCTTGTCCCGGCCGGTTGATCTGCCCGGCGGGATCGGTGTCGGTGGGGGCGGCCCCGAGCTGATCCTCGAGGTCGCGCCATTTCGCCTCAGACCAGCGATCCGCGCCCGCGATCCATGCGGCGGCGCGGGCATAGACCCGGCAGTCCAGCGCCTCGTTGCGCTCGCGGAGCTTCTGCCATTCCAGCCGGGCGAAGCCGCGCTTGGTGCGCACCGTCACCAGCTGTTCGGCCACGAACTGCTTGAGCCATTCGTTCTCGACCCAGTGCGGCAGATGCATCGAGCCGGGCGGAAACGCCGCCCCCTCGGCCATGTCTTCCTCGGTCGGACGTTCCAGCCGCAGGAAGCGATAGGTCTCGGCCTTGAAGGTCGACACCGCCACGGTCCAGAGCCGCGCCCCGCGCCGCAGACGTTTTCCGCCCTCGGTCGCGTCGACGAAGGTCGGGCCCGAGACCGGGCTTGAGCGGTTGAAGCCCTCGACGCCCTTCACCGGCGACACCTGCGCGAAGCCTTGAGCCCGCGACCAGGAATAGACCGCCGGGGCCTCGTAGCCCGTGTCGATGGCGAGCCGCGCGATCCGAAGATGCGCGCCGCGTTCATGCGGCCAGCTTCGGTCGAGCAGCGCGGTCAGGTCCGACCACGCGTCGTGCCGATCCGGCCCGCCCTCGATCACGACATGATCGACGAGCCAGCTTTCCAGCCCGCGACCCCAGGCCCAGACATCGACCTCGATCCGGTCCTTCTGCACGTCCGCACCGGCAGTCAGGAACAGCCCGCCGGCAGGCACCGTGCCGGATGTCCAGCGATCACGGCGGTCGTAGAGCCGCTGCCAGTCCGGCGCCTCCCCGGTCTCGACCCATGTCTCGCCGAGGATCGTGTTGCGGAACGCCTTGATCGCCTCGTCCGACCCTTGGCACCCCTCCCATGCCCGCACGATCCGCTCCCAGCTCAGCCAGCCGATCGGCGAACAGAGCGCCGAGAGGTGATACCCGACCGTGGTCGGATCCGCGGCCGTAGCGGTCGCCCGCCATTCGCCGCCCTCCAGCATGGCCGTCTTGTGATGTTCCGCGATGGGCGTCTCGCAGCCCTCGCAGTGATATTCCGCCGTCTCCGGGCGGCCCTTCTGCCAGCGCAGCCGGTCGAACTTCAGCCACTGCGCATGGCCGCAATGCGGACATGGCACAAAGAACCGCCGCTGGTCGCTCGCCTCGTACTCCCGCTCGATGCGCGACAGCCCTCGGATCGTCGGCGTCGAGACCAGCAGCACCTTGCGCCGGTGGGCGAAGGTCAGCGACCTGGCCTCGGCCAGCGTGACGGGATCGCCTTCCTCGTCGGCCGAGGCCGGATAGGCGTCGACCTCGTCGAGGAAGATGTACCGCGCCGGGGTCGACCGCAGCCCGACCGCCGAGTTCGCGCCCGTCATGATCAGGATGCCGCCCGCGAATTCCTTGGACAGCATCGTGTTGCCCGCGTCGCGGGACCGCGCAGGCTTCACCCGCTCCCGCAGCTCTGGGCTCTCGTCGATCAGCGGGTCGATCCGCTGGCGCGAGTTCCGCTTCGCCAGTTCCACGGTCGGCTGGACCGCCAGCATCGGGCCCGGCGCCTGGTGGATCGCGAACCCGATCCAGTTGTTGCCCGCTTCGGTCGCGCCGACCTGTGCGGCCTTCATGAACACGATCCGCTGCGTGGGATCGCCCGGCGACAGCCGGTCCATGATCTCGCGCATGTAGGGCGTGCGCACCGTACGATACCGCCCCGGCTCGGCCGAGGCGCGGCCCGACAGCATCCGGTGCCGGTCCGCCCATTCCGAGACCGTCAGGTCCGGGTCGGGCCGCAGCCCGTTGCCCCAGGCGCGCAGGATCTCGCCCGCGCCGTCGAAGTCCGTCAGGCCATCATCATCACCGGAAGTCGGGCCGGACCTCGGCAAGCTCGTCGAGGTGGGCACGGACATGTTTCTCAAGGACCTTCTGCATCGCGGCTGGCTCCACGGTGATCTGCTGGCCCGTTGCGTCGCTGCACGAGGCCGAGAGCTCTGCCGCCATCAGCGCTGCCGCGCGCGCGGGCCAGTTCACCCACGTGTCCCGCTCCTCCCGCGCCAGCCGGAACACCAGCGCCAGCGCGCGGGCCCGCTCGATCAACTCCCCCTTCAGCTTCTGGAGCCGGATGCGCCGCTCCTGCGCCTTCAGCACCTCGTTCGCCGTCTTCGCCTGCAGGAACGTCGTGCCGCCACCTACCGCTGGAACCGCCAGCCCCTGTTCGCGGAGCGTGTCGCCGACGGCGGCCACCGCCGCCTCGGGAACCGGCTTCAGCTTCGGCGCGGGCGGCTTGCGGGTCTTCGACGGGTCCGTCGTCTCGGCACGCCTAGCGTCGCTGGCCGCCGCGTTGATGCTGCCGTCGGGATAGAGGACCAGCCGTTCGGCGGTCTTCGCCTTCTGGATCGCGCCCCGCGACAGCCCGACATGGGCGGCGTACTGGCGCTCGCTCATGCCCTGCATCGGCGGCTCCGATTATCATTCGAAATCATGTGCTTATCGAGTTGATAAGCACGGCGGAGAGAGCGAACGTCACTCCAACGAAGCGATGCAACTCGACCCAAGGAGCCACCCCGATGACCCGCCGCGCGACCGACAACACGAAAGCCCTCGACGCCTTCATCGCCGCGAAGACCGAGATCGACGCGATGCTGGAGCGGCTGGCCACCCTCAGCGCGGACCATTTCGAGACCAACCCCGACGAGATCAACTGGGGCCATGTCGGCAACCTGAACCACTACCGCGCCAAGCTGCGCGAGATCACCGACATGGCCTTCAGCGAAGGCGAACACGCCGAGTGAGACGACCCGCTCCCGGTCCCGCCCGCCGACTGGCGGGCTCGACCTCGTAGAAGGGCCCGCATTCCGCGCGCCCCGATACGGGAGACGAAGATGACCAAGCTTTCCGACACCCAAGCCCTGATCCTGAGCGCCGCCGCCCAGCGGCCCGAGCACATCGCCCTGCCGCTGCCCGAGAGCCTGCGCGGCGGCGCTGCCGCCAAGGTGGTCGGCGCGATGCTCGCGAAGGGCTTCCTCGAAGAGGTCGACGCTGACCTGCGCAAGGGCGAGCTCGTCTGGCGCGAGACCGGCGACGGCCACGGCGTCACGCTGATCGCCACCGACGCAGGCCTCGCCGCCATCGGCATCGAGCCCGAGGACGCGAACACCGCGCCTGCGGGCGCGACGGAAGCGCCGACCGAGGAGCCTGCGCCGGAGGCCTCCACCGAACCGAAGGCTGCGCCCAAGACGCGGACGCCGCGCGAGGGCACCAAACAGGCCACGCTGATCGCCATGCTGCGCGCGCCGGACGGCGCGACCATCGAGGAGATCATGGCCGCGACGGGCTGGCATTCGCACACTGTGCGCGGCGCGATGGCCGGGGCGCTGAAGAAGAAACTCGGGCTCGATGTGACCTCGGAGAAGGTCGAGGATCGGGGGCGGGTCTATCGGCTCCCGGCAGCTTGACCCACCCTACCTCGACAAGCTGGTTGCTGCCGTCCCACCGGGGCGGCAGCGTTTTTGATTACGAGACGTTCGGTTTTCAAAGCTAAAAGCCCCTTGCCGCCCGTGTTAGGCGAAGAAGACGCGGCGGTTCTCATCGGTGTGAAGGTCGTGTTTTGCAATGTGGTTGCGCTTATGGGCTACTACGTCGCTGAATAGTTGAAAAGGTAGTTCATCAATTGATATCTCTGCGACCAGTGCGGAGAAGTCTTTCTCGTAACAGTCGGCCAACAGCTTCATATTTGTCGAAGGGAAACTGTTCTTGAACTCCTTATTGAACTTTGGCTGGAAATATCGAATGAGCGAAGCCTCGTATAATGTTGTCCGCTCCGCCTCAGTAGTGCCGAAAAGCTTGTCTATACCCTTCTTGATTCTTTCTGAGCCTTGGCTTTTGTCCTTGGCCCAAGGGTTGAAAGTGGTCACCAGTTGGTTTGCAGGTTCAACCGCAAGCATGAGGATGGTGAGGCTGTAGCCGCCAGGAATACCCTTCACGGCGATCTTCTGCAGCGTCTCATGCTTCTTCAGCCGATCAAGCGCATTTCGCGAACCGCTCTCACCAAATGCTTGCCCGATGTATAGCACCTCAAAATCGACAGCATTATGTTCAGCCGAAAGCCGTTGTCCAATCATGGACTCAGTTGGAAAGTATTTGTCGCTCGAACCATCCTCTACGTACCACCCATCTTGATTATTGCCCTTGAGGGTTACTCCCTCCGGGAGTTGCCAACGCAAGTCGTAGCATTGACTGCCAATTTCGACACTGGTTATGAGGACTTGCTCTTCCTGCGTGGCACCTACGAATTCAAGCTTAGGCGTTAGGCCAATTATGTAGATGTGGCAGTGCCGGATCTGCTCGAGAAGTGGGGCGATAAGCTCGTCCTCATATATGCCGAACGCGGGCATCGTGACATAGCTCTTCGCATACATGATCAACGCGTGTTCGACATCGAATGCTCTGTCTTTGAACATTTTCGGCATTTGGCTCGTCGATTTGGATCAATTAGTGCGGTGCAAGGTGCATAGTAGCGTACCCGCACGGCCTCGAACAGCCGCCGCAGGGCGTAGGACCGCGCGATGCTGACCACGGTGAACACCGCGCCCATCTTCAGGTTCTGCGCCAGCGTCGTGTGCAGCCCGAAGACCGGGAAGATCAGGATCTGCGTGACCACGGCGACGCCGTAGCCGACGATCACGTTGGCAACGGACTCGACCAGCGACATGAGGCGCGATTGCTTCATGTCGCCCCCTCATCCATCGGCCAGCAGTTCAACTGCCAGAGTTCGCAGCGCATGCGCCGCAACCATGGGGACCACGCCGTTGCCACAGAGGCGAAGCCGGTCCACCCGGTGGGCCAGCCCATCAGCGCCTCGACGAACAGCGGGTTCAAGGTCCGGCGCAGCTCGGAGGTAGCGGTCCCAGCCATCGGCGTCACCAGGACCTGGCGGCCAAGCAGGCCGTTCACCGGCGTGTTCGCCAATGTCGTCGCTCCGTCCTTGTGATCTCGCGCCGTCGGCGTCATCCACATCCCCGCCGCGTGGGTCAGATCGGCCGTCTTGCGGTTGCCCGCGCTCGGCTTGCAGCCGTCGTTCGCCATCGGCGTCGGCCAATCCCTCGCCATCCGTTCCAGACCTTTCTCGTCCTTCCGTTCGCCACCCCGGCTGCGGAAACTGTCGATCTGGGGCGTCGGCCAGAGCGCGGCCGTCGCCGCGAGGTTCATGCCGTGCTGGCCCGCTGACTGCGACGGCGTCGGCTTCGTCTGTCGGTTCTCGTTGGCGCTGGCTCGGGGCGTCGGCCAAAGCTGCATCATCTCCGTCCGGTTCCCACCACTCGACCGGGTGCCAGAGCAGGCGCGTGGGGTCGGCCAGGTCGTCGCCCTCGCGGATGGCGAGGATGAAGAGCCGTTCGCGCTTGTGGGGCGCGCCGACTTCCGCCGCCGTGAAGAGGCCTGCCGCAAGGCGGTAGCCCATGCCGACCAGTCCGCTGGCGACTTCGGGGAATCCGAGCCGCAGATGATGGGCGACATTCTCGAGGAATACGAAGGGCGGCTCGACCTCGGCGATGATACGGGCGACATGGGGCCAGAGGTGGCGCGGATCATCCGCACCCCGGCGCTTGCCCGCGACGCTGAACGGCTGGCACGGATAGCCCGCAGTGATGATGTCCACCGCGCCGCGCCAAGGGCGGCCGTCGAAGGTTCCAACGTCGTCCCAGACAACAGCCTGATCCAGGGACGCGTCTTCCATCCGCGCCACGAGAGTGGCTGCGGCGTAGGTTTCCCGTTCGACATGGCCCACAGCACGATATCCGGGGATGGCGATGGCCAGCCCGAGGTCGAGCCCGCCCGCGCCAGAGCACAGGGAGAGGCCGAAGAGGCACGCGTCTCCGGCTCCGGAAGCGGGTCCGGAGGAAGGTAAAGCCAGGTCATGCATGTCACGCGGCGGTCATGCGCTTTCGCGCGGGTTCGGGGGCGGCGTCCGGGTCCGGCGTATCGGCCCGGGCCTCGGCATCGTCGCCCAGCCGCTCAGTCCTCACCTGCGCGAAGGTCCGACCGTCGGCGTCGAGGATCGCGTCGCGGCCGGTCTCGGCCTGCCAGCGTTCGACGGCGACATCGACATAGGCCGCGCTGATCTCCATCGCGAAGACGCGCCGGCCATTGGCCTCGCCCGCCATGATCTGCGAGCCGGAGCCGGAGAACGGCTCGTAGCACAGCCCGCCGCGGGCGATGTGCTGGCGCATCGGGATGCCGAAGGCGTCGAGTGGTTTCGGCGTCGGATGGTCGGGCCGGTCGTCCTTGGCAAAGCTGGGCAGCGCCCACGTTGAGGGCAGCGTTTCCTCGGCCACTTTCGGCGGGCGATTGCCCCTGATCCAGCCCATGAAGCAGGGCTCGTGCTTCCACAGGTAATGCGACCGGGTGAGAACCCCGCGGTCCTTCACCCAGATGATCTGCTGATGAACGAAGGCCCCGACCTTTTCCCAGCAGGCCTCGAGCATCGCCTGGCGGCGGGAGGCGTGCCAGCAATACCAGGCCGCGTCTTCGGTGATCGCCTCGGCGACCGCGGCGGCGATAAAGCCGTCGTATAGCTCCGCGCCCTGCGAACTGTCGTCCCAGGTGGTACCGTAGGACGCGGACCAATCCTTGTTACGGGTCGGATGGTTCGAGCCGTCGTAATCGACCAGATATGGCGGGTCCGTCGCGAACAGGATCGCTCGCTCGCCGTTCATCAGGCGGCGCACGTCGGCCGCGCTGGTGCTGTCACCGCACAGGAGGCGATGGTCGCCGAGGATCCAGAGATCGCCAATGCGCGATGCCGGGTTGCGCGGCGGTTCGGGGATGGTCACCGGCGGCACGGAGTCCCCGATGCCACCTTCTCCACCGTCGTCGTCCGCGACGTAGGCCAGCAGCTTGTCGAGCTCGCCGTCGGAGAAACCGACCAGCGACAGGTCGAAATCCTCGGCCAGCAAATCGTTCAATTCCGCCGACAGCAACGCCTCGTCCCACGTCCCAAGTTCTGTCAGTTTATTGTCCGCAATCCGGTACGCCCGACGCTGCGCCTCGGTCAGGTGGCCCAGCACGATCACCGGCGCTTCCGTCAACCCCAGCTGCGTCGCCGCCAGCACGCGCCCGTGGCCCGCGATCAGTTCGCCGTCCTCTGCCACAAGGCAGGGAACGGTCCAGCCGAACTCGGCCATGCTGGCAGCAAGCTTCGCAACCTGATCCGCACCATGCGCTTTCGCATTGCGGGCATAGGGCTGGAGCCTGGCCAGCGGCCACATCTCGATCCGATCCGGGGCGAAGGCGAGGGTCATACAGTTCGGTCCTGTCTTTTTGGCGGGCGGCCGAAACGGGAAGCGCTCAGCCAATCTGCGTGCCGATGAATTCTTGATTGCGCCGACCCGGATAATCCTCCAGTTTTCGGAGGAATTTCCGCCTAGTCCGAGGGCCGTGATCATTTCGGCGGCTTACTCGGCTCGGTCATTCTTGAGGGAGGGGGCGGCGTTCATGGTCCAGCATGTCGGCGAATATTTCGGCAGCGCGGAGCAGCAGGCGTTGTTGCAGCGTGGCAGGGCGATGTTCCAGCTGCTTGGGCAAGACCCACGCTTCGGATACTATGGGCGCACTGTCGGACTTGCCTCGTCAGAATCCGGATCGGTTGAGATGCTCGCCGCTCTCGCCTCCCTCCAAGGCAATAGCAACTGCGCGATCCTGCCTGATGCGGACCTTCCGATTTGGCGCAGCGAAGCCGAGGCGCGGGGCCTCATTCCGGTCCATTATGCGCGCTGGTCGGGCGGGGACGCGGCGATGCAAGTCGCCCGCAAGGTCGTCGATGACACGGCACTGCCGGACGATCTGAAAATCGTGCGCATCGGGCCGGACACGCCGGACGAGGCTTTGGCACAGCTGGCCGAGGTCTCGCTCGCCTGTGGCGTGCTGCCTCCGGCCGGCGGCGCGTTGCGTGGACTGGACAAGCCGGGGCTTGCGCTCTTGGCTGTCGATGAGCGGGGGCGCGGGGTCTCCTGCGCAGCGGCGGCGTCCTATCTCCACCAGGATCATCCGCTTGCCCGCCAATGCTGGTGGGGCATGCTCGCGACCATTCCAGACCGTCGCGGCCAGCGGCTTGCCCTCCTCCTCGGGGCCATGGCCATGCTGGAGGCACGCGACCGTCTGGGCTTCACTGAAGTGTTTACCGGGGTCGAACCTGGCAATGCGCCATCCGAAGCCGTGTGTAAGCGGCTGGGTCTGCGGCGAGAGACATGCAGCGTCCTCGGCGTCGCCGATCCAGGCCTTCTGTCGGGTGGCCGAATGACGAAGTAGTTCCCTCCTGCGACGTCACATCCTGGACTCCCCGCGAGTGGACTCCGCGATGGGCTGCAGCGGCTTCCGGCTGGACTCCGGCATCCGCGAGGTGCTCACCCCGCGCTGCCGGTCAGGTGTTTGAATCCACGAGGCTTTCACGCGTCGCAGCTGGACGCTGGACTCCGGTGGCTTCCCAAAAATCCGGCCCTGTCGCTGGCGATGTCCCGCGCTTCGCCCGCCAGCATATGAATATCGCCCAGAAGGAACCAAGATCTCAATGGGTTAGCCTATTGGACCTCGGTCGGACCCTTCGCTGGACCCCGGAAGCCAGCGACGCGGCCTCTGCCTGCGCGCTCCTCTCCCGAGTATATCGCTATGAATAGCTGCTTTGGGGCGATCCGTCTCGCCATGCGATGTATCGGGGGAAATTGTCTCGCGAGCCGTAATAGTATTGACAAAAAAAACTCAGTCTTCGTCCGGAGAAACCAGCCTAATCGGACCGCGCTGATACGGCATCAGTCCATCTTCTTCATACTTGTCGACGAGATGTTGTCGCAGTTGCTCCTGCTGATCACGCAGACGTCGACCTGCCTCCATCGCCTCGGCAGGGATGTCCTTCTCCATGATATCGAGGAGCTTCTCTTCGACTTGGGCCCCGACACCTCGGAACGAGAAATCCTGCTGATAGCCCTTCTTGAAAACATAGCTGAGGATGGCGGCTGATCCTTCGGGGATATCCTTTCCTGCAAGGAATTGCCGAAACAACCAAAGCGTCAGATCTGCGACCTGAATCCCTGCGCTATCGTCGGAGCTGGAAACCTCGAAAGTCGATCCGTGCACCTTACGTAGCACCATCGTCTCACCCGGCAGGTGGATGGGCTCGCCCGAAGCGTTGGAAAACATCCGGTGCCATTCTTCGAGTGAGCCTTCGAATTGCGATTGCCGGTCGTGGACGATCTTTTTGAGCGGGCGGTTCCAGCGCTTGGAGAAACCCTCAAGGCCGTCGAGAAGGCCCACGAACCCAACCATGTTCGGCATGTGCCCATTCTTGGCTTGGCGTCCGGCGATGAAAATATCGAGTGCTTCAGGGTGGTGGCGAGACCACAACAGGGTTTCCGTGACAACATCTCTCGACCGCTGGTCAGCAAGCAAGTGCACGTTCTCAAGGATCGCGTCGCAGATGCCGGGGATTTTCGCGCGCGCCTGCTTCTCATTGCGGGCCATCAGCATTGACCAGAACTCGCGTGCGATTTCTTCGGTCAGGATCGTTGCAACCTTGAAACACAGGGTCAGCTTCAGCACCCTTACGTTGTAAGCGTTCCAGTTCGCCGCTGGATTCTCGCCGGAATCGAAAAAGGTGTCGTAAAGCTTGGTGGCCACCAAATACCGCTTCTCCACCCTCGAAACGAAGAATCTTGCGTCCACCTTCTTCAGGAGATTGAGTAGGTCGGGGGCGATCTTCTCAATCGGTCCGAAGCCGAGGACTGAGGCATGAAGGGGCCCGACGCCATGTTTCCGGCATAGGGCGCTGAGCGACTTCTTGTGCAGCACATCGAAGTTAGACTTGGCAATGAGTGCTCCAGTGAAAAAATCCGGTTGCGCTGCGTCAAAAATATTGGACCCAGTATTCCCTGTTTCGTCAACAAACGCGAACAAATCTATCTTCCTGTGCTCAGCCAGCTGCTCGCACGATATAGTCGATGGATCGCTTAGTTGGCACCCGTTTTCCGTTCAGCCGCCAGACGATAACCGCAACGCCATACTGCCAGCGTCGGTTCGCCGTCGCCCGGCTGAACCCGAGCTCCCAGCAGATCGGCTTCCACGGCGTGCCATTCGCTCGAAGCCAGACGAGCCTAGCGTCGTCTTTCTCGAGCCAACGCAGCCAGAGCATCGCCTCCTCGGCCTGCGTGATCTGTCGCGGGCTCGGCCTCGGGCGACGCATCTGCGGCTCCTGACCAACCTTGTCGGCGAAGCTGTGGAAATACTCGGGCCATGCGTTGAAGAAGCCCTGCGGCATCACGCCCGGCATCTGCCGCATCACGCCCGCCGCGAGTTCCAGTCGGTCCTGTACTTGTGCTGTGGTCCACTCACCCATGACGCGCCTCCCGTTCCCGCTTGCCGTAGAGCCGCTCGCCGAGCTGGCGGACCAGCTCTCGCTCGGGCCAGGTCAGGCGATCGTCGTCGATGGCGACGGCCAGCAGCCCCTGTTCCTTCCAGCCGTCGCGCTTGACCTCGTCGGGGTTGCGGCGGCGACCGCCGTATCCCTTCGGCGTGAACCGCATGCCGCTCATTGCACACCTCCCCGGGTCTCCAGCGCCCAGAGTAGGATCGCGATGGCGTCGGCCTCGTTGTCGTCGGCGGGCGAGAACCCGCGCGCCCGGGCGGCCGCCATCATGGCGTCCTTGTTGGCGTTGCCCTTGCCGGTGGCGTGGCGCTTGATGGTGCCGACCGGCACGCCCTGATAGGCGACGCCCGCGGTCTCCGCCCATGCCGTCAGCGTGGCGAGCAGCCCGCCATAGACATGCGCGGCATCCGTGCCGACGTGCCTGCGCACCTCCTCGAAGTGGATGGCGGTGATGGCTCCGGCGTCGTGGGCCAGCTGGTCGAGCCAGCCCCGAAACCGCAGGTAGCGCATGCCGCCGCCGTCGTAGCGGCTGGGGCGAAACGACACCGTGCCGCTGGTGATCAGACCGTCCGCCGCCTGCAGCGCCCAGCCGGTCGTGGTGCCGAGATCGAGGGCGAGAACGACAGTCACGCCGGGGAACGGGGCGCTCATGGGTGTCGGGGTCAGAGATGCGTGGGCCATGATGGGCTCCTTTCCGGGTTGCTGCTCGATGGGGTGATAGGCGGGGCATCGGGCGCTCATAGTTCGAGCTCCCGCAGCCAATCGGGGACGGGTGAACCTTGGGAACGTCGGATCAGAGGTTCCCCTGTAGGTTCCCCGGCATAACTCCCTGATCTCGAATGGTTTGGGGAACCTCGGGAACCTGGGGAACCTTTTTCGGCATCATCCTTCGCATGTGCGTGCGCGCGCGCGTGCGTAAGGGTTGAAAGAGGTTCCCCAGGTTCCCCAGGTTCCCCTCGGCCAATGATCTCAGACACTTGAACCGGGGAACCTCCGGTTTGGAGGTTCCCCTCGCAGAGCCGAGGTTCCCCAGCCTGAGATTGTTCAGGCCCACGTCGGGACGAACCGTCCTCGCAGACCTCAAGCTTCCAGCGGGTGGCCTTGTGATCGATCCCTGCCTTGACCAGGCGAACCTTCCTCGCACCCACTCGAAACACTCGGTCCCGCATCTTCTTGATGGCGATCCCGAAGCTGGTCTTTTGTGCCCTGTCGGTGTTGCCGCTGATGGGTGGAGCCGGGTCACAGAACGCCGCTACGTCGAAGAGGTCGGCAGCGCCCACCTCGGCGGTCCCGAAACGATCCCACCAGGCGGCGATGAAGGCGCTCCAGCCCGCGCCCTCGCTGTCGGAGGCCTCCATCATCTCGTCGAGATTGCCGAGGAAGCCGGGAATGCCCGCCACCTCGAGCACGCCGCCCACGACATGCGCCCAGTTCTCGAAGGAGCCGATGGTGCGCGCGCCGCGCGGCTTTCCGGCGGCGATCCACGCCTGGCAGAGCGTGAGACAGGCGGCGACGAGCCGCGGGCGGTTCGCACGCACCCATGTCATCAGGTCGGGATGGCGGAAGCCGGTGCGCTGCCAGGGGCGCTCCTCGTGGGGATCGAGCCGGATGCGCAGGAGGCGGCGCGCCATCTCGTTGGAGAACTCGGGGTTGTTGCCGGTGGCGATCCAGAGGCAGCGGATCGGCAGCCGCGCCATTTCCGATGCGCCGAGGATCCGGTCCTCCCAGAACGGCGCCGTAAGGGCGGCCGCGACGGCGGAGCTGTCGAGCTTGGCGCGCAGGTTGTCGATCAGCACGATGGTGGGGATCTGGCGCAGCTTGGCGGTGACGCGCTTGCGCCATTCGTCGTCGTCACGCCCTTCGGTCATGACGCTCGCGCCCGAGCCGGTAAGGATGGTGGCGACGGCATCGACCATCAGCGTGGCGCCGGAGCCGGGGCTGGGCTTCTCGATCAGGTGCAGCGGCGTCGGCCCGTCGATCATGCCCCGCAGGAAGCCGAGCAGCAGCAGCGCGATCACATGCGCCATCTCGGCGGGGCCGACGAAGGGGAAGTCGCCGAGCAGATCCTCGCAGAGCAGATTGCGGGCGGCGGCAACCTCGGCGGCTGACGGCTTGGCCGGAATGGTCGGCACCACAAACCCGGGCGTCGGGGCATAGAGAAGCCGCGCGTCGGGATGATATCCCGGCGTGGTCAGCAGCGTGCCGCCGCGACCGAAGACCGGGGTGTTAACGATGCCCACCAGCACGGGCAGCGCCGGATCGGGTGTGGCCAGCACGGACTTGACCACAGCGATCGGCGGCGGGGCCGCGACCAGCTCGCCCTTGCCGTTCAGCTTCTTCCAGTGCGCGAGCCGCGCCAGCATGTGGCGCAACCGTTCCTCGGTGATCGGTGTGGCGACCGGACGGCCCTCGTCGTCGGGCACTACCCATGTCGGCTGCCCGGCGAAGCGGAACACCCATGGCGTCCGGTTCGAGGCCATGAGCAGGCTCCAGACCCGCTCCACCGAGCGGGCCAGATCGCCCTCGTCGGCGCGCAGTGTGGGGATGGCCTCGCCGCTGCCCTGATAATTGATCGGCCGGTGCTGTCCGATCAGCAGCGTGGACTCGGTCTCGGTGATGGCCTCCGCGTCGGCAATCAGGGCGGCGATCGCCTCGGGCCCTTCGCGCAGCAGGAGATCGTTGAAATCCTCGCCTTCCTCGGGCGGCAAGATGACGGCCACGTCGCGTCCTTGCGCGCGCAGACGCCGGGCGGCGCTCTCGGCGGCCCGCAAACCGGCCCCGGAGATGTCGTTGTCGGCCAGGATCAGCACGCGCCGGACGCCAGGCGGCAGATCGACCTGTTCGAGGCCCGATGTCGACAATGTCGCCCAGACCGGCAGATCGGGGCATCCGGTCATCACCGCGAGGCCGGTCTCGATCCCTTCGGATAGCGCCAGCCGATCGCCGTCGCCGAAATCGGAGAGACGCACCGCGCCACCGGCCACCCGGCCCAGCATCTTCTTCGCCTTGTCCAGCGGCGCCTTGGTGACTGCCTCGTCCTCGATGGCGAGGTAGCTGCGGTGCAGGCCGATGACCGCGCCATCGCGGTCGCGGACTTGTCCCAGCATGGCCGGGTAGCCGGTCTTCGTCTCCCAATGGGTCAGGTCAGGGTGAAACAGCAGATCGGCGGCCTCGGGCACCATCAGGCCGCGTCCGGTCAGATACCGCGCGACCGGAGAGCCCGTGATCGTCTCCGCACCCGTCAGGATGTGCGCGATCTCCAGCTCGGGATCGCGCTTCAATGGGGGTGGCGTCGGCGGCGCGCGACGTTCCGGTGCGCCGGGCGCAATGCCCGCGATCTCGGCTGCCTCGACGATCAGCGCCCGGCCGTTGAGCCCGGTCGCTTCCTCGATGGCGCTGATCGGGCCGCCGCCCTGGTTGCCGTCGAAATCGATCCAGTCGCCGGCATGCGCGCCGCGCAGGGTGATGACACAGGAGCCAGTGTTGCGCGGCGCGTCACCACGGATGTTGGCGAGCCGCCACTCGTCGCCCGACCTGCGCCCACGCGGAAACAGGCGTGGCACCCAGACTTCCGCGGTCTCGCGAAGGCGCGCCACCACTAGGTCGAGATCGTAGCGCAGAGGCTCGCCGCCGAGCGGTTTGGCGTCGTTGAGGTCAAGCAAGGATCACCAGACCTTTCTCGGCCCGCGTGATCGCGGTGTAGAGCCAGCGGTTGCGGTCGGCGGCGCTGCGCCCGAAGCCGTCGTCGAACACGACGACGTTCTCCCATTGCGAGCCCTGCGACTTGTGGCAGGTGATGGCGTAGCCCCAGCTGGACTCGATCAGCCCGCGCCGGATCTGCCATTCTCGCCGCCCGCGTTCGGGATCGTAGGCGACATGATCGGCGTATTCGCCGCGCCAGAAGCTCTGTCGCCCGCCGAGGCTCACCCCGTCCTCGGTCTCGACCATGGCGCTGAAGGCGAAGGCGTCGTCCGGATCCTGCCGCACCTCGGTGAGGGTCAGGAACATGCCGTTGATCAGCCCGAGATCGTGGCGGTTCTTGAGACAGATGATCTTCTCGCCGCCGCCTGTCGGATAATCGGCGCCGAACCCGGCCGCGCGCTTCATCGCGGTGTTCAGCCAGCGCCGCGTCGCGTTGGTGCCGCAGATCACCTGGCCGCCCTGCAGCATCTGTCCGGGGCCGACCTCGTGGCGCGACATCTTCCAGACATGGTCGTCATGCGCGCCGGGTGGGATCGGCAGCCCCTCACGGGCCAGCGTCGCGAGCCGAAGGATGGCGCTGTCGCCCGCCTGGCGGTGCACCTCGGTCAGCATCACGTCCGGTGCGGTCTCGGTGAAAAAGCCCGTGTCCTTCACGGGCGGCAGCTGCCCCGGATCGCCCAGCACCAGGATCGGCTTGCCGAAGGCCATGAGATCGTGGGCCATCTCCTTGCCCACCATCGACACCTCGTCGAGCACCAGGAGGTCGGCGTCGCGCAGGATCGACTGCTCGTTGATCAGGAACTTCGGCTGATGGATGTCCTCGAGGCGCAGCTCGAGCTGGGCGATGCGCGTCATTGCGAAACCGCGCTCGGCCGGACCCATGCGCGGCAGGTCGCGCCGCAGCGCCGCCAGATCCTCGGTCGCGCGCGCGATCTCCTCCGGGGTCGCTTCGGAAACCCGGTAGATCAGGCTGTGGATGGTCTGGGCGGGCGTGCCCTTGCGCGTCATGACGAGCGCCGCCTTGCCGGTGAAGGCGGCAAAGAGCACCCCGCCAAGCCCGCCCGGTGTCATAGGCTCAAGCCCCAGCGCCTCGATCGCCATGGCGGTGATCGTGGTCTTGCCGGTTCCCGCATAACCGAACAGACGGAAGATCTGCTGCTCGTGCCGCCGCGTCTCGTACCAGGCGCGGATGGCGGCGATGGCGCGGCCCTGGGTTTCGGAAAGGGTGATGGTCATGCGCGGTCCTCCCAGCAGCGGACGGCGAAGGGGCAGAACCGGCAGAGGAAGAAGTCGGGGCTGGTCGCGATGCGGGGCAGCAGATCGCCTGCGTCCGCGGCGCGCAGCACGTCGACCGCCTTGTCCGACAGCGCCTGCGCGGCGGCCGGATCGAACGGCACATGCTCGTGGTAGAGCTCGCAGGTGTCCTTGTTCAGCGCGGTGAATAGCGCGGACCCGAGGCCCATGTAGGCCATGTAGATCTGCATCTGACCGAAATAGACGGGCTTCGAGAGCTGCACGCCTTTCTTCGCTGTGTCCGACCAGGACGAGGCTTTTAGAGCCTTGTGCTCCCAGAGAACGGGCCATCTGAGGCCGATCTCCGGGCCGCCGACGATCACGCCGTCCACATGGCCGCGAATGCGTCCGCCCGCCGTCTCGAAACCGAACTGGCCGCCAGCTTGCGTCTGCGTGCGCAGATCGAACCCGGCCTGCCGGAGCCAGCGGATCGCCAGATCCTCGAAGACATGCCCGGCCGCGAAGATGCGAAGAACGCGCCCCTCGAAATCCTTGCCGGGATCGGGCGGCGTGCGTGTGACCTCATAGACCAGCCGCCGCGCGCAAGGCTCGCCGATGCGGCTGGCGCCCAGATAGTCGCGCGGGCGCTGGCCCTCGCGTTCGGCCTCCAGCGCAGCGTCGATGCGGCCGTTGATCCGCGCGCCGAGGGGTTCGGGATCCGAGGCGTCGCGACCGTAGACGAAGCCCGATCCGTGATTGAAATCGACCAGCATCCGCACCCCCTCAGAACGGCACATCGCCATTGTCGGACTGGCGCTGCATCGAAGCCTGAAAGCCGTCGACGCAGGCCTCGATCACGCGGTCGATGTCCGCGGCCGGGCGGTTGAAGAAGGGCGCCATCAGGCCCATCTCCGTCAGCGCCTCGGCGAGCATCCGGCGGGCCTCCACGATGGCGCGCGCCTCCATGTCGGTCTTGTCGATCATGCCGTGGTTCCTTTTGGCGTTGGCCGAGCCCGCCATCAGGCAAGCCATTGAGCAGAAGCGGTAATGAGGGTGACGGTCCCAGCGCAGGCCGTGGCAGTAGCCGAAGCCCCGGGCCTCGCGACCGCACTGGGCGCAGGGTACGCGCCGGGCGAGGTCCGCGCGCGAAGGAGGGCTCCGCCCGTTCGCGGCTGAAACGCTCCCCCGGAGCCTTTCCGAGACGCCGCTCACCCCATGAGCAGCAGGTCCAGCGCGTCGCGCTCCTCCTTGTCCGGGGCGGCGGTCCGGCGTTGGGAGGACAGCACGATGAACCGGCTGATGGCGTTCGATGCCATGCACTCCAGATCGCGCCGGGTCATGCTGGCGATGGGGCGGTCGAGACGCCCGCGCGCCTCGAGCCAGCGCCCCATCGCCAGTGCCGCCTCCGTGGTGACATGCGCCTGCCATTCGTCCGGGCTCACGGGTTCAGCCAGGCCGGGCCGTTGCCGGGTTTGGCGGCAGGCGGGGTCTGGGTGGCCGGCTGGGCGGGAGCCGACGGTGCACCCCAGGCAGGCGCCGTGGGTGCGGAGGCCGTCTGCGGCTGTCCCCATGCCGGGGTCGCGGGCTGCGCGGGTGCGGCGGCGGGTCGGGGCTTGTTCGACGGCTGCGCGGGCACGGGCTCGCCCGCCATCACCTTCTGCCATTCGGGCGCGGTGGGCAGCACGACATGGTCGAGCTTGTTGGCGTCCTTGTAGGCGGGGTTGCGGCTCGGCTCGATTTGGATCTTGGCCACGAAGCTGATCCCGTCGAGATCGGCGAGCCCGCGCAGCACCCGCTTGGCCTTCGCCGCCTCGCTCATGTCCTCGGGGTTCAGCCCGAGCGCGCTGTCGATCATGGCGCGGAAGGTCGATTTCGAGATCTTCCAGCCGATCGACTGGCCCTGCTCGTCGAGCTTGCCGCCCTGCACGGTGAAGTTCTGCCAGAACTTGCGCCGGGCATGCGGGCCCTCGGCGACGGTGAACTCGGCGTCGAGCATCAGCACGTCGCTGCCGGGCTGGTTCGAGGCCTTGAGCAACCCGCGATCCACGTCGCCCGTCCCGTCGGTACCGCCCTTGCGCAGAGTCATCACCAGCTTGGCGAAGGTGCCGTCGGGGATCAGGTCGCCGGACTGCTGCGGCTCCACGTCGTTCATGTCGAAGGTCATGTCGTCATCCTTTCCGGGGTTGGTTGATCTTGGTGAGGAGCGCGCCGAGATCGGGCGGCTCGGTCAGGTCGAGCCTGCCGCTGCGGTCCTTGGCCGGCAGGCCGAACGGATTGCCGGATTGGCAGACGAGGCGGCGCGCATTGCCCTTGTCGGGATCGTGCCGCCAGGTCGGAGGCGCATCGGGGCCCGCGCCGGGATCCTGCGAGAAGAGGCTCATCGTCAGCACCTGATCGACGATGCCGGGGAGCTCGCGGGCGACCTTTCCGCCGTCCATCTGCGGCTGCCACGTCACCCGGTTCATGTCGTCGACGACCTTCTCGAGGATGCCGACGAAGACGACGGTGCGGCCGGGCGCATGCTGAAGGTGCTTCAGGAGCCCGATGACCTCGCGCGCCAGAAGGCCGTAAGCGCCGCGGGTGTCCGGTTTGCCGGTGCGTTCCGACAGCGCCTCGGGCCGGGTCTTGGCCCATGCCATGGCCTGGCGCGTCAGGTCGGTGATGCTGTCGACGAAAATGATGCGCTTGGTATCGATCTTCTCGGCCAGCTGGGGATGCTGCGCCCGCAGATGCGCATGATGTGCCTCCGAGAAATGCTCCTCGGGCTGGGCGGCCGGGTTCGCGCCGCCGATCAGGCAGGCGATGTCGACCGCGTCGGAAAAGCGCCGGATCGGGATGCTGTCGCCCGGCCAGTCCTGGACGGACTTGAGGCCCGCCTCCAAGTCGATGCAGAGCGTCTCGGCGGGTGGCAGGGTCTTCAGTAGCGTGGTCTTGCCCGCGCCGCTCGGCCCGAACAGCGCCATGGTCGTCTTGCCCTGCGCTTCGCGGAGACGGTCGTCGGCGGAAATGATGCGCAGGCTCATTGATCACCCCCCTGCGGGACGATCTCGATCTTCAGCGTCCCGGGCCGGACGGTGCGCGCGGGCTCGAAACCGGCGCGGATGGCATCGGGCCAGGCGGCGTATTTGCGCTCGGGCACCTTGAACGCGATGTCGACATACTGCGCGGGATCGTCCCCGGCGGCGCGGATGCGCTCGACCATGGCGGCGAGGCGATCCTGATCCCAATCGACCCGTTTCGGCATGTCCGCGATCACGGTGAAATCGCCGTCGTCAAACCGGATCGTGCCGGTGTCCTTGCCCGCCGCCTGCCGCTCCTCGGTGGCGCGGGTAGCGTAGCGGACCGTCAGCGCGCCATCCAGGCGGGCCTTCGCGGCCTTGTCGCGCTTGATCCGCTCGTCGACGTCGCGCTGCAGGATGGCCAGCAGTTCGACGGGCAGCTGGGCGATGTCCTGCAGGCTGAGGCCCGGCAGGTCGTCGACGGTGGGGGTGTTCGCGGGAAACGGCATGTAAGGGTCTCCATGATAGGCAAAAAGGGATTGGAAGGCGGTCATCAGGCGGCAGCCCGACCACTCGAACCGGTGGCGTGGTCGGGCTGCCCCTGCTCGGCGAGCAGGAGCGCGGACAGCGACACGGCTGCGGCCTTCGGCTTGGGGCGGGCGACGGCGATGTATGCGAACTGGTCGGGGCCCGTGCGCTCCTGCACCAGGTGCACGAGGCCCCGTTCGGCGGCCCAGAAGGCACGCGACCCGAGCCGTGCCAGTTCCGCGCGCTGCTGATCCGGCAAACGGGCGAACATCGGGAAGATGTCGAGAACCAGAAAGCCGCGATGGTATTCGAGCCGGTCGCCCGGCACGGCCTGCGCCACCCAGGCGCAGAACTCGATCTCGGTGAGCGGTCGGCGGGCGCGGACCGTGATGAAGGGGGTGGTGCCCATGAACATGATCTCCTCCTTTCGCCTCTACTCAGGCCGCCGCGAGATCGTCCCAGGCGGGACCGAGACCGTGGACGGTGAGGACGTGACGGAGATCGGCGAGGCGGCGGTAGAGCGCGGACCGGCTCCCGAAACCCTCGGCCGCGAGCGCGGTGACGGGGCGATGCGCCAGCGCCGCACAGAAGCGGCGATCCTCATCCGGGAGCCGCGCGAGCGCAGCCTGCAGGGCGTGGTGAAGTTCGGTGACAGCGGCGGCGCAGCAGGTCTGGCCGTGCCAGGCGGCAAGGCCGTCGTCCTCGGTCAGCGTGTCGCCGACCGGCTCGCGGGCTCCAGCCAATGGCACCTCGATCGAGAGCAGCGACCCACCCTGCGACCGGCGCTGGCGGTGATGGCGCATCGCGATCCGAGAGGATTGGTTGCGCAGCACGATGTTGGCGAAGGCGCCGATGCTGCCGCGCCGCGCATCGAAGCCAGGCAGGCGACAGATCAGGTCGACCAGAAGGTCCTGGCGGAGGTCATCGTGATCGACGGCGGGCAAAACCAGCTTGCGGCGCAGACGGCATGCAGCAGCATCGGCTTCAGCGATCAGCCTGGAAAGGTCGGCGGGGGTAATCGGAGGGTGCATATCGCTCGGTCCTGGTCGTTTCTGGTGACCAGCCGAAGATGCAACCCGCTGAAACTATTTATCTCTCGGGCTTCTCCCGAAAACCTCCCGAAAACCTCCCGGCGCCGGAGAACGGGTCTAGGCCATGAACCCGATCTCGGACGCGGCGAGGGTGAGGCGGTAGCCCACTTTCGGCTTCGTCTCGATCAATGGGTGCCCCGGCGCCTCGATCTCGCTCGCCGATTTTCTGAACGCGTTGCGCAACCGGTAGATGCACCGATCTACCTGTTCCGGATTGGCGTCCCGCCTCGTACTCGCCCGAAGCGCGGCTGCAATACTGTCGCGCAGAACCCAGCCGCCGACATCCGCGGCCTCTTCGGCCAGCAGGACGAACCCGTCGAAATCCCTCGGCTCGATGGAGATCTCGATCTTGTCGAAGATCACGCGCCGTCCTGTCCGGTCGACGACAAGGCGGGTCTCTGCGGCGGGCATCGACGACGCGAGGCGAACTCGGGCAAGGTTCATCGCGAAGGGCGATTCTTGTATCTGACCCATCAGGTCCTCCGCCACCGCAACGCTCATGCGCATCGCGTCGAGCTGGCGGGCAACTGCGGCAGGCAGATCGATGCGACCAAGACTGATCAGTGTAACAGACGCCTCGGTATCGATAGCTCCCCGGACATGGTCCACGACTTCCTGCGCCGTTGCCTCGCGCAGCCGCCGCACGAGGCAAATCTCGGCAGACCGGTCCTGACGGACGTATCGTCCGAGCCGCCAGACCCGCGTCGAGAGTGCTGACGGGCCGGGCCCCACCAGTCCAGACTGCTCGCGTATCGCGCGGCAGATCGCACCGATGTCGATGTCGAATGCCCGAATATCCAGTGCATCCCCCTCGCGTTCGCAGGCGCCGGTTTCCGGATCGACGACGATCAGCGCGTCGTCGACGACCTGAAAAACCGTGGCTCCGTCGTCCCGCAGATCCTCTCGCTCCGTCAGGACCCCAAGGTTCCGGAGCGTGCGGACGAAACGCGGATCGTAAGGCTGCAGGTCTGCGGCCCCGATGGAACGGATCGGATGGCGATCACTCTGCTGCAGCAGCAGCCTGATCAGTCCTGCGGCGCTTGCGAATTTCATTGTCTTCCAGCATCTCGAGAATGAGCCGTTCGTGCGAGTGATCGCGCATGCTGACGGTTCGCGGCGGTCTGATCGTGACCGGCACGACAATTTCGCTGTCGTCGACTTCGATGGTCACGTCGATCTTGGCATGCACGATTCGCACATCCGCGACGTCGATCTCGGGTGCCACATCCTTCAAGCGTCTGAGCGCATTCTCGGAATCCCCGAGCGTTAGGTACCAGGGCGACCGACGCAGACGGCCTGTGGTGGTCAGTTGCGCCTCATCGACGCGAACTTCACGCAGGGCGACATGGGTGATCTCGCCCTCGGGCAGAAAGGCGAACCTGAAAGCCGCGCCACGCCTCTGCAGGGGAGCGAGCGTGTAAAGCTCTTCCTTCGCCGATGCCTCGAAGATGTCCCCGTCGCCGAGCACGTGGTCCCCGAAGAGCTTGACCAACTTCTTGGCATCCGTTGCGGACTTCGAGCCCACGGCGATTGCGCTCCGCCGTTGGTCGTACTCGATGGTCGACTCCACGATTTCGCGGAACTTCAGCGTGTCCTCGGTGCCCTCCTGGTCGACGTTCTTCGTCTCGGCTTTTGATCCGTGCAGGATCAGCACGCGCAGCAGGTCTTCCTCTTCAAACCATCGCACATCGCAATAGTGCCCGTTGTAACGGCTTGCGAAGTGCAGCCGTGCCGCCTCGGCGAAACCATCCTGGACACCAGGGTCATGATGCCGAAGATCGACGTCCTCCCGTTCCGCATCGCGTTCGAGCTTGGTTGAGTGGGCAAGGAAAGCCGCCGCGCTGAGGGCGCGGTCGAAGATGGGCCGGTGATCGAGCCAGGTGATCAGCGCGATGAAACGGGGTGTGAAGCGTAGATCATCAGATGCGTCTTCCGCCCGAAACGCAGCCAAAACGTCGGTGCCAGCGTCCGAGGCGATCTCCTGGATGATCCGTGCGCCTGCATCCGTGGAAAGCGTGGAGATGTTGTAGAGGGCGAACTGCAGTTTCGCCGGGAATCGCATGTCGGCCTTGGCGAAGAGGTCGAAAATCGCATCGCGCCTCTCCCCATCGTCGTCCGGCAATCCATCCCAATCGAAGTCGATGTGGGGGAGATAGGGCGCCAATAGGCGGTGGAGCAGTTCGAGATCGACGGTTCTCGAAAATGCGCGATCGACGAAATTTCTGATCCTCTTCGGCATGTGAACTCCCTTTTGTCCTGAAACCTCTCGCTGACCGGTGGGAACCGGGTTGCGTAGCTGCGGCCTGCCTCACCTCGCGCAAAATACTGCACAGCCAGCATTGCTTGAAGCAACACCGCCGATTCACGGCACGAAGGCAAAATCTGTTCTGATTATGTTCTACCCGACAGATCAACCGTGAGTCGAGTCCAGACGCCCAAATGTCCCGCGCACCAGGGTCCGATGGGACGGTTCACGATCACGGTGAGTAGAGGCCAGAGGAGACGACCGCTCCGAGGCCCGCATGAAACGCCCGAACCCACTCCCGCCCGACCAGATGACGCCCGCAGAACGCCGTGCCGAACTGTGCGGCCTGCTGGCGCTCGGGCTGGTTCGATTGCGGATGCGGGACGCGGGCGAAGTATCTGACGGCACCGGAGAACGTTGCCTACACTATCCGCCCGACCAATGCCGTCATGCAACTCCAACTCACCGGAGAAATGCATGAACACGCCCGATCCCATCCCAGCGCGCCTAGCCGCGCTCAAGACCACGCCGACGCCCGACCTGAAAAAACAGTGGCGCGACCTGTTCGACAGCGAGCCGCCACCGTTCAACCGACGCTACCTCGAGTCCCGCCTGGCATACCGAATCCAGGAACTCGCCTATGGCGGCCTGAAGCCCGAGACCATTCGGCGGCTGGAGCGGCTGGGCGAGGAACTGGACGGCGGCGACAGGACGAAGCGCGGCATCCGCGCCGACCGCGATCGCCCGATCACCGGCACGCGGCTGCTGCGCGAGTGGCAGGGCGTCGAACAGATCGTCACGGTCACCGCCGACGGCTTCGAATGGCAGGGGCGGCCCTACAAGTCGCTGTCCGCCATCGCCCGCGCGATCACCGGTACGCGCTGGAACGGCTGGGTGTTCTTCGGACTCAAGAACCACAGGGGGCGGACATGACGAAGCCGCCCGACAAATCGAAGGTCGTCCGCAAGCTGCGGTGCGCCATCTACACCCGAAAATCCTCCGAGGAAGGGCTGGAGCAGGAGTTCAACAGCCTCCACGCCCAGCGAGAGGCCTGCGAGGCCTACATCGCCAGCCAGCGTTCCGAGGGCTGGGTGCTGGTCCGCGATCAGTATGACGACGGCGGCATCTCCGGCGGCACGCTGGAACGCCCCGGATTAAGGCGGCTGCTGGAGGACATCGAGGACGGGCTGGTCGATGTCGTGGTGGTCTACAAGATCGACCGACTCAGCCGCTCGCTCGCCGACTTCGCCAAGCTGGTCGAGGTGTTCGACCGCAATGCCGTCACCTTCGTCTCGGTCACGCAGTCGTTCAATACCACCACGTCGATGGGACGACTGACGCTGAACATCCTGCTCTCGTTCGCCCAGTTCGAGCGGGAGGTGACAGCCGAGCGCATCCGCGACAAGGTCGCCGCAAGCCGCAAGAAGGGGATGTGGATGGGGGGCGTGCCGCCCTACGGTTACCGCGTCGAGAACCGGAAATTGCTGGTCGACGAGGAAAGCGCCGTGCATGTGCGCTGGATCTTCGCTCGGTTCCTCGAGATAGGGTCCTGCACGGAGCTGGCGCGAGAGGTCGGCGCACGGGGCATCCGGACGCCGCGTGGCAACCGGATCGACAAGAAATACATCTACAGGATGCTCAGTAACCGCGCCTACATCGGCGAGGCGGTCCACAAGGGCGACAGCTATCCCGGCGAGCACGACGCCATCATCGACCGCGAGGTTTGGGACAAGGTTCATACGATCCTGCAGGAGAGCCCGCGCAAGCGCGCCTCCCGGACCCGCTCAGAAACGCCCGCGCTACTGAAGGGGCTGCTGTTCGGACCGGACAGCGCGGCCTTCTCGCCCACCCACACCCGCAAGGGCGGGCGGCTCTACCGCTACTATGTCAGCCAGACGGTGCTGAAGCATGGTGCCGGATCTTGCCCGGTCGGCCGTGTGCCCGCAGGCGAGATCGAAGCCGCTGTTGTCGACCAGCTACGCGCGGTATTCCGCCAGCCGGAGATAGTGGCGGGCACATGGAAGGCAGCGTGTACCCACGCCGACGATATCAACGAAGTCGACGTCCGGACGGCACTGCAGCAAATCGATCCGCTGTGGGACGAACTCTTCCCCGCCGAGCAGGCGCGTATCGTGGCGCTGCTGGTCGAGCGCGTCGATATCGGAACCGAGGGCCTGAACGTGCGGCTGCGCGTCGATGGCCTTGGCGGCCTCGCGTGCGAGATGCTGGCGGGAAACATGGGAGAAGCGGCGTGATCCGAGCCACGTCGATCCCAAATACCGTGACCCTGCACGTCCCGCTCACATTGATAAAGCGCGGTGGGCGAAAGGAGATGCAGCTACCCGAGGGGGCCGAGCAGACGCGCAGGACCGACAACACGCTGATCAAAGCACTGGCGCGGGCATTTCGCTGGAAACGCATGCTGGAAACCGGCGACTTCATGACCATCACCGAGCTGGCTGAACGAGAAGGTGTAGCGGTTTCCTACCTCACCCGTGTGCTTCGCCTGACACTTCTAGCGCCCGAAATAATTGCGGTGATCCTAGACGGCCTGCATGGACCAGAACTGACCCTCACGAAAGTCACAGGCCCGTTTCCGCTCGAATGGGCACTTCAGCGCGGGTACTTTCAATCGTTAAACTAGACCCCTCGGCGCTTGGAGGCCTGCGCCGAGGTTAATGATCAATTACCGGCTAGTCGCGATTGGCCACGAGGCGCAACTTAGGCTTCTCCCTTACCCTCAGCTTGCTTTCCGGAACCGCGAGCCCATGCATTATCGCGAATTCCACAGGATCAGTCCGGAGTCCTTCGGCCAGTTCGTCCAAACTGTACCCGAGGTCGTTCATGTGCAAGTTCAAAAGCTGCGCAGCTAGTTTGCCGGTCTCCGGAGCAATGTCGAACTCATGCGGCTCCCGGGTGCGGTACCCGAATGCGCTCATCTTTTTATAGAGCGCCGTGGCGTTCTCGTCCGTGATAACGCCAAGTGATTTGGCTCTGTAGATCAGGGCCGACATTGCTGTCCGCCACTTCTGCTTCAGCTGGCCGAGTCGCGGAATGGAAAGTCCACGCTTCAGATCAGGCAGGACGCCCGTCTTTGGCATCAACAGCTCCGCCGCAAAATCGTTGGCCTCCTTTTCCATCGCATCGTAGGGGAAGGCATGCAGGACGACATGGCCATATTCATGAGCGAGGCTGAATCGCTTACGGTCGGCAGGGCGCGCATGGTTCAGCACAACCACCGGCTTCATGCCAGGAGGACGCAGGGTGACGCCGTCGATGTCGGCTTGGCCGAAGTCTCCCTCCACGACAAGAATGCCAGTCGCCTCAACAAAGCGGACAAGATTCGAAATCGGTCCGTCGCCAAGTTGCCAGGATGCCCTGATCTTTTGAGCAGCCTCACCAGCAGATGTGACGGCGTTGGCGTTGTCGCTGACGCTGGATTTATCGCTAACCACCTCGAACTGCAGCAGCGGAAACTCGGGTTCCAAGTCCACGGCATCCAGAAGCTTTCGGAAATGGAGGACATAATGGTTGGCGAGTGCCACCACCCCCTCCTGATCCCTTTTCGACACTGCTGCCTTTCTTCGGAAAGCAGCGCCATGGAGGCTCAACGGCGTCCTATACAGCGGCTCTTGCTCATAGAAGAAGCTCACAGGGAATCCCAAAAAACGCGCAATCGACTGGATTTCCTCCTGCGAGAGCGCGTCCCGGGTGCCGTTCTCAATTCGGGAGATTGCGGCCTGCGCAACCCCGGTTTCGGCGGCTAATTCTGTCTGTGTCTTCCGGCGTCTATTTCGAGCTAGGAGCAGCATCCCCCCGTTTATCGGTCGTGCTGCCATTTTCGGTTTCTTCTCCCTTGGGTCTCTTGATTGTCAACTTCGCGCCTGCTGGCTCATTTACCGGCGCGCTATCCATAGCCCCAGCAGCCACCGACGGTGCGGAGCGATGAATCTCGATCATTCTCTGATCTATTCCGTCTGCGAACTTTATGAAGACTTTCGAGACGGATACTCCCGTGCCACTCAAGTGGCAGGCAATAAAGAACAGCAGCTGATCAGGCGCATCGACGTCGTAGGGAAAGAGTGATCGCTGCTCTTCAATGTCGCACACAGAGAAGTCAGATTTCGCGAACTGATGCGATGACTTCGAGGTGCCGCCGCGGGGGCCGGACAGATGAAGCTCAAAACTGACAGCTCGTTCGTCGCCACCGAGATCCACAACACCCGTAACTTTGTTGCTCCGGCCGTCATTGACATGTGTAACTTCCAAGCCGTGATCGGAGAGGTTCACGGCAGATGCCGCATCGGTCAGCGCGCTATTCAGCACCGAGCCGACCGCTCGCGGGTCGGAAATGTTGATGTGCTTCACCCGACCGAGATCCGACAAGGTCGCTTCCAGCTGCCCTATGAGCGTCCAAAGTGGGTCCTCGAACCTTTCACGGGCTGCCTGCAGTGCTGCATCTCTGTCCAAATTCGATCCACCTCTTGCCGCCTGATGCAGCTGCATAGCACGGCCAAGAGGTGGGTGTCAAAAATATTCACGCCGCCATTCAGAGCGTGAATATTTTTCCTCGCCTCTTCTAGCGCAGAAGCCGGTGATTGGCGCCGACCGAGGCAGGGCTTCCTGCGAGCGATGCGAATCCGTTGCAGAGACTGCGCGATGTGCCAGCCTGAACAGCACGCATCATGTCGAGCCTTGGAGCGTATTGACCATCTGAGCCCGCATGTCCCTGCCGTCGACGGTCTTCTCGACTACGACGAACACGCCCTTGCCGCCGGTCTTCCTCTCCCACAGCTGCCCGATGGTCCGCTTTTCGGCGGTGTCGGGGCCATCTG
>Ga0208979_100285_pt1 | contig 51081 bp, 45 predicted proteins | sample HotLakConsUCCSLE_FD_184738 | JGI IMG/M metagenome (GOLD analysis project Ga0208979, IMG submission 184738) | Hypersaline microbial mat communities from Hot Lake, Washington, USA - Hot Lake Consortium UCC-SLE (SPAdes) | ecosystem: Environmental > Aquatic > Non-marine Saline and Alkaline >... | reverse complement strand
TGTCTCATGATTTCTCCTTAGCGTGATGCTTGGCGGCTCACGCTTCGGAGTTTTCATGGGACTTCCGGAACTGTCAAACTGAGAAGGCCTCCCCAGCAGAGCTGGGGGGTCTCCTTTTTGTACTAGGGGAACCTTTGAACAAGTCTGCACTGGCAGATTTGTTCAGAGGTTTCCGATTCGATTCTGCTACGATCGCGTGCCATGTCCCAGTCACCGCCAAGCTACCCGGCCATTCGCATTCGAGTTGCCGAGACCAGCCTCTCCCAGACCTCTGATGCCTTGCGCCAGGGGCCAGCCCGTGCGCTGCGTCAGACCCAGCGTCTGGTGGAGGATGAATTGAAGCGCCTGCCGGCGGCCGATCGCGGGCCGGTCGCTTGTCGCGCCGGCTGCGATTTCTGCTGTCACCTGAGGGTCATGGCCACGCCGATCGAAGTGTTTGCCCTGCTCGACTTCATCCAGCGAACCTTCAGCGAAGAGGAGTTCGTGGCCCTGGCGGACCGGATTGTCCATACCGACAAGAAGCTTCGCAAGCTCTCGGAAAAAAAGGTGCTGACCACCAACCTGCCCTGCCCGGTCCTGGTCAACGGTCGCTGCAGCGCCTATGCGGCACGGCCGCTGAACTGCCGCAGCTACCATTCGCTGTCACGAGAGGCTTGCGAAGATTCGTTCAATCATCCCGGGGACCTGGATCGCGGCCACCCCGAACTCACTGCCGTGGCCAGGGTGCACGAAGGCGCCCAGGCCGGATTTCAGGCCGCTTTCGAGCGGGCCGGCTTCGATCAGCGCCAGTATGAACTGGTCACCGCCCTGGCCGAAGCGCTGGATGATGACCAGGCCCGCGAGCGCTTCGAGCGCGGGGAACACGCCTTCGATCGTCCCTCACTCTTGCCCTGAACCGGCCGGAGCGGCTGCGGACCCGCCGAACTCGGGCCCTTCGATATCATCCGGACTCCAACCCCGTTGCTGATCGCGAGCGGTAATCCACCAGTCGTGGGCATGAATGCGGATCGGTCCGCGCACCCGCTCGGCGAAGCGTGATGGCAGCCAGTAGCCGGCAACCTGCTGGTAATCGGAAAAGGTGGTGTCAACATGAGCGCCCTGGGTGGTCCTGAACCCGTTCAGGGTCATATGGACCCGAAACAGCCGCTCTGTATCCGGGTCGATCCACAATACAAGATCATCGCTTTCTGCCTCACCGAATCCCGGACGAATGGTGACAAACAGGCGCGGATATTCAATGTCACCCTCGCGCTGATTTTCCATTCGGATCATCGCCGTGGCGCGCCGCGCGATCAACGACGGTCCGAAATGAAACATCAGAAATGCGTCGGTGGTCATGGCCGTGGCGGCCAGCACATCAGGGTCCGAAACAGGCTCCCCGTCATACCAGACCTGGATATCCTGGCCCTGACGAATCACCGTCTTGACGCCCTCAGGCCCTTGATGCCGAGCCGCATAGAAATCATCGGCCGGCCGATAACGCTCCTCGGCACTGACCCGATATCCGGCATCGGTCACCAGCGGCTGGACCCGCTGAATCAGGCTCTTCCATTCACCGGTCATCGCCAGGTTGAAATCGCGCGGATCATCCGACAGGTCCCCGCCATGGGCGGCCAGCACGCGCTCGAACAGCGCTTCTGCCGACAGCCCATCGTCAAACTCCAGATCACCCCGAGACTCGGGAAACGAAGAACACCCCGCCAGAACCAAGCCTGCCACCACCACACTCAAAAATCGATTCATCACCGCAAATCCTCACAATTGTGAAGAAAGCTTACCGGGCAAGCGTGAAGGTGACATAGCGGACATCGAGCCAGACGCTCAAAACCCTGAAACCACCGAAAACACCGAACGCACCGAACCTAAAAAAGCTCTTTTCGGTGATTTCGGTGTCTTCGGTGGTTTACAGAGGTTTTTGTTCTGACTCCAACAGCGCGTTCGGGACTACCGGGAGGGCAAACCCAGGTTTTCGGGCTGGAGTGGTTGGCCGGCCGGGGCCGGGGTGGTGGCAATATCGCGGTCCTGGCCGAGTTCGCGCTGGCCTTCAAGGACTGCCTGGATATGATCAAGTCCGTGCCACCCATAAGGCAGCATCGGGACCAGTCGTTCGCCGACGCCAGGAGCGGCCAGCAGGGCATCGAAATGCTGCGCGTTGGCCACTTCCCAATAGGCGACATTGGCGCCATGGGTCCGGGCCTGGGTGACCCAGGGACGCGATGTCAGCGCCGGTGGAATCAGGCCATCGTCGCGACCGTGGACAACCAGAATCGGCACGTCGGATGGCCGGGCAGTAGCACGGGTGGCTTCGATGGCGGCGCGCAATTGTTGGCCGTCTTCGCCCTGATCAGTCAGCAATTCGTGCAGGCACAATAGCCCCGGCAGCGCGGGGTCACGTCCATCGGCCATGCCGTCGACCAGTTCGATACCGCCGCCCGGCGCAATGCCCGAGTGGGTCGCCCACCAGGCCTGGCGCTCTTCCTGGCTGGCCGATTCGACAGAAAACGCATAGCCGCAAGGCATGTTCAGCGGACCACGACCCAGGTAGGCAGAGGCATAGGTCACTGCCACGGCACGCCACAGGTCCAGGGCGACATTGACCGGGGCCAGGCCAAGTGCGGCCTCGTCAAAACCGGCGGCTTCAAGCCGCTCTCTCGCCCGTGCCGGTTCAGCTTCGTCGAGCTGTCCGGCCGCAACCAGCGCCGCGCAGCGCTGTCGACCGCCGGCGGCCAGCAGCGGATTGCCCAGCACCAGGCTCATGGTGTAGTCCAGGTCGCCCAGCAGGCAGGGTTGATACAGTGCCGCCAGGGTGCCGAGTTCATACAGATGGGGAATGCCCGGGGCCGAAACATTCGGCATCATTGCGACCACGCCATCGAGCAGGCCCTGTTCGTCGCGCTCGGCGGCGCGCAGCACCGCCCCGCCGCCATTGGAAAGCCCGGCAGCGATCACAATCGTATTCGCGGCGGTGATTTCGACCGCCAACTCGCGGTCAAGCAACTGAAGCCCGAACTGCGCCGCGGCGAGCACGTGGTCGCCCCAGTCGGCCTCCGGATGATCGCCGGAATGGGCATGGGCCATCGCGATCGTATCGTCAGCATTTTCCAGCCTCACCGGATTCAGCCCCAGCTCGGCAGATTCGGCAGACACACGCCGGCCGTCGAGACCTACACCGGTGTTGTCGGCAAACAGGAAAAAGTCCGTGCCGGCGCCCTTGTCGGTGTAGACCACCGCACAACCGCGCGGCAGCGCCCAGGGCGCGACCATCGGCACGGCACCGTATACGCCGCGCGAACCCGACGCCGGCGCGACCACCAGGCACGGCGCGTCGGTATCAAAATTGTCCGGCAACTGAAGCAGGACCCGGGCCGGATGGGTGCGCTCCGGCAGGGTGAGGAACGCCATGAACTCGCGCCCGCCCTGGCTTGGCAGACGCTCGATCAGCCCACCGACACCGCCGGCCGGATTGAGCGCCGCCAGACCGCGCCAGCTTGCATGGATGGCCAACCGACGCAGTTCATCCGCCGAAGGGGCCAGCGGGTCGGCTGGCTCGGGCGCATTGGCCATCAAGCCCTCAAGACCCAGTCCGGCAGTGACCAGGTCATCACCCTCTTGATGGACCGTTTTCCGAATCTCGCCGGACAGCCAATTGGTGACCTGGCCGGATCGAGATTCGTCGCCGCCGCACCCGGCCAGCAACACCGTCAAAACTGAAAGCAAGAAAAGTTGGCGCACATTGACTCCAGAATGAATCGAATTCAGATCGCCAGACTACCAGCGTGCATCCCTCAGCGGGGAATGGACTTTGGTACAGGCGATGGAAACGATGCAAGTCTGCTAGGCTAGCGATCGACCAAACGGGCCTTTGAACCAACCTTGATGAATTCCTCGCTTCGCGTTCTTGTCACCGGTGCCGGAAGCGGTATCGGTGCCGGTATTGCCCACGAACTGGCTCGTGACGGCCACTTCATCATTGCGACCGATCTGAATGCGGACGCCGCGCGTGCGACCGCCCGCTCGATCACCGAAAACGATGGTCATGCCGTGGCCAGCCCGCTGGATGTCAGTTCGGCCGACTCCATTGCTACCCTGCTCGACCATATGGACCAGCCGATCGATGTCCTGGTCAACAATGCCGGCCTTCAGCATGTTTCCCGACTGGAAGACTTCCCGATGGAAAAATGGGACCAGTTGATCCAGGTCATGCTGGTCGGAGTAGCAAGACTGACCCGGGCCGTACTGCCGGCCATGCGCGACCAGAATTTCGGCCGCATCGTCAATATCGGCTCCATTCATTCTCTGGTGGCCAGCGCCTACAAAAGCGCCTATGTGGCTGCAAAGCATGGCCTGATCGGATTCTCCAAGGTCATCGCGCTGGAAACCGCCGATTCCGACATCACCATCAATACGGTCTGCCCCACTTACGTCAAGACGCCACTGGTGGAAAAACAGATCGCCGACCAGGCCCGCAATCACGGTATCTCGGAAGAGGAGGTCGTCGATACCATCATGCTCAAACCCATGCCAAAGGGCGTGTTCATCAGCATGGAAGAACTCGGCGGCATCTGCGCCTTCCTGATGTCACCCGCCGCCCGCAACATCACCGGCCAGGCGATAGTGGTGGACGGTGGATGGACGGTACAGTAACTCGCGTACTGATTGCCGACGATCACCCGCTCTTCCGCGGGGCGCTGGTGCAGGCGCTGGAGGGATGCCTGGACGGGGCCGAGATCGTGCAGGCGCGCGATCTACCCGAAGCCCTCAGCATGCTGGAAGCGCGCGAGGATATCGACCTGGTCCTTCTGGACTTGCACATGCCGGGCAACCAGGGCCTGACCGGCCTGGTCGGCATTCGCTGTCACTTTCCGGCAGTTGCGGTTGTCGTGGTATCAGCCAATGAAGACCCGCGCGTGATTCGGCGCACACTCGATCACGGTGCGGCCGGATTCATCCCGAAAAGCTCCGGCCTGGATGAACTGACCGAGGCGCTCAACACGGTGCTTGACTGCAATGAGTGGATCCCGCCGCACCTGGCCCGGGCCGTGGCCGACATCGACAGCAGCAACGATGATCTGGAACTGGCCGGACGCATGGCCCGGCTCACCCCGCAGCAATTCCGCGTGCTCAAGCTGGTCGCCGACGGCCAGCTCAACAAGCAGATCGCCGACCAACTCGGCATCCAGGAACGCACCGTCAAGGCCCATATGAGCGAGATCTTCGCCAAACTCGAAGTCCGCAACCGCACCCAGGCCGGCGTTGCCTTCCGTCGCCTCGAACTGGTTGATCCTGCCACCTTGGTTTAGTCGTTTGGTTTTTTGGTTCTTTGGTTCTTTGGTTATCTAGCTTGGCTCTATCCAACTGAACCAACTGAACCGCATTTCTACGGGAGTTCGAATCTGTCATTGAATATCTCGTCCGGCGGGGGCGTGACGACATAGGTCATCGGTGGACTGAGTTCCGAGCTGTTGCCCTCCTGATCGATCACCATCGCACTGATATCGGAGGTTGAAAACGGCGGTGTGATCAGGATGGTTCGCACGCTGTTCGGTGTCACGTTGTAGGTGTCGCGATGGATACGGTAGATGTCACGCTGCAGATTGGCCACGATGTAAAAATCGACGGTCAACGGATAGTTCGAGTTCGCCAGAGTGCTGTCGACCCGATAGCTGATCTCAAGCTGCCCCGCCACGCTGCCCAGGTTGGTGATGACCGGGTAGTTTTGCAGGTTGTTCGGACCGCTGTCGGCGTCTCCAGCGTCGTTGGGTGTTGGGCCGTTATCACTCAGGTCGATACTCTGATCGCCATTTTCGCCATAATTATTGTTATCAAAGCGATTGCGGGTGCCTGCACCGGATGCCACCCGGATTCCGTCGTTGCCGTTATGATGAAGCGAATTGCCTTCAATCAGGTTCAGATCCGACCCGTTGGCCAGGAACACCCCGGCATTGAGATTACCGAGGTCAAGAAACAACTCTCCACCAACGGTGTTATCCCGGATGATATTGGCATCGCCCGAGATCTGGATACCATCGGAAGCATTGAAGCCGATCAGGTTGCCGTCGCATCCAGTGCCTGAATCACCGACGATGTTGCCGCCGCCATCAATACGGACTCCCTCGACCGCATTGCCGGCATTCTGGCTGCTTTCGCCAACCCCGATCAGATTTCCGCATACACGCGTACCTGACCCCTCAAGCGCGATGCCATCAAAATTGTGGCCGATGTGATTGTAGCTGATCAGGGTATTGCTCGGCCCATTGCGTACGCGCACACCGACACTTCCAACACCGATATCCGAACCGTTCAGCTGCATGCCGATCTGGTTGTTTCTGATCTGGTTGCCGCTACCGCCAACCACATCGACACCATCGTCGTCAACGCCTCCAATTGTGTTGAACTCGACGGTATTGCCGTTGTTGTTGAGCACCACGCCGTTGGCTCCATTGCCAAACACACCGTCATTGATGAGACCGATTTCGTTGGAAAAAACCAGCGTACTGGTACCATCGATGCGGATGGCATCGTCGTTGTTGAGGGCCACCGAGTTTTCGCGAATCTCATTGTTGTCGCCATTGGAAATCATGATTCCGCGACCGGTGTTGGCAACGTTGATATTGTTCTGCACCAGATTTCCGCTGGATGCAAATTCATTGCCGATATGAATCCCATGCCCGGTGTTTTCCACAATGACGTTGCCCTGGGCCGGGGTGAAACCGATCCGGCTGCTGCTGCCATTGAGTACTACGCCACCGCCGCCATTGAAAAAGATGTCATTGGACTCGATTCGTTGTCCGCCGGTCTGGGTGTAGACACCCGCACCCGAATTGCTCTCGATGAGATTGCCCAGGTCCGTTGTATTCAAGATGCCACCAACCTGGTTGTTGGGTCCGATCAGATGAACACCATGGCTGCCATTACCGAAGTCGGCGTTGCCCACCGGGTCGGAGCCGATATAGTTACCGGCAATTTCTGCGTCTTCTCCGATAATCAAATATATACCGGCCTCACCATTATTGGAGATCACATTACCGCGGGTCACTTCCGGTGATGGCGACAGGCGCTTGCCGACAATGGCACGATCGAAGTTGTTCAGATAGATACCGGCGCCACCGTTACTCCCGATTCCCCCGGTACGACCCACGCCGATCCAGTTGCTGTCCAGCAGGGCGGGTTCACCGTTATTCAGCTCGATCCCGTTGTCCGGGAAATTGATGATGCCCAGACCTTTCACCTGAATATTATTGGTATTGAAGGAACGGATCCCGTCGGCGGTTGTTCCGGTCAAGGCCGATCCGTCGATATAGACCGACGGCGGCGCATCCAGGGTGTCGGCCGCGCCCGCATTGTAGCCTGGAGCGGTTGTCGCATCGATCCACAGCCCGGAGGTGATCGTCGGAAGAGGCGTTCCGGTGATATTGATCACGATCAAACCCAGGCTGAACTCGATGAAATCGACTGTCGTGGTTGCATTGGCTTCCATGATCGCAGCTCGCAGCGTGCAGCGGGCCGGACCACCAGCCGGGATATCACAGAGGCCATCCCCGGGATTGGCATCCGGGTCGTCCCCCAGATCATTGACCACAAAGGTCGCCGCGTTCAGATTGAAGCTGGCCAGCAGCAACAATGCTGCCGATACGCATTGAATATTCATTGGGGTTAAGCTCCTGCAAAATTCTGTTCCTGAATGGCGAGTCGCAATTGAGCAGAAAACTCTGCCAATCGAACCAAAAACGCGTCGATCAGGCAGATGAAATGACCTGGCAAATGGGTCACAATGCGCCTCAAGGTATAGCTTTGCAGGGATGATCTGATGGCTGGCGACGATCCGCTGGATGACACGACAGGTTTGGATGCGACCCGCGAATTCGATCCGGCCGATACCGACCGCATCCGCCAGCTATATCGGGAAATGCGCCGAATCGCCCGTCGTGAGCGTCAATTGATTCCCTCGGCCACGCTCAACACCACCGCACTGGTCCACGAAGTGTGGCTGCGCATTTCACCCGAGGACCATGAGTTCCGTGACCGGCGCCACTTTCTCGGGCTGGCCGCCGTGGCCATGCGCCGGCTGGTCGTCGACTATGCCCGCTATCGCCTGGCCCAGAAGCGCGGAGGTGATGTCGATCAAGTCGAGCTGGGCGACGCCGACGGGGCGATCAGTACCCCCATCGAGCGAATACTCGATATTGATCGAGCCCTGACGGACCTGGCCCTGATCGATGAACGACTGCAGCAACTGGTCGAATTGCGCTTTTTCGCCGGTCTGTCCAACGACGAAGCCGCCGACCTGCTGGAAATTTCGCCACGCACCGCCGCCCGCGACTGGTCCCGCGCGCGCGCCCTGCTCCAGACGGCGCTCGACGCTCGCTGACCCAGGTATGAGCCTGGATCGATCCGCCTGGGAACGTCTGCAAATACATTTCGACCGGCTGGTCGTAATGGAACCGGCTCGACGTGCTGAAGCGCTGGATTCGCTCGACCTCATTGAAAGCGATCGGCAAATGCTGGCCGATCTGTTGCGAGCCCATGATGATCCCGATCCTCTGCTCGAAGCCGGTTCGGCACCGGACCTGCTGGATCTGGTCGATACAGATGCCGACGCTCTCGAGTCCATCGACTGGTGCGGTCGCACGCTGGGCCCCTGGCGGGTCGGTGAACAGATCGGACGCGGCGGCATGAGCGTGATTCACTCAGGCTTCCGGGCCGACGGCCAGTTCGAGAAAACCGTCGCCATCAAGGTGCTGGACGCCGCCCAGCTCGCGAGTTTTCAGCAGCATCGTCTCGCGGAGGAAGTCCGCATCCTTGCCCGTCTGGAGCACCCCGGCATTGCCCGCCTGATCGATAGCGGCACCGCCGACGACGGTCACTCCTACCTGGTCATGGAATACGTCGACGGCAAACCGCTGAATGTCCATGCCCGCGAAAACCGGCTCGGGGTCCGCGACTGCGTGCTGCTGGTCATGCAGGTTGCCCGTGCACTGGATTACGCCCATCAACGCCAGGTCATTCACTGCGACGTCAAGCCGACCAATATCCTGGTCACAGCCGAAGGCCAGGTCCGGGTCGTCGACTTCGGCATCGCCGCACTGATCCAGCGCCAGACCGAGCCGGTTCAGGCACCCAAGTTATATTGCTCGCCGGCCTACGCAGCACCCGAGCGTCTGACCGGCACCCTGCCCACAACCCGCCAGGACGTCTTTTCCCTGGGAGCCGTGCTCTATCAACTGTTGACCGGTCACGGCATTCGCCCGCGCGATGCTCTGGCCGGCATGCCAACCTCCGAGGAACTGACACCCCCCTCGCAAACCGCCAGGATGGCCGCCGCAAGCGGCCGCCCGCTGGCCATCGATGCGCGCCAGTTGCGTGGCGATCTGGATGCAATCTGCCTGAAAGCCCTGCATCAGGATCCGGAAAAACGCTACGGCGGCATGAGCGAACTATTGGCCGATCTCGAAGCCTGGCTGGACCGCCGCCCGGTTCAGGCCCGACAGGGAGGTCGTGGATACGTCATCAGACGCTGGCTGCAGCGTCATGCGACCGCAGCCGTGCTTGGGGGACTGCTGCTGACTGCACTGTTCAGCGGGGCCTTGATCGCGCTCGGGCAGGCCCGCATCGCGACCCAGGAGGCCGCGCGTGCGGTGGCCGCCCGGGACTTTCTGGTCGGTATTCTTGAGGCGGCCGATCCGACCCTGGAGTACGGGCATGATCCGACCGCATCGGAACTGCTGCGGCGCGGCGCCGAGAATATCGACGAGCGACTGGCCGACCAGCCGCAGCTTCGTATTGACCTGTTGCACATTATTGGAAAGACTCAGCTCGAGCGTGGCCTGATCGAGGATGCCGTTGGCAGTCTCGACCGCGCCATCTCAAGCCTTGACGCCACCAGCGCCCATCCCGCTCGCCCCGCCCTTCTGGCAACTCGAGGCATGGCGGCCTATGAACAGGGCAACTACACCGAGTCGATCAGTTTTCTGGAACAGGCCCGAAGCGCGGCCCACCGCCAGTCCTCAAGTCCCGACGTTCGCCAGGAAATTGATATACAGCTTGCCGACATGCTGGTCGTCGATGGTCAGGCCGAACGCGCTCTGCAGCTGACCGGGGCCGTGCTGGATGAACAAATCGAGCCGGCGCGGCGGGCGGAAGCGCTGCGCGTCCGAGGCGCCGCACTGGAAATCAGCGACCGGCTCGACGAGGCCGAACGGCACTTGACCGAGGCCTGGTCGATTCAGCAGGGATTGAACGCCAACCACGTCAATCTGGCCAAGATCGAAAACGACCTGGGCATTGTCTACTGGCGACAAGCCGACTTCGAACAGGCGGCAGAGCAGTTCGAAGCCTCGTGGCGCCACAAACAGGCGATCTACGGCAACGATCATCCGCAAACCCTGGCATCCCTGGGCAACCTGGCCGGCGTGCAAGCCGCTCGCGGGAATCATGGCGCGGCTCAATTGGCCTATCGTGAATCCCTGGCAGGACTGCTCAGCGTTCACAACAACCGGGCCCATCCGGATATTGCCCACACTTACGGCATGCTGGCTCTGTCCTACTACTGGCAAGATGAGCTGACTCAGGCACGCGAGGCCATCACACAGGCCCGCCAGGTCGAATCAGAGCTGAGTGATAGCGACCATTCGATGGTCGCCTGGTTGGTCAGACTCGACGCATTGCTGGCGCTGGAAAATGGCGATCTGATCGAGCCCGGGCAACTCGGCGTCACCCTGGAGGACTGCCAGGATTTCCAGGCGCGGACCGCACTGGGCCAACGCCTGTGCCTGGCCCTGTGGCTCGTGACCAGCGAAGCCCCGAGCGCCTGCAATCATCCCGTGCCCCGGTCGATCGACCCGGCAACCCTGCATGCCCTGCCCGAGCGCTGGCAACAGAACTGGTCCCTGGTTCTGGATCGCTGCCGACTGAGCGAAACTCGCTGAAATCGACAATCTTCAAGTATTCATAAGACTCCCGAAAAGTAGCGATAAGCGGTCCGATGCAGACTTTTTCCAGGCATCAACCGCGGGAGAACCTGTATGCATACTGTCTCAATTCACAACATCCGGAAATTCACCCTGATCGCAGCCTGGCTGCTCGTACTTGTCGCAACACCACTGGCAGCCGACACCACCATCACCTACCAGGGCCAGCTTCACGAGAACAGCGTCCCGCACAGCGGGTCGGTTGGAATGACATTTACCCTCTGGGATGCCGTTTCAGGAGGCACGCAGGTCGGTCCGCAAATTGCTGAAACGGTCCCAGTCGACCAGGGCCTGTTCCAGGCAGAGCTGGATTTCGGCAGCGTTTTCGACGGCGAGCCGGTATGGCTGCAGGTCCAGGTGGACGGGGTCACGCTCAGTCCGCGCCAACCCGTGCGTGCCGTACCGCTCGCCATCACGGCCCTGAGCGGGGGAGGCGGAACCTCTCCCTGGACCTTGTCCGGCGGCATATTGAGCTACGGCGATGTCGTGGCAATCGGCGGCGACCCGGCGGAAGACACCCTGTTCCTCAACGGCGGTCTGAATGCTGCAAACAACAGTGACGACAACAACACCATCACCGGCAGCAACAGCGCCGAATTCGGCACCGGAATTCGGGCCGAAGGATATAACGCCTTTTGGGCTGAAGGCACTTACACCGGGGTAACGGCCTTTGGCGATACCTTCGGGTCGATTGCCATCGGGGAAACGCTGGGTATTTTCGCTGCTGGCGAAACCGGCGTACAGGGCCACACCGGCGTTGTTGATGGCTACAGCGGCTATTTCTCTGGTGTTGACGGCTCCCGCAATTACTTTGAGCACGCTGTCGGCCTCGGCACGCTTGAGCCGGAGGCAATGCTGCATATCGTCGACACGACCGGCGACAGCTTTCCCCAGTATCTGCGCATCACCGACGGTACCGACATCAAGTTCGCGGTGTTTTCCAATGGCATCATCCTGGGCCCGGGAACCGTCGGCAGCTCGCTCTATCTTGACAACTACCTGACCGGCGGCCAGACCTCGGTATGCAAGCAGACCAGTACTGGCAATCCGGCGGTTGGCTACCTGGCCCAGTGCTCGTCCAGCGCCCGCTACAAAAAAGACATCGAATCCCTGGGACCGGTTGGCGATCTGGTCGCCCGTCTTCGGCCGGTCAGCTATCGCTGGATCGACAGTGATATTGAAGAAATTGGCCTGGTTGCCGAAGAGGTCGCCGAGGTCGAGCCCCGGTTGGCGACCTACAACGCCGAAGGCCAGATCGAAGGGGTCAGATATCGCCAGTTGGCCGCGCTACTGGTCGGAGCACTGCAGGAGCAACAGGCCGAGATCGCGGAATTGAAGACCGATGCTGAAACCCTCGAAAGCCTCAAGGCCGACAATGCAGCGCTGGCCGCGCGCCTGGTCCGGCTGGAAGCGCTACTTGACCCTGAACCACAACTGGCAATGGAGGAATGATCATGCGATTCCTGCTGACATGCGCAACACTGAGCCTGATCCTTCCGGCTCATGCCGGGACAAACTGGGACCTTCCCTGGTCATCGATCGACGCTGGCGGAACCATGAACGCCAGCGGTGGCAACTGGCAGCTCAAGGGCACCATCGGCCAGCCGGATGCCACCGAAAATGTCGCGCTGGCCGGCGGTCAATGGCGTGTGACCGGGGGATTCTGGAGTCTGTTTGCCGAGCCGGTTGACCAGATTTTTCAGGATCGCTTCGAGCCCGGCGCAGACCCCGGATTCTCATTCAGCGCGCAACTGGCCCCCACGTTCCAGCATCCGCGCTGCACCACCTGCCACGCGGTCGCGGCGACCAATTTTCAAACCGTCAATGACAATCCGCCGGGCGTGCTGCCGGCCGGCCATCCGATCGTCGATGCCCAGACCGACTGTACGTCTTGCCATACATCGTCATTGCTACCGGCCACCGGCACGATCGATCCCGGCTGGCAATCGGCACCGGTCGCCTTTGATTTCCGCGGACTCGATGATGCCACGCTGTGCAATATGGCCAGCCAGCCGGTCAGCGGCCATACACCTTTCGAACACATGACCGAAGACAGGCTGGTGCTGTGGGCCGTCGGCGACGGGCGCCTGCCCTTCGGCAACAATGTTCCAACCGCCCCGCCCAACGATATTCAGGCATGGCGTGATCTGATCGCCGAATGGGTCAATGCCGGCATGCCTTGTGATTAAAGTAATAAAGACAAGAGAACCTTTTGGACGCAAAGCAGCGAAGCAGCAAAGAATGCAAAAATAAAATTGAAAAAGCTTCTGCCTTTCTTTGCGTCTTAGCTGCTTCGCTGCTTTGCGACAAAAAGATTTTTATTGCTGGGGAATCAGCAGGAAAAACTCAGAGACGTGGCAGGGTTCGCCAGAAGGCGTCGACGCAGGCCATGCCCAATAGCTGGGAGCGACCGGGGCTCCAGCCGGTTTCGGGCAGCGGCGTGATCGCCGAATCCTTGAACGGCATTTCCAGGGTCATCGCCAGGCAGTCGAAGGTTTCGGCCATGAAGTCGGTACATTTTTTCAGATCGGCCGAGCCGGGGGCGTCAACCTCGTAGCCGTACTCGGTCTGGAAATCCGGGCTGATTTCGGCCAGCAGCGCCTTGAAATCATCAAGCTGCTGTTGCTTGTGATCGGACCAGCTCGCAGTGCCTTCGGCACCCGCAATGAAGTTGTATGGCAGCCCTTCATCGCCGTGTACATCGAAGGCGAAATCAACCCCGGTCTGCTTCATCTTTTCAATCACGTAGTAGATCTCGGGCGAGTCCTGTGCTGACGGATCGGCCCACTCGCGGTTGAGGTTCCTGCCGCGCCCATTGCAGCGCAGGTGGCCGCGCACGCTGCCGTCTATGCACATGTTCGGGACCAGGTAGATCACGGCCTGATCGAGCAGACGGCGGGCGACCGGATCTTCCTCATCAAGCAGACGGGTCAGAAACCCTTCGACCCACCATTCGGCCATGGTCTCGCCCGGATGCTGGCGCGCAGTCACCCAGAGTTTCTTGCGGCCGGGCTCCTCATCGCCGATGACCAGCAGCGTGTGAGCATGGCCATCAGGCGTGGCACACAGGGTTTCGGCCCTGACCAGTGGCGAGGTCAACGCATTGGCGATCAGCTGCTGGTGCCGGGCCAGCGAATACGGCGCGAAGTAGGCGTAGTAAATCACGTCGGCATCCGGCCGGTGACGAATCACCAGGCGCTTGCCGTCGAACTCGGTCGGCACCCGGAACCAGTGCTCCTGGTCGACCGAAGCGACGGCCTGGTAGTCCTCGAAACCCACCGGGTAGGAGACCTCACCGGCATTGGCAATCGTGAACGCACAGTCCTGCCCGGCCGCATTGCAGACCTGGAAGTAAAACCACTGCAAATGTTCATCGCCGACATCGTGGCGGATACGAAGCTCGATTTCTTCGGGCCCCTTGGCCCGAACCACCTCGATATTGCCACCGTCAAAGTGACTGAAAATCTGGATTGTCATAGTTGCTCGAAAGGTTGGAAGTCGCTAATAGACTAACGCAATGGTATCGGCGAGGCTGAGGTATCGGGAAAGTCGCGCTGAGACGCAAGAAATCGTAGGTCGGGGTGACATCCCCGACGGTCCATGCCCGAAAAACTCTCCAATTGTCTGGTTTTTGGCACGTGCGATGATTCGGTTTTTCCGAAGGTATTGATCATCATTCGAACCGGGCTTTTGGAGAATGCTTTGACATGGTCCCGTCGGGGACGTCGCCCCGACCTACGCTTCGATCAGGATTATCCAAAGCATTCGATCACTCTCTGCAATTCTCCGGTTGGTGGTGCTTCGATCGTCAGATTCTGGCCGGAATCGGGATGCTGGAAGCTCAGCTCCCTGGCGTGGAGCAATAATCGGTGGCAATCGAAGTGTTCGCGGAACAGGCGGTTGTGGCGGCCTTCTCCATAGGTGGTGTCGCCGATGATCGGGTGGAAAATGTGTTTGAAATGGCGACGTATCTGGTGCATGCGGCCGGTCAGGGGCCTGGCTTCCACCAGCGAGTAGCGCGCGGTGGAATAGCGGCCAACGGCAATCGGCCACTCCACTTTTGCCAGGCAACGATATTCCGTTAGCGCGGCCTGGGCGTCGCCGGCACCTTCGGCCACAAGCGGATGGTCAATCAATGCCTCATCGCCCACGTAACCGCGGACAACGGCGAGGTAGCGCTTGCCGATCTGGCGCGCCATCATCTGTTCGCCGAGGGCGGCCGCGGTATCGGCATCGAGAGCGAACAGCAGCACGCCCGAGGTCGCCCGATCCAGCCGGTGGATCGGCCAGACCCGCTGACCAAGCTGGTCGCGCAGCAGCTGCAGCGCAAAGTGGCGGTCGGTGCCCAGCGCGCTGCGATGGACCATCAGGTCGCAGGGTTTGTCAATCGCACACAACCGGTGATCCTGATAGAGGATCGCCAGCGGCCCGGATGGCGAAACGCTCAATCGGCTACCTCATGGCTGGCTGCCGAAAGCTTGTCGATCAGGCGCTCCAGCTGCTCTCGCTCACCCTCGTCGAGTGCCGAAACAATCGCCTGCTCATACGCCAGCGCGGCCGGAACGATCGCATCGTAAACGGCTTCACCGGCGGCACTCAGGTGCAAGTGCTTGGCACGACGATCGGAATCGTTGGCCAGGCGCTCGATACGTCCGGCTTCAAGCAACTTGCGCACGGCCCGGCTGACGGCGACCTTGTCCATCGCCGAGCGCTCGGCTACTTCGGTCGCCGACACGCCGGGAAAGCGCCCGAGTATCGCAATGACCCGCCATTCGGTCACACTCAGCCCGAAGCGTTGCTCATAGGTCCGGGCAATGCCCTGGCTGATCTGGTTGGACAGCACCGACAAACGATAGGGGAGAAAGGTTTCCAGATTCAGCATGAGATTCGGGGAGGACACTTGAATTTGGTTTCAAATGTAACTAATATCGAACAGATCAGCAAGTCGGGTTTCCCCGATCATTATCGATTTCAATCGCGAGGCCGATTTCAGCCGCAAGGCCGATTCCAGCCGCAAGGAGATGGCAATGAGCGAACAACGCCCCAACCCGCTGGGAGTCCAGCAATTCGAATTCATCGAGTACGCCGCACCGGATGCGGCCGTGCTGCATGATCTGTTTGCAAAGCTCGGTTTTACTGCCGTGGCGCGCCACAAGGACCGCCCGGTGACCCTGTATCGTCAAGGCGGAATCAATTTTCTGGTCAATGAAACGCCGGACTCGTTTGCCAGCGATTTTGCCGCCACCCACGGTCCGGCCTGCACCGGGTTTGCGCTGCGGGTCAGCGATCCCGAAAAGGCGCGCCAGGCCGCCCTGGCCAACGGCGCCGAAGCGATCGACCACAAGCCCGACACCCTGGCGCTGGACATGCCCTGCATCGCCGGCATCGGCGGCAGCGTGCTGTACCTGACCAGCGGTATCGAGGACGTGGAAAAGCAGTTCGACTTCGATTCATCGGTCGAGCGCAACCCGAAAGGCGTTGGCCTGACCTTCATCGATCACCTGACCCACAACGTCTACAACGGCAATATGGGCCAGTGGGCCGGGTTCTACGAAAAGCTGTTCGGCTTTTTCGAAGTCAAGTATTTCGATATCAAGGGTGCCCAGACCGGCCTGCGTTCCAAGGCTATGACCGCACCCAACGGCAATATTTCCATTCCGATCAACGAATCGGAAAATCCGAAGAGCCAGATCAACGAGTACCTGGACGAATACAAGGGCGAAGGCGTTCAACACATTGCTCTGTATTCGGACAACATCTACGAGTCGGTCGAAGCACTGCATGCCAACGGCATTCAGTTCCTGGACACGCCCGACACCTATTTCGACGTCATCGATCAGCGCATTCCCGACCACGGCGAGGATGTGCCGCGCATGCGCAAGAACAAGATCCTGATCGACGCCGACATGAACCAGCCGGAATTGCAATTGCTGCAGATATTCACCCAGACCAATATCGGACCGATCTTCTTCGAGATCATCCAGCGCAAGGGCAACGACGGTTTCGGCGAAGGCAATTTCCAGGCCCTGTTCGAAGCGATCGAACGCGACCAGCAGAAGCGCGGAGTACTGTAAGACACGGGTAGAGGAAGAGAGGGGAAGAAGGAAGAGGGTAAAAGACATCGTTTCTTCCTCTTCCCTTCTCCCCCTCTTACCCTCTCCCCCTTCATACCCCTCTACCCGCGTAGTGCCAACGGAGCAAACTCATGAAAAACTGGATCACGCACCCGAAAGTTGAAGGCAAGGCATCGCGCCAGGCGCATTGCGATCTGCCCGAGGGTACTTACGAGCGCGAGCTGGGCAAGGAAGGCTTTTTCGGCCCGGCCACGCACATGTATCACACCCGCCCGCCAACCGCTTGGACCGATTTCGACGGTCCACTTCGCCCACGCGCATTCGACACCAACAAGCTCGGCGACGGCAGCACCCTGCCCTGGGACGCCGACGAGTTGATGCACAACGCCCATACCCGCATCCGCAGCTGGCACAGCCCTGGCAGCATGGACAAGCTGGTGCGTAATTCCGATGGCGATGAGCTGCTGTTCATCCATGCCGGCAGCGGTGAGCTGTTCTGCGATTACGGGCACTTGAGTTTCCGCGACGGCGATTACATTCTGCTGCCCCGCGGAACGATGTGGCGAATCGAATCGGATGAAGCGGTCAGCGCACTGTTGATCGAGGCGACCAATTCCAGCTACATGCTACCGGACAAGGGTCTGCTCGGCCCGCACGCGATCTTCGACCCGGCGATGCTCGACAGCCCCGAAATCAACGATGCCTTCCGCGCCCAGCAGGGTGATCAGCCCTGGCAGGTCGTGGTCAAGCGGCGCAATCAGCTTTCGACCATTTCCTACCCGTTCAATCCACTCGACGCGGTTGGCTGGAAAGGCGACCTGATGCCGGTCCGGATCAACTGGCGCGACATCCGACCGCTGATGAGTCATCGCTATCATCTGCCGCCGTCAGCGCACACCACCTTTGTCGCCCAGCGTTTCGTCGTCTGCACCTTTGTGCCGCGCCCGTTCGAATCCGATCCGGACGCCCTGAAAGTCCCGTTCTTCCACAACAACGACGACTTCGACGAACTGATCTTCTACCACGCTGGCAACTTCTTCTCGCGCGACAACATCCACCCGGGAATGATGACCCTGCACCCCTGCGGCTTCACCCACGGCCCGCATCCGAAAGCCCTGAACAATGCGTTCAAACCGAAATCGGACGCCACCGAAGAAGTCGCGGTAATGATTGATACCAGGGATGCGCTGGATGTTACCGACGCTGCCGACCATATTGAATGGAAGGAATATGTGGATAGTTGGAAGGGATAAATTATGAAACTAGCAACCCTGAAACAAGGCGGCCGTGACGGAACCCTGATCGTGGTCAGCCGTGATCTTTCCCGGGCCGTTGAGGCTCGCGATATTGCGCCGCATCTGCAGGCCGCACTCGATGACTGGGATCAGACGGCTCCCCGTCTCAATTCGCTCTATGACGAGCTCAACGCCGGTCAGGCCGAGGGCAGCTTCGATCTGGACCTGGGTTCGCTGGCTGCACCGCTGCCGCGCTGTTACCAGTTTCTCGACGGCAGTGCCTACCTGCCGCATGTCGAGCGGGTGCGCAAGGCGCGCGGTGCCGAAGTGCCCAAGAGCTTCGAAACCGATCCGTTGATGTACCAGGCCGTATCGGACGGCTTCATGGGCCCGCTGGACGATATCGCGATGGGGTCGACCGAGTGGGGCATCGATTTCGAATCCGAGATCGGCGTGATCACCGATGATGTCCCGATGGGTGCGACTCCGCAAGAATGTGCCGACCATATCCAGCTGGTCACGATTCTCAACGACGTCTCGCTGAGAAACCTGATCCCCGGCGAACTGGGCAAGGGCTTCGGCTTTCTCCAGTCCAAGCCACGTTCCGCGCTGGCCCCGGTCGTGGTCACACCCGACGAGCTGGGTGATGCCTGGAAAGATGAAAAACTGCACCTGCCGCTGATCACCCACTACAACGGCAAGTTGTTCGGCGAGCCCGAAGCCGGCGAAGACATGCAGTTCTCGTTTGCCGAACTGCTGGCCCATGCGGCCAAGTCCCGCCCCTTGGCCGCCGGCACCCTGATGGGCTCCGGCACCATCGCCAACCAGGACACCGCCCGCGGTGCGAGCTGCCTGGCCGAAAAACGCATGCTCGAAATCATCGCCAACGGCAAACCGGAAACCCCGTTCATGCAATTCGGCGATACGGTGCGGATTGAAATGAAAAGTCGGGGCGGAGACTCGATATTTGGGGCTATCGAACAGAAGGTCGTTGAGTATCGGCGCTAGCGCGCCTCTGGAGAGAGGGTGAGAGGGGGAGAGGGTGAGAAGGGAAGTCTTTTTTCCAATCTTTTCCTTCTTTCCCTCTCCTCCTCTCCTCTTCTAACCATCCAGCAAGCCATGACAAAGCAATAAAGCCCGACATGAGCAAAAACCTGATCCTCCACTCTTACTGGCGCTCTTCCGCCAGCTACCGCGTCCGCATCGCGCTGAACCTCAAAGGTCTGGACTACGAGATCAAGCCGGTACATCTTGTGAGGGAAGGCGGTCAGCAGTACGAGCCGGACTATTTGAAGCTCAATCCGCAAGGGCTGGTGCCGACGCTGGAGCATGATGGTGTGGTGATGACCCAGTCGCCGGCCATGCTGGAATATCTGGAGGAGCGTTTTCCGGAGACGGCGCTGCTGCCGGCGGATATTGAGGGTCGGGCGCGGGTGCGCGCGCTGATGTCGGCGATTGCCTGCGATATTCATCCGCTCAACAACTTGCGGGTACTGAAATACCTGGTCGGAAAGCTGGGCGTTGACGAAGCCGCCAAGCTGGCCTGGTACCGTCACTGGACCGAAACCGGGCTGGCAGCCGTCGAAGCCCTGCTCGATCATCCGGCCACGGGTCGCTTTTGCCACGGCGACCTGCCGGGTCTTGCCGATTGCTGTCTGCTGCCACAGGTCTATAATGCCCGGAGGTTCGATTGCGATCTGTCGGAACTGCCGCGTATCCGGCAGATCTGCGACCAACTCGATACTATTGATGCTGTCGTCCGCGCCGCGCCGGAAAACCAGCCTGACGCTGAATGACCGCCCGGCCCGGGCATAAACCAAACAACGCCAAAGGCCCGATTGATCAATGACCCGGTTCCAACTGATACTTTCCCTGACTGCAGCTGCCCTGATGGCCGGCTGTGCCTCCATGCCCCCGGACTACAGTTTGCTCGACAACGCCCGCTCGGCGATCGGACAGGCGACTGACGCCGGGGCCAGCGAGTATTCGCCGCTGGAGCTTCGATTTGCCCGCGAAAAACTTGAGGCCGCTGAACTGGCCCTGAGCGAAGACCAGGGCGATCTGGCCAGAAGGCTGGCCGATGAGTCCGAGATCGAAGCCCAGCTGGCCCTGGCCCGAACCCAGGCGGCGCTCACCCGCGCCGAGCTTGCAGACCACCAGCGAGCACTCGATGAGCTCAAGACCGACCTGGCCGAGGCCTTTGGCGAAGGAGTCTTGCGATGAGGATGCTGAACCGGTTGCTGATACTCGTCGTCATCGCGGCTTTGGCAGGCTGCGCAGCCCAGCCACGGGAAGACACCGCGCTGGACAATCTGCGCGCCGATCTGGCCCTGTTCCGGGACAACACCGAGCTGTCGTCGCTGGTACCGCTGGCCCTGGCCGATGCCGAACGGGCGGTTCGCCAGGCAGGCCTGGAAGGGCTGAACGAGGACGAATTGCGCCACCGCATACTGCTGGCCGAGAAGCGTCTTGAAATCGCCCGCTCCAATGCATTCCAGGCCCAGGCGAGCAACCAGATCGATGCGATCGAACGCGAGCGCACTGACTTGTTGTTGCGTGCCAGTCGAATCGAGGTCGAACAGGCCCGACGGGAAGCCGAGCAGGCACGCATGGAAAGCACGGCCGTGCGCGAAGAAATCGAACGGACCCGGCGCGATGCCATGACCTCGGAAGAGCTGCGCGAGGAAGCCGCCAGGCGCGAAGCTGAAGCGCGCGAAGAAGCGGCGGCGGCCCAAAGCCTGGCCCGGGCCCAGGCCAGCGAAATCGAGCTGGCACGACGCGAGGCCGAACTGGCCACTCAGACCGCCGACTCACTTCGCCGCCGCCTGGAACTAATGGAGCTGCGCCAGACCGACCGGGGCGTCGTCATCACCCTGGGAGATGTATTGTTCGAGCTCGGTCAGACGACTTTGCAGCCGGCCGCACGCAGCAATCTTGAAGATGTTGTGGAACTTCTGCAGACCGAGCCTGACAAACGCATCAGGATTGAAGGACATACCGACTCCAGCGGCCCGGCCAGCGTCAATCAGCGAATTTCACTGCAGCGCGCCGAATCCGTGCGTGATGAACTGGTCGCAATGGGCATTGATGCAAGCCGCATTCAGGCCTCCGGGATGGGCGAAGACTTTCCAATCGCCAGCAATGACAACGCCGAAGGTCGAAGCCGCAACCGGCGGGTGGATGTAATTCTGCTCGATGATTGAAGACACGGTGATATTCACCTTGATTCGCCACCAGACAGACGGTATAACTAGACTGACCATGGTGACAGATTCGAGCGAGACGCTCGCCTCAAAACATCCTCACCGGGCCACGCGGGCTCGCAGCTCCGCATGGGTACCGCTGAGCTTTCCGCGATCTACTCGCCTGTTGCCACCACCTCCGATTCACTCTTCCGGGGCCAGTCCCACAGCCCCCCGTAAAAACTGCACGACCCCTGCGTACCGGCAAGGCTTCGGTACGCTTGCCGACCCAGTCGTGCATCAACCCATGGAAAGGAGAAACCCATGTTCGAACACCGTCAGGAACAGATGGAAGCACTTCTCAAGAACAACCAGGACTTCCGCCGCCTGCACAACCACCATCAGCAGCTGGAAAAGCGCGTCATCGCCGCCGAAAATGGCACAGCGCCGATGGATGATCTCGCACTGAACCAGCTCAAACGCGAAAAACTCAAGATCAAGGACCAGCTCAGCCGAATCATGGATCAGGCGCAAGCGGCTTGAAACACGGTTTCCGGTTTACGGTTTCCGGGTTCCGGTAAAAACGGATTTGGGCCTCTCGGGCATCCGGGGGGCCTTTTACGTTGCCAGCAATACCCAAACCCTACTTTTGAATCGTCTGTGCCTTTGTCGTTCCCGGAAACCGGAACCCGGAAACCGGAAACCCTTTCTTTTAGTCTTTCCATCAGCTATCTTCCCGGTCATTCCCGAATCATTCCGCCCCCATGCCTGTTTTCAACAACGTTCTCGAACTGATCGGCAATACCCCCATTGTCCGGGTCAATCACCTCGATACCGGTCCCTGCGAACTCTTCCTCAAGCTGGAAAGCGCCAATCCCGGCGGTTCGATCAAGGATCGGATTGCGCTGAAAATGATCGACGAGGCCGAGCGCCGCGGTGATCTGAAGCCCGGGGCGACGCTGGTCGAAGGAACCGCCGGGAATACCGGGTTGGGCCTGGCCCTGGTGGCGGCTCAGAAGGGCTACCGGCTGATCCTGGTGATTCCGGACAAGATGAGTCGCGAAAAGATTTCCAATCTCAAGGCGATGGGTGCGGATGTGGTCATCACCCGTTCCGATGTCGGCAAGGGCCATCCGGAGTATTACCAGGACCTGGCGGCGTCCATCGCTGAAAGAACCGAGAACAGCTATTTCATCAACCAGTTCGGCAATCCGGACAATCCGCTGGCCCACGAAACCATGACCGGCCCGGAAATCTGGTCGCAGATGAACGGCGAGCTCGACGCCATTGTCATTGGCGTCGGATCCAGCGGCACCGTGACTGGCCTGAGCCGCTACTTTGCCGAAGCCGCCCCCGACCTGGAGATTGTTCTGGCCGATCCCGAAGGATCCATTCTGGCCGACTATATCGCGACCGGTAACGTCCGCGAGGATGCCGGCGGCTGGCTGGTTGAAGGTATCGGCGAGGATTTCCTGCCCTCGATCAGCGACTTTACCCGGGTCAACAAAGCCTATGCGATTTCGGACAAGGAGAGCTTTCTGACCGCACGCGAGCTGCTCAAGCGCGAGGGCCTGATGGGCGGTTCCTCGACCGGCACGCTGGTCGCCGCGGCCCTTCGATATTGTCGCGAGCAGACCGAGCCGAAAAAAGTGCTCTCGCTGGTCTGCGATACCGGCAACCGCTACCTGTCAAAGGTCTACAACGATCACTGGATGCGCGACCACGGCCTGCTGCCCGGTTCCAACTTCGGCGATCTGCGCGACCTGATCGCCCGCCCGATGGCCAGTCGCGACGCGGTCACCGTCGGCCACGAGGAATCGCTGGCCAACGCCTACAAGCGCATGATGCTCTACGATATTTCCCAGCTGCCGGTCATGGACGGCGAACGCATCGTCGGCATCATCGACGAGTCCGACATCCTGCTGGCCGTCCACCAGGACGAGTCCCGCTTCGCCCGTGCCGTCAATACCGCGATGGTCACCGAACTGGAATCGGTCCAGCGCACCGCCTCCATCGATGAACTGCTGCCGGTCTTCAATCGCGACCACGTCGCCATCGTCATGGACGGCGACAACTTCCTAGGCCTGATCACTCGCGTCGACCTTTTGAACTACCTCCGCCGCCGGGCGGACAGGCAATAGAAACAGGCTCAAGGCACAAGGCTAATGGCACGGACCGCGTAGGTCGGGGTGACACCCCCGACGGTCCATGTGCCAGCATCCACCGAAAGCCATTACATCTTCATCGTGGCGACCGCAAACCGTGAATCTGGCTTTTGCAGAATGCCTCGACATGGTCCCGTCGGGGACGTCGCCCCGACCTACGCTTCGATCGTTATCGTGCCACCCCTTAAATCGTAAACCCGGGCACGCAGGCGCGGCAATTGCTATCATCCGGGGCTCTTTATTGGTTGAAACGGAGCGAGCCCGATCGTGTCCAGCGAAACTTACGCGCCAGAGCAGGCGCCGCGCAATGCATTTACCCGTTTTCTTGACACCGTCGAATGGCTGGGCAATCTGCTGCCACATCCGGTGACGCTGTTCGCGTTGCTGGCCATGGCGATGGTCTTTGTCTCCGGGCTGTTCGGCTGGCTGGGCGTGGCGGTGGAAGACCCTCGGCCGGGTGTAGCCGATGGCACGATGATCGAAGCGGTCAGCCTGGTCAACGCCGAGGGCTTGCGCATGATCCTCGGCAACCTGGTCTCCAACTTCGTCAATTTCGCCCCGCTCGGCGTGGTCCTGGTGGCCATGCTGGGCGTTGGCGTGGCCGAAAAATCGGGCATGCTCTCGGCAATGGTGCGCGGCATTGTCATGAATGCGCCGAAACACCTGGTAACCGTGGCCGTCGTCTTTGCCGGGGTGATATCAAATACCGCCTCGGAAATGGGTTACGTGGTGCTGGTGCCGCTGGCCGGCGCAGTTTTTCTTGCCCTGGGGCGCCATCCGCTGGCCGGGATGGCAGCCGCCTTTGCCGGTGTATCGGGCGGCTATTCGGCCAATCTTCTGCTGGGTACGATCGATCCATTGCTGGCCGGCATCACCCAGGAAGCAGCCCGCCTGGTCGACCCGACCTACGAAGTCTATGCCACCGCCAATTGGTACTTCATGATCATGAGCACTTTTCTGATCACGGCCGTGGGTTCGCTGGTCACCATCTTTATCGTCGAACCCAAGCTGGGTCGATATGACAACTCGAACGCCGATCCCTCGGTCGTCGACGACAACCAGATGAAGGCCCTGACCAGGCAGGAAAAGCGCGGCCTGGTTGCCGCTGGCCTCGGCGTCGTCGGCGTTCTCGGCCTGATCGCGATACTGGTCCTCCCGGAGTCCGGTGTGTTGCGCGACCCGGCGGCCGCCGGTGAAGGATTCCTGGCATCTTCCGGACCGTTCTTTCGCTCGATCGTGGCCTGGATCTTCGTGTTCTTCCTGGTCACCGGCTTTGCCTACGGCAAGGTTGTCGGCACGATGAAAAACGATCGTGATGTGATCGACGGCATGGCCTCGGCGATTTCCACCCTGGGTCTTTACGTGGTGCTGGTGTTCTTTGCCGCCCAGTTTGTCGCGTTTTTCGGCTGGACCAACCTGGGACTGATCACCGCCGTGGCCGGTGCCGACTTTCTCCAGGCGATCGGCCTGACCGGCCCGCTGGTGTTTCTCTTTTTCATCATGATTTGCGGCCTTGTCAACCTGAGCCTGGGCTCGGCCTCGGCCCAGTGGGCGGTGACCGCGCCGATCTTCGTGCCGATGCTGATGATCATCGGGTTCTCGCCCGAAGTCATTCAGGGCGCGTACCGGATCGGCGATTCAACGACCAATATCATCACCCCGATGATGAGCTACTTCGGCCTGATCCTGGCCTGGGCGACCCGCTATGACAAGAACTTCGGCATCGGCACCCTGATCGCCACCATGCTGCCCTACTCGATTTTCTTCTTTATATTCTGGACCGCGCTGTTTTTCCTCTGGGTGTTCGGTCTCGGCATGCCGGTCGGGCCGGGTTCGCCAACCTACTACACCTTGCCGGGCTAAATGTCCCTTAACGAGGGACACTGACCATGCCCGAGCCAACCGAGATCCGGCTGGAGAAATCCCGCCGTATGCTGGTGGTGGAGTTCGATGACGGGACCAGTTTCGAGCTGCCCTGCGAGTACCTGCGGACCCACTCGCCGTCGGCTGAAGTTCGTGGCCACGGGCTGTCCGAACCAAAGCTGCTGACCGGCAAGGCGTCAGTCAACATCACCCGCATCGAGCCGATCGGCAGCTACGCCGTGGTCCTGCACTTCGACGACGGTCACAACACCGGCATCTATTCCTGGTCATTCCTTTACGAGCTTGGAGTTAACATGGAGGCCAACCAGGCCCGCTATGCTGCGCGCCTGCAGGAATCGCAGAGTCAGCAGTAACAAAAAACCTATAAACGCGAAGACGCAGTCGCGCTATTGAAAATGAAAACCAGGGAACCACGGAAGACACGGAAGACACTGAACAGACAAGGACTTTTTAAGGCTTTTCCGTGCTTTCCGTGTCTTCCGTGGTTCCAGAGCTTTTATCTTGGCGTGTCTCACAGTCAGTAAAGTTAATGAGTTGTTGTGTCCTTGTGGCGTGTTCAAGGCAACGGAGTACTGGAGAATCGAGCGATGACGGATTTTGGTTACAAGGAAGTAGCACCCGAGGAGAAGACCCGGCTGGTTGGCAAGGTGTTCAGCTCGGTGGCGCAGCGCTACGATCTGATGAACGACCTGATGTCGCTGGGTATCCATCGATTGTGGAAGCGTCATTTTGTCGCCGGCTGCGGGATTCGTTCCGGTGATCGCCTGCTCGATCTGGCCGGCGGCACCGGCGATATCGCGCGCCTGGCCCGGACGGCTGGAGCGGACGTCACGGTGGCGGATATCAATCATGCGATGCTCTCGGTGGGCCGGTCGCGGATGGACAACGAAGGACAGGTCGGCGGGCTGGACTGGCTTCAGGTCAACGCCGAAGCCCTGCCGTTCGCCGACAGCAGCTTCAACCATGTGACCATCACCTTCGGGCTTCGCAACGTGACCTGGCGCGATCAGGCGCTGGCGGAAATGCATCGGGTTCTCAAGCCCGGCGGACGGGTTCACATCATGGAGTTTTCCAAGGTCGGACTGCCGGCGCTGGCCAGGATTTATGACACCTGGTCGTTCCAGGTGCTGCCACGGCTGGGCGAGCGGATTGCCGGGGATGCCGACAGCTATCGCTACCTGGCCGAATCCATTCGCCGCTTTCCCGACCAGGAAAGCCTGGCCGGGATGCTGCGTGAGGCCGGATTCGAGCGGGTCGGCTGGGAGAATCTCTCAGGCGGCATCTGTGCAATCCACCGCGGAGCCAGGGTCTGATGAGCCGCTATGTCACGCCGCTGCCCGGACTGCTGGCGCGCATGATCGACCAGGCCTTCAACCAGGCCATCGCGCTGGATCCGAGCGCGGCTGACAAGCTCAAGGGTCTGAACGGCCGGACGGTGCGGCTCGAGCTCAAGGGTCTGGGTATTGATCTGTTTTTTTCCGGCAATGGAGAGCGGCTGACCGTTCAGGCTGAATCGGAGGACAACGCCGACACCACTATCTCCGGCTCACCGACCGCGTTGCTGGCCATGGCCGTACCCGACTGGCGCTCACCCGGCAGTGGCGTGCGCATCGAAGGCGATGCCGGTACTGCCCAGACGCTGGAAAAATTGCTGCGCCAGCTCGATCCGGACTGGGAAGCCCTGCTGGTCCGGTATTTCGGCGACATCATCGGTCACCAGCTGTGGCGATCGTTCAACGATGCCGCCCAGGCGGGCCGCAGTGGCCTGGCAACGGCCAGCGACCAGGTCGCCCATTTTCTGCGCGAAGAAAGCGGCTTGCTTGTCACCCGACCAGAAGTCGATCAGTTCGTTCGCCAGGTCGATGAGTTGCGTGAAGCCACCGACCGGCTCGAAGCCCGGCTTCGCCGCGAGGGCCGGACGTGATTCGCCATGGTTTCCGACTGGCCACGATCGGGCTGACACTGGCGCGCTATCGGCTCGATGACATCCTCACCGGCCTGCCGGTACTGGGCCTGTTCCGCCTGGCTCGCGTGCTGCCATGGAAGGGTCGCCAATCCATCGACGGCCTCAATCGCGGGCAGCGACTTCGGCTGGCTTTGCAGGAGCTGGGGCCGATCTACGTCAAGTTCGGCCAGATCCTGTCAACCCGGCGCGATCTGTTGCCGGTCGATATCGCCGATGAACTGGCCGGACTGCAGGACAACGTGCCGCCGTTCGACGTCGACCAGGCCAGGGCCATTGTCGAAGCCGAGCTTGAAGCCCCCATCGACACCCTGTTTGCCGAATTCGAAAACACCCCGCTGGCATCAGCATCGATTGCCCAGGTTCACGGCGCTCGCCTGAAGACCGGCGAGGCGGTGGTCGTCAAGATCGTCCGGCCCGGCATCGACCGCCAGATCAGTCGCGATCTGGCCCTGCTCAAAAGCCTGGCCCGCCAGATTCGGCGCTATCATCCGGAGGGCGACCGGATTCGTCCCGATGATGTGGTCAGCGAGTTCGAGCGGGTGATCGAAGGTGAACTCGACATGCAGGCCGAGGCCGCCAACGCCTCGCTGATCCGGCGCAATTTCGAAGACTCCAGCGAACTCTACATCCCGGCCATCCACTGGGAACTGACCGCCAGCCGGGTGCTGGTCATGGAACGGGTCAGCGGCATTCCGGTACGGCGGATCGACGAACTCAAGCGCCTTGGCGTGGATCTTGAAAAACTGGCCCGGCGCGGTATCCGGATTTTCTATGCCCAGGTATTCCGCGACAACCTGTTTCATGCCGATATGCATCCCGGCAATATCCTGGTCGATGTCACCGATCCGGCCGACCCGACGTTCATCTCGCTGGATTTCGGCATCGTCGGCAGCCTGACGCCAAGAGATCTCTATTACATCGGCGAGAATTTTCTGGCCATCTTCAATCGCGAATACCGTCGGGTCGCCGAGCTTCACGTCGAAGCCGGCTGGGTGCCCGCCGACACCCGCATCGACCAGCTAGAAGCCGCCGCGCGCACGGTCTGCGAGCCGGCCTTCACCCGCCCGCTGGAAGAAGTGTCGTTCGCCGAGCTGGTCATCAACCTGTTTACCGTGGCACGCAAGTTCAAGCTGACCATCCAGCCCCAGCTGATCATGCTGCAGAAGACCCTGCTCAACATCGAAGGCATGGGTCGCGACCTGTACCCGAAGATCAATATCTGGGAGGTCGCCAAGCCGGAGCTGGAAAGCATCTACCGCGAAAAATACGGCCTGCCGCGCACCGCCCAGCGAATCTCCCGCCAGCTCCCCGGCATGCTCGCCCGCAGCCCGGAACTGCCGACCCTGATCTATGAATACCTGAAGATGGCCGGCAGCGGCCACATCCGCACCCGCATCGACTCCGACGACCTGGCAAAACTGTCCGACCAGCTTAGCCAGCACAACCGCCGCCTCCCCGGCGCCATCCTCGCCGCCGGCCTGATCGTCGCCGGCGCCGTCCTGGCCGGCTACCAGGTCACTCCAATGCTCGGCGAAGCCTCGCTGCCTGCCATCGGCAGCCTTCTTTTAGGGCTGCTCGTCGGATGGAGATCGTTAAGATAAAAGCAGGCGCAAAGCTAATGGCACCAAGGTCGGGGTGACACCCCCGACGGGACCATGTAAACCCATTCACCAAAAGCCGGGTTCACCGTTCACGACCGCCACGATAACGATCGAAGCGAAGGTCGGGGTGACATCCCCGACGGTCCATGCCCGACGCAATCACGAGCATCTGGTCTTAAATAACGTTTCGATCACCATCGTGCCAGCCGTCAAGCGTGAACCTGGCTTTTGGTGAATGTGCCAGCATGGTCCCGTCGGGGACGTCGCCCCGACCTACTCGGTGCCTCTAGCCTGTGCCTTGTGCCTTGTGCCATGTGCCTTGTGCCTTGAGCCTGCCTTTAACCTGTTTTAAGAAAAAAACAATCCAGCTCGACGTCGGCAGCCGGCGCCGCAACGTGGCCAATCAAGTCACCCGGCCATTCGGGGGCAATGAGTTGCCAGTCTTCGGGCCAGTCTTCGGGCAGGGTCTTGATGCGTGGAGGGTCAACGTCGAGTTCGATGTGGCCGAGTGCTCCGGCCAGGCCGCAGCCCTGCGCCTTGACCAGGGCTTCCCTGGCGGTCCATCGGCCAAGAAACTCGCGGGAACATTCCGGTTCGGCCAGTTCGCCCAGGTACTCCGCTTCGCTTTCGGTGAAGTAGCGCCGGGCCAGGTCGACCGGTCGGCGCATCGTACGCTGGCATTCAAGATCCACCCCGACTTCCAGTCCGCGGGCAATCACGATCGCCAGCCAGCTGCCGGAGTGGGACACATTGAATCTCAGCCCGCTGATGGCCTGCTCGGCGACCAGGCCGGGCTTGCCACCCCCGGCCTGGGCAATCTTGAGATCCTTGCCCGGAATGCCCAGGTAGCTGCCCAGCAGCAGGCGCAGGATGAATCGCTGCTGGATACGCTGCTTCAGGACCCGCTCGCGGCGAGTCAGTCCGGTCGGTCCGGCATCCAGCGGCAGCTCGGCCAGGTCGGTCAGCCACAATTCCAGGTGGCCATGACGCGGCAGCGCACGGCGCTTGAGTGGCAGTTGCATCGCATGCCAGCGACTCATGACTTGGACTCCAACATTCCGGCGACCCCGAAGCCACCGGCTTCGCGCGACCGGTCCAGGTCGTCGGCCCGGATTCCGCCTGCGGCCATTACCGGCAACGGTGATTGCGCACACAGCGAGGCAAAATCGTTCCATTCCCAGGGCCCGTATTCCGGCGAACTGGCGGTGGAATCGATCGGCGACAGGCAAACAAAATCAGCCCCGATCTCTCCGGCCTTCGCCAATGTATCAGCGTCATGACAGGACACACCCACCAGCATGTTCTCCGGCAGCGGCCGTCGCCGTGTCTGGTCCAGCGAGCCTGCATCAAGATGCACCCCGTCCGCACCGCACAACACAGCCAGATCGGCCGGGCCATCGAGCAACCAGCGCGCGCCGCGTGCCCGGACCAGGTCACCACAACGCTCGGCCAGGTCGGCCAGGCGATTACTGGAAAGCGAAGGCGCTCGTAGTTGCAGAAACCGGAAACCGGCGTCCAGGCAATGCTGCCAGTAAGCCAGAAAATCATCCGCGGAAGAAAGCTCGTCAGGATCAGGCGTGATCACAAGGCGCGGGTCCACCGCCAGCATCTTGAGCATCGGCCGGTCTGCCTCCGGCATCGGCAGCAAACCGGCCTGATCGAGACTGGTCCACTGCAGCGGCTGACCTTCACGCCCGTGCGGCTGACCTTGCCAGTGGCGCACTTCGCGGATCAGCAAACGGACGGTTTTTTCGGGGTAAGCATGAGTCAGGCTGAGCAGCGGCCGGGACGCGGCAATCTGAATGCCGACTTCCTCTTCCAGCTCTCGGGCCAGCGCCTGATGGGGAGATTCGCCAGGCTCACACTTCCCACCGGGAAACTCCCAAAGGCCAGCCAAATGCTTGCCGGCAGGTCGTTGAGCCAGCAGCAACCGATCATCCGCATCCCGGATAACTCCGGCGGCAACCACGATCCTATCCGCGCCACCCCTGAACCCTGAATCCTGAACCCTGACCCCTTCCTCGATCACCCCAACTTGCCGTGACACTGTTTGTATTTCTTGCCCGACCCGCACGGACACGGCTCGTTGCGTCCGACCTTGCGTCCGTCGCGCACGAACGGCTCGGGATTGGCCTGACCAGCCTGCGCGCCCGGCTGGCCACCGGCTGGCGGGCCACCGGCGGCTTGCGCCTCGGCATGCTGGAATTGCATCGGTGTTTCGCGCTGGCGACCGGCATCGACGGCGCTGACATCATCCTGATCGCGAATCTTGACCCGCGCCAGCACTTTCATCACCTCGTGCTTCATCGAATCCAGCATCTCGGTGAACATCTCGAAGCCTTCACGCTTGTATTCCTGCTGCGGCTTCTTCTGCGCAAAGCTGCGCAGGTTGATGCCGCGACGCAGGTAATCCATGCTCGCCAGGTGTTCTTTCCACTGCTGGTCGAGAATGCTCAGCATCACCGCCTTTTCAAACTGGCGCATGACCTCCGAGCCGGTCATTTCTTCCTTGGCCTGATAATGCGACTCGACCGCGTCCATGACCCGCTTGTGCAGGCCTTCCTCATCGAGATCGTCATCCTCTTCCAGCCACTGGCGCACCGGCGCATCAATGCCGAAGTCGCCTTCCAGGGCCTTCTCCAGCCCTTCCGGCTCCCACATGTCATCAACCGAACCGGGCGGAATGAAGCGTGCAAACAGACCATCGAAGACCTCGGCACGAATCGATTCGATGGTGTCCTGAATATCGTCGGCTTCCATCAACTCGTTGCGCTGCGAATAGATCACCCGACGCTGGTCATTGGCCACATCGTCATATTCAAGCAGGTTCTTGCGCATGTCGAAGTTGTGCGACTCGACCTTGCGCTGGGCGTTTTCGATCGCGCGGGTCACCCAGGGATGCTCGATGGCCTCGCCCTTGTCCATGCCCATTTTCTGCATCATCGCGCCCATGCGGTCAGACGCGAAAATTCGCATCAGGTTGTCTTCCAGCGACAGGTAGAAGCGGCTGGAGCCGGGATCGCCCTGGCGACCGGAACGGCCGCGCAGCTGATTGTCGATACGCCGCGATTCATGTCGCTCGGTACCGATGATGTGCAAGCCCCCGGCATCAATCACGGCCTGGTGACGCTCTTTCCATCCCTCGCGAATGCGTTGGCGCTCAGCGTCGCTGGCACTCTCTCCCAGTTCGGCCAACTCGGATTCCAGATTGCCGCCAAGCACGATATCGGTACCGCGACCGGCCATATTGGTCGCGATGGTGACCGCGCCGGGTTGCCCGGCCTGGGCCACGATATGCGCTTCACGCTCGTGCTGCTTGGCGTTGAGCACTTCGTGCGACACACCGGCTTTTTTCAGCTTGTTGGCCAGCAGTTCGGAGATTTCAATTGAGGTGGTACCCACCAGCACCGGTTGCTTCTCCTCGACCCGTTGACGAATATCCTCGACGATCGCGTCGTACTTTTCGGCCTGGGTCAGAAACACCAGATCGGCGCGGTCTTCGCGAATCATCGGCTTGTGGGTCGGAATCACCACCACTTCCAGGCCGTAGATGCTCTGGAATTCATAGGCCTCGGTATCGGCCGTTCCGGTCATTCCCGACAGCTTGTCGTAAAGCCGGAAATAGTTCTGGAAGGTAATCGAGGCCAGGGTCTGGTTTTCGCGCTGGATCGGCACCGATTCCTTGGCTTCGATCGCCTGGTGCAGACCCTCGGACCAGCGCCGGCCAGCGAGGGTCCGGCCGGTAAATTCATCGACGATCACGACTTCGCCGTCGCGGACGATGTAATCGACGTCGCGGGCAAACAGGTGATGGGCACGCAGCGAGGCATTCAGGGTGTGCATCAGCGCCAGGTTGTTGGCGTTGTACAGGCTTTCGTCTTCCTTGAGCATGCCGGCCTTGACCAGCAGCTGCTCGACCTTGGCCATGCCGTCTTCGGTCAGGTAAACCTGCTTGGTCTTCTCGTCCACGCTGAAGTCACCCGGGCCGTCTTCTTCGGCCTGGCGCTCCAGGTGCGGCACGATCTTGTTCATCCGCACGTAGACTTCCGGACCCTCATCGGCCGGACCGGAAATGATCAGAGGCGTACGCGCCTCATCGATCAGGATCGAGTCAACCTCATCGACAATGGCAAAGAACTGGCCGCGCTGCACGCGCTGCTCCAGCTTGAACGCCATGTTGTCGCGCAGGTAATCGAAACCGAACTCGTTATTGGTACCGTAGGTCACATCGGCGGCGTAGGCCGCTCGCTTGGCTGCCGGCGTCATGCCCGGCACGGACACTCCCACAGTCAGGCCCAGGGCCTCGTAAATCGGCTTCATCCAGTCCGCGTCGCGCCGGGCCAGGTAATCATTGACGGTCACCACGTGAACGCCCTGGTCAGCGATCGTATTCAGATACACCGCCAGGGTCGACATCAGGGTCTTGCCCTCGCCGGTCTTCATTTCGGCGATCTTGCCCTGGTGCAGAACCATGCCGCCGATCAGCTGGGCGTCGTAGTGACGCAATCCCAGGGTTCGTACCGAGGCCTCGCGCGCGGCAGCAAACGCCTCTGGCAGCAATTCGTCCAGGGTCGCGCCGTCACGGTGGCGCTGGCGCAGTTCCTCGGTCATTGCCAGCAGCGCGTCGTCGGACAACTCCTTGAACCTGGGCTCAAGATCGTTGATCGCGCCGACCTGCTGCTGAAGCTGCTTGATCAGTCGCTCATTGCGACTGCCCACGATTTTGGTGATCAGGGCTTTAAACATTCAAAGTTCCAGTAACCGTCGATTTCGCTCGGAATTAAAAGAATTGGGGACGGTCGGCAGCTTGCGCAACCGGCCAGCCTGGCATTGTAGCGTGGAATGCCGCGTTTCGGGGTCCAGCAGCGCTATCATGAGACCATGAATGATCGAGGCGAAAAATCGGTATCGGCGGTCGCCGGCGGCGATCGCCGGCTGGCATCGCTGCTGCGGGCCAGTCAGGCTTTCGAAGCACTGGATGCCAGGCTGCGGCCTCACCTGAGCGAAGCATCAAGAGGAAACATCCGGGTCGCTTGCGTCGAAGGCGACTGCCTGGTCCTGGCAGCGGCCTCATCAGCCTGGGCCAGCCGCGCCCGCCTCGAAGCTCAGAATCTGCTGGAACACGCGAAAGAATTGTGGCCCGGAGAGCTCACCAAAACCCGAATCATAGTCGCGAACTTAGAAGGGTTTAAGGTTTAGGGAAAACAAGGGTTCAGGTTTCAGGGTTCAGGTTTCAGGTTTCAGGTTTCAGGAAAAGAAAAACCAGGATCAAAACCATCTCCGCGTCAGCCGCGAAAAATGCCTTTGATCTTGCTTTTCCCTGAACCCCGAACCCTGAACCCTTGTTTTAGAGAGCCTGCGCCGGCTGGACGTAGGAGATCGGGGCGCGGTCGTTGTCTTCGTAGGTGACTTCTTCCCAGGCGCTGGCGTCGGCGAGCAGGGTGCGCAGCAGCTGGTTGTTGAGTTCGTGGCCGGATTTGAAGCCGGTGAAGGTGCCGATCGGGTTGCAGCCCATCAGGTACAGGTCGCCAATCGCGTCGAGCACCTTGTGCTTGACGAATTCGTCTTCGTAACGCAGTCCGTTTTCGTTCAGGATGCGGTAGTCGTCCAGCACCACGGCGTTGTCCAGGCTGCCGCCCAGGACCAGGTTGCGCTGGCGCAGAAACTCGATATCGCGCATGAATCCGAAGGTCCGGGCACGGGCCACTTCCTTGAGGTACGAGGTGGTGGAAAAATCCAGATCGGCCTGGCAGGAATGGCTGCGAATGACCGGGTGGTCGAAGTCGATGGTGAAATTGACCCGGAACCCGTCATAGGGCTCGAATCGAACCCATTTGTCGTCATCATGAACTTCAACCGTCTTGCGCACCCGTAAAAACCGCTTGGCAGCATTCTGCTCGGCGATGCCGGCCGACTGGACCAGAAAAGCGAACGGTCCGGCGCTGCCGTCCATGATCGGAACCTCGGAGGCAGTCAGATCGACATACAGGTTATCGATGCCGAGGCCGGCCAGGGCAGACATCAGATGCTCGATGGTGGCAACGCGCACACCATCCTGGACCAGCGTGGTCGACAGGGCGGTATCGCCGACCTTGTGCGGGTCGGCCTTGATCTCGACGACGGGGCTCAAATCCACCCGACGGAAGATGATGCCGGAGTTGGCCGGAGCCGGCCGCAGGGTCATGATCACTTTTTCGCCGGTGTGCATACCTACACCGGTGGCCCGGATCACGTTTTTCAGAGTTCGTTGCTTGATCAAGGTCTTTAACCTTTTTATGACAATGCGCTGGCGCATGGTAGCACAGAAAACGTGGCGCAAAAACACATTTTCGTGGTTTTGACCACACTTGTTGCGCACGTGCAACAAGTGTGGTCATACCTCCGTCATCCCGGAACCGATTTGCCCGGAGATAACTGCCCGGCCACGCCGATGGCGAGTACAACGTCGCCGGGTCAGCGACGGTTTTGACCGCTCATGCGCCCAACCATTCCCCTGCTACGGAATCAGGTCGGATCTGTCAGCGATCAATCAGTCATCAATCAGCCTGGTTGCGCAGAAAGGCCGGGATATCGAGATAATCCAGTTCCTTCTGCTCACCGAACAGCTTGCCGCTGTCGCGCTTGTCATCGCTGCCACCACCGTCATTCTGATTGCGATGGTCTTCGGTGGCCCGAAACGCGGCACGATTGTCGGTACCGGTGCGTACCACCTTCATTGGCCGCTCCTGCTTCCGACGGGGATGTTCGCCCAGCCCGGTGGCAACCACCGTCACCCGGATCTCATCGCCCATGTCAGGATCGATCACCGTTCCGATCACCACCGTGGCATCGTCACTGGCCAGATCGGCGATGGTCGTACCGACTTCCTCGAACTCCTTCATGGTCATGGTCATGCCGGCCGTGATATTGACCAGAATGCCGCAGGCACCGTTTAGGTTGACGTCCTCGAGCAGCGGTGAACCGATTGCCGATTGGGCCGCCATCAGTGCGCGGTCTTCGCCCGCGGCAGTCCCCGAACCCATCATCGCCATACCCATCTCGCTCATCACGGTACGGACATCGGCGAAATCGACGTTGATCAGACCCGGACGGGTGATCAGCTCGGCAATGCCCTGAACTGCGCCGGACAACACCTGGTTGGCGGCCTTGAACGCGTTGAGCAGGGAAATTTCCGCCCCCAGCACGCTCAGCAGCTTGGCATTGGGGATAGTTATAAGAGAGTCGACGTGATGACCCAGCTCATCGATACCCTGCTGGGCCACGGCCAGACGCCGCTGTCCTTCGAACGGGAACGGCTTGGTGACCACAGCGACGGTCAGAATACCCATCTCCTTGGCCGTCTGGGCAATCACCGGAGCGGCACCGGTACCGGTACCGCCACCCATGCCGGCGGTAATGAAGACCATATCCGAGCCGGCCAGCATTTCGGTGATCCGCTCGCGATCTTCCAGCGCGGCCTGGCGGCCGACCTCCGGATTGGCGCCGGCGCCCAGGCCCTTGGTAACCCCGGAGCCGATCTGCAGCGTCGATTTACCCGAGAAATTTCTCAGGGCCTGTGAGTCGGTATTGACGCAGATGAACTCCACGCCCTCGATGGCCGACTCGACCATCTGGTTGACCGCGTTTCCGCCGCCACCGCCAATGCCAACGACCTTGATGGTCGCACCCGGTGTGTAATTTTCTATCAGTTCAAAAGGCATGATGGATATCTCCTTCAGCTCGCCATTACATTCAACAACAACCATCGGACAACAGGGTGGCGGCACGTGTCTTCTTGGCGGACACGTTGTGCCGCTCCCTTGCCTTGCCCGAAACTCTCTACAGACGACAAATTCATCTTCATCGCCTAAAAATCCCCTTGAAACCAGTTCTTGATCCGATCCCAGATGCCCTCGCCGCCTCGGCCCAACGGGCGGCGGCGCTGGCCATCGGAACGCGATCCATAGATCAGCAAGCCCACGCCGGTGGCGTGAATCTGGTTACTGACCACCTCGGACAGGCCGCTCACGCCCTGGGGCGTGCCCAGCCGGACCGGCATATGCAGAATTTCTTCGGCCAGTTCGACCACTCCCTCCATTTTCGAGCCACCCCCGGTCAGTACCAGGCCGGCCGGGATCATCGACTCGAAGCCCGACTGGCGAAGCTGCTTGTGGACGTGGTTGAACAGTTCCCGATAACGCGCCTCGACCACCTGGGCCAGGGTCTGGCGCTCCAGCCGGCGCGACTCGCGGTTGCCGACGCTGGGTACCTGGATGGTTTCATCGGTCGACACCATCTGCTCCAGCGCACAGGCGTACTTGATCTTGATTTCCTCGGCATGCACCGTCGGGGTGCGCAGGGCCACCGCGATGTCGTTGGTGACCAGGTCGCCGGCGATCGGAATACAGGTGGTGTAGCGAATCGCACCTTCGGTGAACACCGCGACATCGGTCGTGCCGGCGCCGATGTCGACCAGCGCGATACCCAGATCGCGCTCGTCATCGCTGAGCACCGCGAAGCTGGAGGCCAACTGCTGCAGAATCAGATCGTCGACCTGCAGGCCGCAACGGGCCACGCACTTGGTCACGTTCTGGACCGCGCTGACCGCAGCGGTCACCAGGTGGACCCGTGCTTCAAGACGCACGCCCGACATGCCCACCGGCTGGCGAATGCCATCGGTGGTATCAATCACGTATTCCTGCGGCAGCACATGAAGAATGCGCTGGTCGGCCGGTACTGCCACGGCGCGCGCCGACTCCAGCACCCGTTCGACATCACCGTCGACCACTTCCTTGTCGCGTATCGCCACCGCCCCATGCGAGTTCAGCGAGCGGATATGGCTGCCGGCGATCCCGGCAAACACCGAGTGAATCTCGCAGTCGGCCATCAGTTCGGCTTCCTCGACCGCGCGCTGAATCGACTGCTCGGTCGATTCGATATCCACCACCACGCCGCGCTTGAGTCCGCGCGACGGGTGCGAGCCCAGGCCGATCACCTCGACCTGGCCATCAGGCTGAATCTCGCCGACGATGGCAACGATCTTGCTGGTGCCGATATCCAGGCCGACTACCAGCGATTTGTCAGGGCGTTTAGCCATGCTGTTCATTGATCCCGGTTTGAGTTTCTGCAGCTTGAGCAGGTTGATCGGACTTGATCCAGGAGATTGCCAGCCCGTTGGTGTAGCGCATATCGACCCGCTCTGGCTGACGATCCTGGTCGCGTAATGAGTCATGCACCGCGATAAAGCGGGTCAGGCGCTCACGGATCTGCTCGCGGCCAAGCAGCAATTCGATACCCGAGCCCAGCTCCAGCGACCAGGCGCCGCGCTCGTCCAGCTCCAGGCGGCGAATGTCCTGGCCAATGGCACCCAGTTCGCTGCGCATCGACACCCAGGCCTCAAGCACTTCCTGGCGCCTGTGATCCGGCCCCTGGAGCCTGGCCAGACCCTGCATGCCATCGCTGCCGTCGACCGAGAACACATCCCCTTGATCACTGAACAGGTAACTCGCATTCCAGCGGGCGACCGGATGATGCTCGACAATCCGGATGCCCAGTGCATCCGGCCACGCCCGACTGACCTCGGCGCTCGCCACCCAGGGCAATGCCTCGACCGCGTCGCGCACCTGTTCCAGATCTACCGAGAAAAAACCCCTGGACGCCGGCCCGGTTGCCGCCGCGCGAATCTGGCTGGCCGAGGTGCGCTGCAACTCGCCCTGCACATCCAGCCAGCGAATCGGCCATTGCTCGGCACCGATCAGGCCCGAACGCAGCCAAAGCCCGCCCAGCACCACGATGCCGATCAGCACCAGCGTGGCCAGCATTGCCGGTCCGATCAGTCGGTCCGGCTGGTCGTCAGTATTCGCCATACCAGTTCCTCGAAATCGATTCCGGCGGCCTTGGCCGCCTTGGGTACCAGGGATGTTTCAGTCATTCCCGGCGTCGTATTGACTTCCAGCAGCCACGGGCTGCCGTCGTTATCCAGCATCAGATCCACCCGGCCCCAACCCGACGCACCGACCACATCGAAGGCCGCCAGGCACAGCTCGGCCAGCTCACGCTCCTTGTCTTCGGGCAGTCCGCACGGGCAGCGGTAGCGGGTATCGCCGGATTCGTACTTGGCTGCGTAGTCATAGAAGGTCCGGGCCGGCTCCAGCCCGATCAGCGGCAGCGCCTCACCGTCCAGAATGGAAGCGGTGTATTCCGGACCACGGATGCATTGCTCGACCAGCACCGTGGCATCGAAGGCCAGGGCGCTGTCCAGCGCGGCAGGCAGGTCTTCGGCCTGATCGACTCGGCTCATGCCGATACTCGAGCCCTCATGGGCCGGCTTGACGAACAGCGGCAGACCCAGCGCTTCAATGATCGCGTCGGCGTCGTCCGCCGAGCTGGCCGTTTGCCAACGCGGTGTCGGCAATCCGCTGGCCATCCAGACCCGCTTGGTCTGTACCTTGTCCATGGTCAGGGCCGACCCGAGCACACCGGAACCGGTGACCGGAATGCCATAGATTCGCAACGCTCCTTGCAGCGCGCCGTCTTCACCGCCGCGCCCGTGGAGCAGATTGAACACCCGGTCGTAGTGACCCGCGGCGACCTGTTCGAGCAGGCGGCGCGGACCGTCGACCACACTGAACTGTACGCCGAGATTTTCCAGTGCTTTGGCAATCGCCTTGCCACCGCGCAATGAAACCTCGCGTTCGGCACTGTCGCCACCGACGACCAGGGCAACATGGCCGAAAGAAAGCGCATCAGCTCTGGACATGATCCACCTCCCGCGACGAATCGCGCATCCGGCGGGCCAGTTGACCGACATCACCCGCGCCCATGACCAGCAGCAGGTCGCCGTCTTCGCAGACCTCCGCCAGCCGGGCCGGAACCTGGTCGATGCCATCGATCCGGAACAGCGGCAGATCGCCGCGCTGAGTGACGGCCTGGGCCAGACTGTCCGAATCAATCCCGGCAATCGGACGCTCGCCGGCACTGTACAGATCGAGCAGGACCAGCGCGTCGACCTCGGCCAGAACGCGGGCAAACGCGTCAAACTGATCCCGGGTTCGGGTGTAGCGATGCGGCTGGAACACCAGCACCAGGCGCCGCTCCGGCCAGCCGGCACGCGCGGCCCGAATCACCGCGTCCAGCTCGGTCGGATGATGACCGTAGTCTTCGAAGGCCAGGACCTGGCGACCCTCGACATTCAACTCGCCGATCAGCGCAAAGCGTCGTCCGATGCCACCGAACGCCGCCAGACCCCGGGCGATATCCGTCCCGCTGATCCCCAGCTCCCAGGCCACGGCAGCCGCGCCCAGCGCATTCTGCACATTGTGCCGGCCCGGCTGAACCAGGCTGACCGCCAGCGGCTGGTCGGCATCCGGCAACCAGAGATTGAAGTCCATGCGCTGCCCATGCTGCTGCAGATCGGTCGCGCGCACGTCGGCATTCTGATTGAAGCCATAGGTCACGACGTTTCTGCCGACCTCGGGAATCAGCTCGGCCACGTGCGGATCATCCAGACACAGCACGGCCACACCGAAAAACGGGAGGTGATGGAGAAACTCCAGAAAGGCTCGCTGCAACTGGTCGAAACTGCCCTGGTAGGCATCCAGATGATCCCGGTCGATATTGGTGACCAGCGAAATCACCGGCTGCAGCTTCAAGAACGAGCCATCGCTTTCATCCGCCTCGGCCACCAGGTAGCGACCTTCTCCCAGGCGCGCACTCGAACCGAACGCGTTGACCACTCCGCCAACGATAAAGGTCGGGTCCAGCCCGGCCTCGGCGAGAATGCCGGCCACCAGCGAGGTCGTCGTTGTCTTGCCGTGGGTACCGGCGATGGCAATTCCCTGGCGGAAACGCATCAGCTCACCCAGCATTTCGGCCCGGGGAACGACCGGAATGCGGCGTGCCCTGGCGGCGATCAGCTCCGGATTGGTCTCCGGCACCGCGCCGGAGAGGACCACGACATCGGCACCTTGCTGGTGCTCGGCCGCATGACCGATATGGATGTCGGCACCGTGTTCGCGCAAATGACTCACGCTGTCCGACTCGTGCAAATCCGAACCCGAAACGGAAAAACCGAGATTCAGCAGCACTTCGGCAATGCCGCTCATGCCGGCTCCGCCGATGCCGACAAAATGAATCCGTTGTACCCGATGCATAAGGTTCGGTGCCGGACGATTGGAACGATTTGGGCGACTCATCGGGCCACCTCCAGACAGGCAGCGGCCACCGCATCGGTCGCCTTTGGTCTGGCCAGGGCGCGGGCCCGGCCGGCCATGGCCGCCAGCTGGGTTCGATTGACTCCGCGCAGGCGCTCCGCCAGGCGCTCGGCGCTGAATTCGGTCTGGGGCATCAACCACGCTGCGTGGGCTGCCGTCAGGTACTGGGCATTGGCGGTCTGGTGATCGTCCACTGCAGCCGGAAACGGCACCAGCAGCGAGGCGACGCCGGCGGCCTCCAGCTCGGCAACGGTCAACGCACCGGCGCGACAGATCGCCAGGTCGGCGCGCGCCCAGGCGGCTGCCATGTCATCAATGAATTCAATCACATCAGCGTTGACGCCGGCCGCCCGGTAGGCTTTTGAGGTGGCGTCGTACTGACGTCCCGCCTGGTGGATCACCTGCGGACGCGACGCTTCCGGCAACAAGGCCAGCGCTTGCGGAATCACTTCATTGAACGCCATTGCGCCCTGACTACCACCGATCACCAGCACGACCAGCGGGCCGTTCCTGCTGCTGTAGCGCTGGTCCGGGTCGGGCAAGGCAGCAATTTCGTCGCGTACCGGGTTGCCACAATGCTCGCCGCCGCGCAGAACGTCGGGGAAACCGGTCATAACTCGCCTGGCCAGCGGCCGCAACCAGCGATTGGTCATGCCGGCAATGGCATTTTGTTCATGAATGACCAGCGGAATCCCCATCAGGCGGGCCATCAACCCACCCGGCCCGGCGACATAACCGCCCATGCTCAACACGCAGTTCGGCCGGTTTTTCTTCAACACCTGACGCGCCTGCAGCATTGCCCGGACAACCCGGAACGGGGCGGCCAGCCAGCCCAGCAATCCACGACCACGCAGGCCGGAGATGCTGATCTTCTGCAGTTCGAACCCGGCCGCCGGCACCAGCCGGTTTTCCAGACCATGGGGGGTGCCCAGCCAGTTCACATCCACATCCTGGCTGGCCAGTTGCCTGGCCACCGCCAGACCCGGAAAGATATGTCCACCGGTACCGCCGGCCATGATCATCACGCGGGTCTGGCTCATACCGACCACCCCGCCCGGCGCCGTGGCCGCTCGAGTTCAACCCGCTTGAGTTCCCAGTCCACCCGCAGAACAACCGCAATCGCCAGCAAGGTCAATATCAGGCTGGAGCCCCCGGCCGAGACCAGCGGCAGGGTCAGTCCCTTGGTCGGCAACGCGCCCAGGTTGACCCCGATGCTGATCAGGGCCTGGATCCCCAGCCACAGACCGATACCCCAGCACAGGTAGGCCGAGAACGGCCGTTCCATGATCAGCGCTTTCAGGCCAATCCGAAAGATCTGCCCGACCAGCAGCACGAACAGGGTCAGCACCAGCAGAATGCCGACCAGTCCCAGCTCCTCGGCCAGGACCGCAAATATGAAATCGGTATGCGCTTCGGGCAGGTAATAGAGCTTCTGCACGCTGGATCCCAGACCAACACCGGTCAGTTGGCCCCGGCCCACAGCAATCAGGGCCTGGACCAGCTGAAAGCCGCCGCGCAGCGGATCGGCCCAGGGATCCATGAAGCTCATCACCCGCTGCAGCCGATACGGCTCCATCGCGGCAAAACCGAACAACGGCAGGCTGGTCGCCCCGAGCACGAACAGGTGCTTCCAGGCCGCGCCGGCCAGCCACACCATGCCGCCGACGATCGCGACCAGCACCATCGCCGAACCCATATCCGGCTGCAACAGCAGAATCGCGGCCATCACGCCAACCGCAGCCAGCGGCTTGATGGTGTCGACAAAGTGTCCGCGGTTGAGCTCGGGCCGCCGCGCCAGGTAGCCGGCGACGTGAACGATCACCAGCAACTTGGCAGCCTCGACCACCTGGAAGCGGAAGAAGCCCAGATCGATCCAGCGGGTCGAGCCGTTGACTTCATGGCCGAGCATCGGAACGAACGGCAGCAACAAGACAATCACCGCCAGCGGCAGGCAGACCCGAGCCAGCATATCCAGGACCTGAATACTGAGCAGGCGCATGCCCAGGCAAGCCAGCAGACCGGCAGCAATGAACATCAAGTGACGATAGACGTAGTGCCACTGCGACACCTGGTAATTTTCGGCCACCGCCATCGACGTCGACGCGACCATGACAATCCCGATCGCCAGCAGCAACACCGAGCAAATGACAATAGCCGGATCCAGCCCGACCGTGCGCGGCGTATCGCGCCAGCGCGAGGCCTGTCTGGGTTTGGCGGATGCGCGGGTAGCCATGGCGTCAGCGAATCTTCATCGTGGCCAGGCTGGCCAGGACCAGCATGACGGCAATGATCCAGAAGCGCACGATCACCTTTGGCTCGGGCCAGCCCTTGAGCTCGAAGTGATGGTGAATTGGCGCCATGCGGAAAATCCGCTTGCCGGTGAGCTTGAATGAAGCCACCTGCAGAATGACCGAGAGGGTTTCAATGACAAAGATTCCGGCCATCAGCACGAACACCAGCTCCTGGCGAACGGCCACGGCGATCATGCCCAGAGCCGCCCCGACGCTCAACGCACCGATATCGCCCATGAAGACCTGGGCGGGATAGGTGTTGAACCACAGAAAACCCAGACCGGCACCGGCCAGCGCGGCACAGAAGATCGCCAACTCACCGACCCCGGGCACATAGGCGATCGCGAGATAGTTGGCAAAGATCGTATTGCCGGTGGCGTAGGCAAAAATGCCCAGCCCGGCGGCCACGAACACCGCTGGCATGATCGCCAGGCCATCAAGGCCATCGGTCAGATTGACCGCGTTGGACGAGCCGACGATGACGAAATAAGTCAACGCAATAAAGCCCAGGCCCATCGGAATGGCCACGTCCTTGAAGAACGGCAGATACAGCGTGGTGTTGGCCGGCACATCGGCAGTGAAATACAGAAACGTGCCAACAGCCAGGGCGGCCAGCGACTGCAACAGGTATTTCCAGCGTGCCGACAGGCCACGGCTGTCGCGATACTTGAGTTTGCGGTAATCGTCGAGAAAACCGATTCCGCCGAAGGCCAGGGTGACAAACAGCACGGTCCAGACATAGCGGTTGTCCAGGTCGGACCACAACAAGGTGCTGATCACCAGCGCGATCAGGATCATCGCCCCGCCCATGGTCGGTGTACCGGCCTTGGACTGGTGACTTTCCGGACCCAGCTCGCGGATCGGCTGGCCATATTGACGACGAGTCATCTGGCGAATGAAATAGGGTCCGATCACCAGCGAGACGGCCATTGCGGTCATGGCGGCCATGATGGTGCGAAAGGTAATGAAGCGGAACAGCGCCACATCCTGAGTCAGCCAGTGTTCGAAGATCCAGACGAGCATCAGCTTTTCTCCCCATTCGAATCCCGGCTGATCAACGCCTGGACGATGCGCTCCATTCCCATTGACCGCGATCCCTTGACCAGGCAGATCACCCCGGGGTGCAGGGCCTCGGCCAGGGCACTTGCCAGGGTTTCGTGGTCGTCGTAATGATTACCGCCGGCGCCAAAGGTGATCTGACTGGCCCGGCTTTGCGTTCCCACGGTAAACAGGCGGCGCACGCCCAGGTCGGCGGCGGCCTGGCCCATCTCGCTATGCAGCTTGTCGCTCCAGGTGCCCAACTCGGCCATATCGCCCAGCACCAGCCACGGCTCACCGTCCATTTCGCTGATCACCCTCAGCCCGGCATACAACGAAGCCGGGTTGGCGTTGTAGGTGTCGTCGATCAGACTCCAGCCAGCCGGCGAGCGGTGCATTTCAAGTCGGCCGGGCAGACTGCGGATACCGGCCAGCGCGCGGGCGATCTTCTCCGGTTCGATCTCCAGGGCGATCGCCACCGCGGTGGCTGCCAGTGCATTGATTCGATTGTGCTGGCCGGGAACCGCCAGCCGGGTGACGATACGACCGGCCGGCGTGTCCATATCGAGCACATCGCCATCGCTGGCGGCGGGATGGACATCGGCGCCGGCCTTCAGCCCAAAGGTCAGGCGGCGACAATGGCTGGCGGTCTGCCGCCACTGGTCGGCAAATGCATCATCGGCATTGATGATTGCCACACCATCCGACGGCAGCGCGGCAAACAACTCGCCCTTGGTATTGGCCACGCCTTCGATACTGCCCAGGCGCTCCAGGTGTGCCGGCCCGGCATTGGTCACCACACCGATGCGAGGATGCGCGAGCTCTGCCAGGTAGCGGATATCGCCGGGCTGGCCGCAACCCATTTCGACAACCGCGTAGCGGTGACTGCGGTCCAGCCGGGCCAGGGTCAGCGGCACACCGATTTCATTGTTGTAATTGCCGCGGGTCGCCAGGGTCGGCCCGTCCTCGGACAGGATCGCGGCGACCATTTCCTTGACCGTGGTCTTGCCGTTGCTGCCGGTAATACCGATCACCTCGACGCCCAGCTCGTCGCGCCAGCCCGACGCGATCAAACCCATCGCCCGGACCACATCCTCGACCACAACCTGGGGAATATCCAGATCGAGTTTGCGGCTGACCAGCGCAGCAACCGCCCCGGCGCGCGCAGCAGCCGCGGCAAAATCATGGCCATCGGCCTGCTCACCCGGCAAAGCGGCAAACAGCTGATTCGCGGATACCGAACGGCTGTCGTGGGTCATTCCGTCGGTCAGTGTATCGGCCGCCGCGTCGCCGCCGATCAGGTGTCCGCCGCTCAATTGTGCCACTCGACTCAAGGTCAACTGCATCATGCCGCCTCCTCCAGCGCCCGCTGAACGGCGGCAATGTCGGAAAACGGATGGCGGGTATCGCCGATGACCTGCTCGGTTTCATGACCCTTGCCGGCAATCAGCACCAGGTCGTCCCGGCCAGCCTGGACCAGCGCCCGCCGAATTGCCTCACCGCGGTCAGGCTGGACCTGTACCCGGTGGGGATGGCGCATACCGGACTGAATTTCCCGGACGATCGCCAACGGCTCTTCATGGCGCGGATTGTCGTTGGTCAGCACGACCCGATCGGCCAGGGACTCGGCAATCCGACCCATCAGCGGGCGCTTGGCGCGATCCCGGTCGCCGCCGCAGCCGAACACGCACCACAACTGTTCAGGTTCCAGGGCGCGCAGGCTGTTGAGCGCGTTTTCCAGCGCATCAGGCGTGTGGGCATAGTCAATCACGACCAGGCAGTCACCCGGCCCGGTCATTGGCTCCATCCGCCCCGGTACCGGCATCAGCGCGGCGAGGATGTTTGTGATTTCAGCATCCGGGCATCCGCGGGCGGCAAGTTCGGCCGCCACGATCGCCAGGTTGTACAGATTGATCCGCCCCAGCAACGGCGACTGTGCCGCCAGCGAGCGATCGGTCCAGTTGAGCGTGCAACGCAGTCCGGCCCGAGTAGCCGACTCCAGTTTCACGCTCAGGTCGGCCGACTCGATACCGTCCACGGAAATGGTGGTCAGCCCCGGTGACCCGGAAAGACCTGCGGCCAGCTCGGCGCCGAAATCATCGTCGACATTGATGATCTGTCGCTGGCTGGGGTAATCGCTAAACAGGCGGGCCTTGGCCGCGCCGTACGCCTTGCGGTCCGGGTGATAGTCGAGGTGGTCGTGTCCCAGGGTAGTGAAGATCACCGACGAAAATGCCAGTCCGGCCAGGCGCTGCTGGTCAAGCGCGTGCGAGGACGCTTCGATCACAACCTGCTTGATGCCGGCATCGCGCAACCGGGCCAGAGCGCGATACAGGCTCAGCAGATCCGGAGTCGTATGACTACCGGGTTGATGCTGGCCGGGCCGGCCGATCCCGAGGGTGCCGATCATCGCACCGTCCAGCGCCTGGGCCAGCAGCCAGGCAACCGAGCTTTTGCCGTTGGTGCCGGTAACCGCAATCAATTCCATGGTCGCGGCCGGATCGCCCCACAGGCGGCGTGCCAGCTCCGGCAGATGCTCGGACAAGTGATCGATGGCGATAACCGGCACCGAACACGATTCGGGCGGCTGACCTTTGCCATCATGCAGGACCGCCACTGCTCCGCGCTCCAAGGCCTGTTCCAGGTAGTCCAGACCGTGCGCCGTCTGGCCGGCCAAGGCGACAAACACATCATCGGTGTCGATCTGGCGACAATCCAGCGCCAGCGAACGCACCGGCGTGTCGCTGTGGCCAGCGACCGGCGCCAGTCCGGCCAGCAGTTCAGCGAGTGTCAGTCGGGTGCGCGGCTCAGTCATGCGCTTCTCCCACCACGGTCGTTTGGGCGGTGGTCTGTGCAACCAGCGAATCCAGCCGGTCGGGTGGCACATTGAACAGGCGAAGGGCCGCGTCCATCACCCGACCAAACACCGGCGCGGCAACCTGGCCACCGTAATAGGCCTCACCCGCGGGATCATGAATGACCACGGTGGCGGCCAGGCGCGGACGCGAAGCCGGGGCGAAACCGGTGAAACTGGCCAGGTAGCGATCGTCGTAGCCGCCGGCACCGACCTTGCGCGAGGTGCCGGTCTTGCCGCCCACGCGATAGCCGGGGATTGCCGCCAGCGTTCCGGTTCCGCCGGGTTCGATGACCGTTTCCATCATCGCCACCAACTGTCGGGCCAGGGCGGGATCAAGCACCGAGTGCGGCGGATTGTCGCTGTTGGCGATGAATGAGGGTTGGCGCAGGCGGCCTTCGTCGGCGATGGCCGCTGTGGCCCGGGTCAATTGCAGCGGTGTGACCGAGAGACCGTAACCATAGGCCAGCGTGGCCTGTTCGAGCTTGCGCCAGCGCTCGTAGTCACGCAGCACGCCGGCCGACTCGCCCGGAAATCCGGTGCCGGTCACGGCGCCGAAACCAAAGCGTGAATAAACGCCCCACAAGTGACGCGCATCCATCTTCAGCACCAGATCAACCATGCCGACATTGGACGACTTGGTAATCAGTTCGGTGGCCGTCATCTCGCCGAAATTGCGCACATCCCGAATCGTATGGCCGGCCACTTCCATGGTGCCCGGCGAGGTATCGATCAGGGTATCGGGTCCGGCGACTCCGGCCTCCATCACGGCCGCCATTGCAAATGGCTTGATCACCGAGCCAGGCTCGAGCACGTCGGTCAGCGCCCGATTGCGCAGCCCGTCTGAGGAGCCACGATCAGGCGCATTGGGGTTGTAGGACGGATAGTTGACCATCGCCAGCACCTCGCCGGTACCGACATCCATGATCACGATGGAGCCTGAGCGAGCGCCGAATTCCAGCACCGCTGTCTTCAGTTCACGGAAGGCCAGGTACTGCAAGCGCCGATCGATGGTCAGGCGCAGATCGCGCCCCGGCTGCATATCGTGAACCAGTTCGACTTCCTGAACGGTACGACCGAACAGGTCCTTGATGACCCGCTTGGAACCGGGTTCACCCTGCAACCAGTTGTTGTAGGCCAGTTCCAGGCCTTCCTGGCCAATGTCATCGATATTGGTAAATCCCAGCAACTGGGCAGTCACTTCACCGGTCGGGTAGAAGCGCCGGTATTCACGCTCCAGGTGGACACCCGGTATCGCCATTTCGCGCAGCCGATCGGCCAGCTCGGGATGAATTCGGCGCTTGAGCCAGACGAACTCACGGGTCGCCCGCTGGGTCAGGCGGCGCTCAAGCTCGTCTGCCGGCATTTCCAGCAGACCGGCCAGCATCGGGATATTGTCGACTTCCTGCAACAGCGTTCCGGGATGGGCCCAGATCGATTCGACTGGCGTCGATACCGCCAGCGGCTCACCGTTGCGGTCGAAAACGCTGCCGCGCACGGTCGGGATCGCTACTTCGCGCAGGAACCGCGCCTCGCCCTGGCTTTGCAGAAAATCGGTTTCCATGACCTGCAGGTTGATCGCACGGGCAACCAGCACCACGCAGCCCAGCAGCATGATGCCGGCCGTCAGCCACAGGCGGATCGCGCTTTGCTTGTGATGCGCGGGCGCAGTCATGGTTGCTCCATCAGAATGCCGACCCGCTCCGGTCGGAGCATGCCCAGTTCGGCTTCGGCCTCGCGCTCGATCCGGCCGGATTCGGCCAGCCAGGCCTGCTCCAGCTGCAGTCGACTCCATTCCACATTGGCCTGGTCACGCTCGGCCTCAACGGCCTGCAGTTCGGCGAACAAGTGGCGCGATTCATGCCGCATTGCCACCACGCCGACGGCCGACGACAGCAAGGCGGCAACCAGGATCAGAAACAGCAGCCAGCGGATCATGTCGCCACCCCACGGGTCTTGTCGCCGGACATCTTCTCGACCACCCGCAAGCGCGAACTGCGGGAACGGGGATTGGCCCGAATTTCATCACGGGAAGGCTTGATCATCTTGCCGACCTGGCGGACGACCGGGGTGAAGTCGGGGGCAACGGGAATTCGCCGACTGGCCGGCGGCGGGCTGGACAGGGCACGAAACGCCTGCTTGACGCGTCGATCTTCGAGCGAATGAAAGCTGATCACCGCCATGCGGCCGCCCTCGGAAAGAATGGCCACGCCCTGCTCCAGGGCCCGGTCCAGCGCACCCAGCTCGTCATTGATATGAATGCGGATGGCCTGGAACGTGCGCGTAGCGGGATGACGGTCCGCAGGAGAAGGCCCTGCGGCCCGGGCAACAATGGCAGCAAGTTCGGCGGTACGCTCGATCGGCTCATCCGCTCTGGCCATGACAATGCTCCGTGCAATACGTCGCGCGTAACGATCCTCCCCGTATTCGAAAATCACGCGGGCAATTTCGGCTTCCTCGGCACGCGCCAGCCACTCGGCAGCCGATTCGCCCGCATCCGGGTTCATGCGCATGTCCAGTGGACCGTCGTCGCGGAAGCTGAAGCCCCGCTTGGGCGAATCCAGCTGGGGTGACGACACGCCCACATCCAGCAGCAATGCGTCGACCCGGCCATACACATCCAGTTCCCGGGCCATGCGCTCCAGCTCGGCAAAATTGCCATGCCAGACCGTGACCCGCGGATCCGATCCCAGGCTTTCCCGAGCATGGGCAATCGCCTCGGGATCCTGGTCAATCACGATCAAACGACCGTCCGGCCCCAGTCGCGACAGCATCGCCCGACTGTGACCGCCGCGACCGTAAGTGGCATCCACCACCCGGCCGGCGGAGGCAATATTCAATGCCTCCAGCGCCGGCTCCAGCAGCACCGGCACATGTTGTTGGGTCGCTGTCATCGTCGCCTACAGGACCAGCTGGGCCATCTCGGCGGAGGCCTGCTCCTGTATTTCCTTTTCTTCTTCGATACGGCGCTGGGTTAGCACATCCTCGTTCCACAACTCGAAACGTTGACCCATGCCCATCATCACGACCCGCTTTTCCAGCCCGGCGACCTGACGTAGCGTCAACGGCAACAGCACGCGGCCGTTACCATCAGGTTCGAGCAGGGTGGCCGAACCGACCAGGCGGCGCTGGAGACTGCGATGCGAAGGGTTGAACGTCGACAGGCCCATCACCTGCTCACGAACCCGCTCCCACTCCGGCTCGGGGTAGATCCACAAGCAGCCGGCGTCGAATGCCGAGTAGGTCAGTACCAGTTTCTGGCCGCAGGCTTTGTCCAAATCCTCGCGATAGCGCGTGGGAATGGCCATGCGCCCTTTCGCATCCAGATTGATCGCCGTCTCGCCAAAAAACACCGCTAACTACTCCACCGCGCCTGAAAACCACTTTTTCCCACAATTTACCACTTGCCGCCACGATAGTCCTGATGCGGTCAAGTGTCAAGGCCGAGGACTGATAAGAGCGGTTTAGGGTTTACGGTTTAGGGGGTGGCACTAGAATGATCGGTGGGATAGGGGTCGGAAAGGGCTGAAGCCCTCCCCGCCCTCCGAACCGTACGTGCGGTTTTCCCGCATACGGCTCTCCAGTCGGTGGTTGTCCTCATCGGGATTGACTGGCCAGGGCATGGGCTTCGGT
>Ga0208979_100284_pt1 | contig 51379 bp, 42 predicted proteins | sample HotLakConsUCCSLE_FD_184738 | JGI IMG/M metagenome (GOLD analysis project Ga0208979, IMG submission 184738) | Hypersaline microbial mat communities from Hot Lake, Washington, USA - Hot Lake Consortium UCC-SLE (SPAdes) | ecosystem: Environmental > Aquatic > Non-marine Saline and Alkaline >... | reverse complement strand
TTTGACCACTGTTGGTCTTAAATCTTTTCTATTCAACCATCTATATATTGATGCTCTTGATATTCCAAATATTCTCGATGCTTTTGTTACGTTACCTCTATTTTCTACATAGTCAATTACTTTTTGTCTTAATTCTATATCATGGGGCATTATACTTAAATATAAAAATAATTACTTCATCCATTATTTTACCCTTGATTGGTTCATACTTAAGTAAAGTGACTATACTTCAGATTTTGTCTGCTTGAGTATGCGTTTGCCCTGACTTTTTGGTAAAAAAAGGCTAAATCAATCTACAGTATGCTTTGATAAAACAGTGGAGTGGTGATTATTGATAGTTTTATCGAAATAATTGACGTATTTTCACCCATAATTCGGGGCGACTTTTGAATAGATGAAATAGGTAAAAGCTGATGATAACCATAAAACAAATATTGCCCAAACTAACATAGGTCCCAATAATTTGGTTAGCACTCCATCCAGAGTAATCGTTCAAAATATTTAAGTCTCCTCCCGAATCACCCCTACCGCCCCACAATGTACCCCATGGGATATTGTCTCTACCGACTTTGATGTTATGCCATTTGGTGAAGCTACTAAAGAAGGTTATGGCACCTATAGCAACGGCGCCGAAACGCCAAAAATCCCAGTAAAATTTTTCGGGTAAACGCCAATAAAAAGCGATGATTAAGAGGGTACTAAGGTAAAATTCTCCTCCAATGCCACCGAATGCCATGAGGGTTACATAATCGGAATAGCTTACTATCCAGGTGAGGATAAATTGGAGCATGATGAGTGTGACGGCGACAATCATGGGGGAGTTTTTCTTTTCTTTCCATCCTGTGTAGAAGGTTAATCCGAGTAGGAAAAGAATGCCAAAGTAAACAAAATTTGATTTTTCTAGGGTGGTAATGGTTGCTCCGAAGGTAATCATGGCTCTATATCCTGAAAACCAAGCTATGGTGGCATGACCAAATTCATGTACCCACATCCCTATAAACCATGTTAGCACTTCAGCAAAACTAAAAGCCAGTGCGATCGCCCCTGCTATGGGTAATACATAAGTATTTAAAGTTTTTTCTGCCTCTTGTAAAAGGAGGTAATCGTTAGAATAAACTTGATTGTTTCTATTAGGAGTAAAATTAATATCTTCTTGCCAAAAATGAGTTTTAACGGTTTTTTGCGCCACCACTTTAACGAGAGTATGTTGGAGAATATCTGACGACTTGAAAGATTGATAGATAAGATTGAGAATAGCTTTCTTTTGATGGGGTTTACTACCTCTAATTTTTATCTCGAGATGATCAACAAACGCCTCCACCTTGATCATCAAAGACATTCCCCGTAAAGCCCTAGCGACATTGTTCGTAACTTCCTGCTCATAAGACCTCTGCCCCTGAGCCGATTCTTCTTCCTGTTGACTTTTACGGTGATTTATTAGTAGTTGATAAGCATTTTTGACGGTTTCAATCCTTTCTTTCTCCCCCCGCTTTAAACACTCCCCTACTATGCGGAAATAAGCCTTTTCTATGTCCTCTACTTCCGCCGACTCATCTACTTCTAAAACTTGATAACATTCTTCTAGGTTGATGTCCATGATAATTTTTCTCGCTTGACAGTATCGTTAGCACGAAATCCCACTAAAACTGCCTCCCCATCTTTCACAAACAAAGGTCTTTTTAATAGCATAGCATCCCCAGAAAAAGCATCGATCCATTGTTCATCGCTCCATGTTTTTTTCTCCTCTCCCAAAGCACGGTAAGACATTCCCGAGGTGTTACGCATGGATTTAGTACCCAAGGATTTTACCCAATTAGCAATCATTTCTTTGCTAGGGGCATTTTCTTTGGTGTTGATAAATTCATAGTTGATGTCATTGTCTTCTAACCACTGCATGGCTTTTTTGCAAGTACCACAGTTGGGAATTCCATACACTAATATCGATTTCATTTTTTAATATGCTGAATTTAAATATAATTTACAATTTAGGCGGGGAATGGGGAAAGCCCATAATGCTTCAGAGTTGAGGCAAGGAATTTCAAGTAAGGGCAAGGGGCTTCGGGTTTCAGGCAAGGGGCTTAAGCCCCTTGTTATCTATCACAGATTAAGATTATATTTCCTAACAGGAAGCCAAGTGAATGATAGCATCCCCCTGATTGACAAGAGGATTTTGTACATGACCAATTACTATACCGTTAAATGGGGCTTTGATGGCAACGCTTTTGTTACCAAAGGGGTCAGTAATTTTACCTAAAACCTGTCTTTTTTGCACTTCAGCCCCTAATTCGGTTTCTAAGAGATAAATTCCGCTACTAGATGCCCTTATCCATTTTGATTTATCGATCATGATAGATTTTTTTTCGAGGTCATGGTTATAAATGTTGTACATATTCAAGTAATTCATTACCCGCAAGATACCTCTGACTCCCATATCAATGGATTTCCCATCAAATCGGAGGGCTTCTCCCCCTTCATACAAAAGGATAGGAATGCCTTTTTTACTAGCCGCCTGACGCAAAGAACCGTCTCTCGTGGTAGCATGAATCATTACAGGGGTGTTAAAGGCGATCGCACATTGTCTAGTTTCCTCATCTTCTAGGTTAGCTCGAACTTGGGGTAAATTAATACGATGAATCGCCGCCGTATGTAAATCAATACCATGGGTACAATTCGCCACAATTTCCCGCATAAAAAGTTCCGCCAAACGAGAAGCCAGCGAGCCAGATTCCGAACCTGGGAAAGAGCGATTCAAATCTCTTCTATCAGGCAAATATCGTGATTGTTCAATAAAACCAAACACATTAACAATAGGTACCGCAACCACACAACCCTTCAACCTCTGAGGATTGATTAACGAAACCACCCGACGGATAATTTCCACCCCATTAATCTCATCCCCATGAATCGCCGCACTCAACCACAGTTTTGCCCCATCTTCCTTACCATTAATCACCGTTACAGGCAAAGACATCATCGTTTGAGTAGGTAACTTCGCCACAGGAATTTGTATCTGCTTCACCTGACATGGGGCAACTTCGTCCCCAGCAATTTTGATATTACTCACAAGAATAATTGATATTTATTAATTTTGAGGCAAGGAGTTTAATCCTCTTCTATCACTTAAAGTCTTTTTTTACCCTTAAAAGGGAAAATGCCGAAGGCCGGGGGTGGGGATTTAGGTGGCTAAATCATTTCTCTAGTCTTGAATATAATCCTCTCCAGTCTTCAGGGCAATCTCCGCCCTCACAAACTCCCTACCTAAATAAGCCGCATGATCAAACATACTAACAGGAGGTTTGTTAACTTCCTCAAAAAGTTTAATACAAATTTCCTTAGCAGTTTTACCCGTAAATAAAGTTACTGCTTGACGAGGTTTTGCCCCCTTACAGGCTATCACCTCCCCCGTGTCTGGATCAACCGCCAAACCTTGATCATTAATAGCATTACTATAATGCTCTGCACAAATCAATTCTTTTTCTCGGTCTATGGAAATGATAAAATATCCTTCAGGGTCTAATTCAATGAAACGGTTAGATAATCTATTATCGGACTCGGAAAACTCTAATAATTTTGTCATTAATACTGAATTTTTTTACGCTCACAAGTGGTATTGACTATCCTTCCATTCTCTATTACTTCTATATAAATTGTCAAATACAATACAATCAAAACTTAATATAATGGCAGATTAGTTAATTATTCAAACAACCAAAAAAGCAAAAAGTAAAATAGACAATAATATTGATAACTATTCACTCTAAATAATGAAAGACAATTACCGTCAAGAAAATTTAAATAAATTTTGGTTGTCGTTATATTTAATGCCCATAGTTGGTATTTTTTTCGCCCTCATTAGCGTCCTTTCTAAATCGGAAAATCAGTTTCAAACAAAGAAAATTAGTCGTGTTTCTCTTCGATTAGGATTAGGTTGGCTAACTATTTATAGTAGTTTATGGTTAGGAAGTGTATTAACCAATGATTTATTTTCTATCCGTTTAATGTATCTTAACGGAATGTTTACCACTGGTTATTTTTTGGTCTGTTTATTTTTTCTAATAAAACTATGGGGCAGTAAAACAGAATAACAAGTTGACATTTTATTCACTAAATAGTTGTTATATTAATGGAAAACAAAGAGCCATTATTTTCATAACAAATTTATGTCATCCATTACAAAAACAAAAACAAGTTCCCGCCAACGAGAAATAATAGAAATTGTCTTGGGTAATGGCTGGGATTATATGCGGGGCATTTTGACGGGGGGTAAATCAGATAAACCCCAACTGCCTACCCCAGAAGTTTTGAGTCGTATTTTGGTTCAATTAGGCCCTTTTTACGTCAAGTTTGGTCAGTTATTAAGCACTCGTCCTGATTTGTTACCTCCCAAGTATATTGAGGCTTTAACGGCATTACAAGCCAATGTCCCCCCCGTATCGTGGAGGGAGGTAGAACAAAGTTTAGAGGAGCAGTATAATCAACCCTTAGATAAGATTTTTTCTACTCTTAATCGTGAACCCATTGCCGCAGGTTCCATCGCCCAAGTACATCGTGCTACCCTAATATCGGGGGTTGAAGTGGCTATCAAGGTACAACGTCCGAACATTGAGAGAATTGTTAATCAGGATATTAATATTATTAAGGGTATTGCGGATTTGGTTGCCCTTAGTGATTTTGGCAATGATTATGATGTAGTGACATTGGCTGAGGAATTTACTAATGCTGTTTTGGCAGAATTAGATTTTAGAAAAGAGGCAACTTTTACTGATAAATTAAGGGAAAATTTAGCTAAAAGTAAGTGGTTTGACCCAAAAAAAATAGTAGTTCCTCAAATTTTTTGGGATTACACAACCAAGAAAGTTTTGGTAATGGAATGGTTAGATGGTACTCCTATTTTAGAGGCTGATATTCCTACCTTTGAAGAGAAACCCGATGATAATATTAGGACTGAGTTAAGCACTGTTTTATTTAGGGCTTTTTTCCAACAAATATATATAGATGGATTCTTTCATGCTGATCCCCATCCTGGTAATATTTTTTATCTTGATGATGGTCGTCTTGCCCTCATTGACTGCGGTATGATAGGAAGGCTGGATCCTCGTACTCAACAATTATTAACGGAAATGTTGTTGGCTGTAGTTGATATTGATGCCCAGAAATGTGCTCAATTAACTTTAGAATTATCGGAAAATATTTCTCTGAAAACTAATATTGCTAAACTAGAAAATGATTACAATATTATGTTGAGAAAATACTATAATCTAAGTCTTTCTCAGATTAATTTTAGCGAGGTTTTTTATGAGATTTTGGAGGTAAGTAGAGATAATAAGGTGAAGCTACCTGGTAATATGGGATTATATGCCAAAAGTTTGGCTAATTTAGAAGGGGTTGCTCGTCAATTTAATCCACAAATTAATCTTTTGGATGAAATTAAACCTTTGACTATCGATTTACTTCGTCGTCAGTTGTTAGGAGAAACTCCTTTGCAAACGGTATTTCGTACTGTTTTAGATTTAAAATCGGTGGGATTGCGATCGCCCCGTCAACTAGATGTAATCTTAGATAGACTAAGTTCAGAAACCCTACAATTTAACCTGCAAATTAGAGAATTAGACAATGTACGTCGTAGCCTTGATGATTCTGCTAACCGCCTATCTTTTAGCATCGTGGTAGGGGCGCTGATTGTGGGGGCGGCTATTATTTCCACAGGGGCAGGTACTGCTCAATTGATGCTATTGAGTAATATATTATTTGCCGTAGCCAGTTTACTCGGCTTATGGTTAGTCATCAGTATTTTACGCTCAGGCAGACTAAGATAATTATTAAACCATGGGGGTTGAATATTCTTCAACCCTTTTCAACCAGTACTTTAATCTTTAAGAAAATTTTGCAAATGAATAACTATTCCCTCATCTACTGGGTAAATAGAGGCGTTTAAGGAAAGACATATCAACAACATTGCTAAAATTGACACTAAAACCAACATTAACCTTTTCCAAACTCCTTACCAACCACATTGCCCCATCCTTAGAAAAAGACTCATAGTGATTAAAAAGAATCGAAAATCTTTTCTCTAAATAAGGCTTCAATCTAGTGCAAGTTAAAACCAATTTCAAAAAGACACCAATAGTTTTTGTTGTTCCCATATTGCTAATCATATCCATAAATACTAAATGATTAGGATTTTGAGGACTTTCCACAATTAAATAATTAAAAATCTGACTATAGGTGCGAGTTTTTAGAAATTCATCAGGTCTTTTATTATTATACTCAGGGTATAATCCTTGAAATTGTTCATAAAGTCTTTTATTAAAACTATTTTTGCCATATTTCCCATCGATGGACTGGCTAATGTATTCATAAAGATTATCCTTAAATATCTGATAGTTGCGCACCCCCTCGGTATGGGCAACAAAACTACGGGATAATTCCTTATAAGAATAACCATTTTCGGCTACCCCGACATATTCCTTTAAACTACGACCTAAATCTCTTTTACTCAGTAAGGTAGGATTCTCTACAGGAGTAATAATACGAGAATCTATGGGTTCTCCATTTTCCCTTTTTTGGGCTACTCTCAATTGATAGGTAACAAAACGGGAAAGATTAGTATCAAATTTTTTTTCTAATTCATGTTTAACTTTATATACGGTTTCTTGTTGTTCTATACTACTACCAACCCCGAGTAAACAATGATCATAAAGGTAGGGGTAACGATTGATGAGATTGCCGAGGATTTCTTCTTTTTTCTCTTCTTTCCTAATTTTACCCTCACCGATAACACTGGCGAGACGTTTTAATTGAGTATAATAATCGCTATCTATAAATTGTCTTACACATCCGCGCAACTGTTCGGTAAAACTGCGTACATAGCCACGGTGAAGGCTTCGGGGAACATATTTAAAGCAGTTAATTAAATCTACTATGTAGCCTTGGGTTTGGGGAGACAGCTGCCAACGGTTAACGAGAATATGACAACAACGGTTTAGAGTTAAGGGAAATTGTTCTGAAGATTTGGGATTGCCGATAATATTAGCTAAACATTCCCACACTTTTTGATCATCATAACCTTGAGCCTGAATGAATAGTCTATTGAATCTTTCGATTACTTGTTCAGGGGTTTCGGTTTTGACGCAGTATAATAAGTGATCAAAAAGGTATTGTTCTCCGCCACCATTATTAAATTGTTTGTTTTTTGACAATTTTGGGATATTCACGGCAGTTCATGGTATGTTGTGGGTGGGATATTTATCTAATTATGTATCTATTTTAAACGTTAATATTATTTTTTATCTCTGTTAAATTACCCATTTTTTACCCCAAAAGGTTATCCTATGTATCAGTTAAAATACTGAATTTTACTAGATTTTTTTTATGAATTTTTCTTTAAATATTGCTACTATCGGTGAAATTACTGATTCAGTTTGTGAAGGGGATAATGGCTCGATCTTAACACAACAATGTAGGGGCATAAGCACTGATACTAGAAGTTTAGGCACGGGAGAAATTTTTGTGGCTTTGCGAGGGGAAACTTTTGATGGTCATGATTTTCTGATTCAAGCAGTGACTCAAGGAGCGATCGCCCTTATCATAGATGAAAATCACTTAGGTGAAGAGGAATTAAAGGTCCCAATTTTTAGAGTTAAAGACAGTTTAGAAGCCTATCAAAAAATAGCCCATTGGTGGCGAGAACAATTAAATATTCCCATTATTGGGGTGACGGGTTCGGTGGGTAAAACTACTACAAAAGAATTGATAAGTGCGGTATTAAATACTCAGGGAAAAGTATTAAAAACAAGGGCTAATTATAATAATGAAATTGGTGTTCCTAAAACCCTTTTAGAAATAACAAAAGAGGATGATTTTGCTGTAATTGAGATGGCCATGAGGGGAGAAGGGGAAATCGCTTTGCTCACCGACATCGTGAACCCGACCATCGGCCTAGTTACTAACGTGGGTACGGCCCATATCGGCAGGTTAGGCTCCCGGGAAGCCATCGCCAGAGCAAAGTGTGAACTTTTAGCAAATATGAACCCGGATGGGGTTGCCATTTTAAATGCGGATAATGAACTTTTGATGGAAACAGCGGGGATGGTATGGCACGGAAAAACCGTCTCCTATGGCTTGGAAAATGGTGATTTTCAGGGTCAAATTATCGATGATGATAAAATTGAGGTAAACGGCGAAATCTACCCTCTCCCTTTGCAGGGTCGCCACAATGCCCTTAATTATCTAGGGGCGATCGCCCTTGCCCACGTCCTCGAGTTGGATTTAGAACCCCTCAAAGCAGGAATGGAGGTAGAAATGCCCAAGGGAAGAGCCAAACGTTACCACCTTGATAACGACATTGTCATTCTCGATGAAACCTACAACGCTGGTTTTGAGTCCATGCTCGCCTCCCTCGAACTGTTGCAAGATACCGCAGGAGAGCGTAAAATTGCCGTTCTTGGTACCATGAAAGAATTAGGGGAATATTCCTCAGCCCTCCATCATCAGGTGGGAGAAAAAGCCGAGCAATTGGGGCTGGATATGGTGTTGATTTTAGCTGATGAGTCCGCCACCGAAACCATTGCCTCCGGGGCAAAGGGGATTCCCACCGAAATTTTTGATAACCATGATGCCCTACTAAACCGAGTAAAACAAATCATGACCAAGGGCGATCGCATCCTATTTAAAGCTTCTAACTCCGTCGGTTTAAGTGCGATCGTTGACCAAATTATTTAACCCCCAAGGGTAGGTTTTCCCTACCCCAACTTCTATCTCCCATAAGGTCGAAATAAGCCATAAAGTAGTATAATATTAAGGTGTAAGTCGTATAAAAGAGCTTTCACAGGAACTGTCATTAAGCTATGCTAGAATCGCAATCTCCCAAACTCAACATCAACAGTAATTATCCTCACCATATCAACGCTACCAGAACCGAAAACATAGTCAACAACGCCACCGTGCCTATGGTAGTAGAATCCTCTGGCATGGGGGAAAAAGTATTTGACGTTTATTCCCGTCTTCTGAGAGAGAGAATTATTTTCCTTGGCACAGCCATTGATGACAAAGTAGCCGATTCTGTCGTCGCCCAACTCCTCTACCTCGAAGCAGAAGATCCTACCAAAGACATTTACATCTACATCAACTCCCCTGGAGGCTCCGTTTATTCAGGTTTTGCCATCTACGATACCATGCAACAGATAGAGCCAGACGTATCCACTATCTGCTACGGTATTGCCGCTAGTATGGGAGCTTTTTTACTAGCAGGAGGAGCAAAAGGAAAAAGACTAGGTTTACCCAACTCCCGTATTATGATTCACCAACCCTTGGGGGGCGCTCAAGGTCAAGCCAGTGACATCGAAATTCAGGCCAAAGAGATTTTGTACATCAAAAAAAGATTAAACGAAATTATTACCCATCACACAGGACAACCCTTTGACCGTATTAGCGAAGACACAGAAAGAGACTTTTATATGTCTTCCACCGAAGCCAAAGAATACGGCATCATTGATGATATTATCCGACGGGAAGGGGTGGAATTACCCCTAAATCGTAAAGATATTGATTTATCCGAAGCCTTCTAAAAAAACCACGGTAACCCATCCTCCATGGAGGATGTTGCCTTTTCCGTCTTCCCAAATAACACTTGATAGTCTTCCATTCCTAAATATTTTTCTCAGAAGTCCATTGTTAAAATAGTAAAAAAAAGCAGTTTTATGTCTAAATACGACTCCCATTTGAAATGTTCTTTTTGTGGGAAATCCCAAGAGCAAGTACGCAAACTAATTGCAGGGCCAGGGGTCTATATTTGTGATGAATGCGTAGAACTATGTAATGAAATCTTGGATGAAGAGTTGATGTCGGCACCGCCACCGCCAGGGAAACCAGCCCTAAAAGGAAAACCAGTTCCTGCAGGTAAACAGTCTAATGCCCTAACTCCCCTTTCTCTCGAAGACCTTCCCAAGCCCAAAGAAATAAAAGCCGAGCTAGATGAGTACGTAATCGGGCAGGATGAAGCAAAAAAAATTCTTTCTGTGGCAGTATATAACCATTATAAACGGTTGAGCGTTAAGGAAAATAACAATCAAAATACCCCCGAAGAAGATAGTATTGAGTTACAAAAGTCAAATATTTTATTAGTCGGTCCCACAGGATCTGGTAAAACTTTATTAGCTCAAACCCTAGCGAAAGTCTTGGATGTACCCTTTGCGATCGCCGATGCCACCACCCTTACTGAAGCAGGTTATGTCGGGGAAGACGTAGAAAATATTTTGCTCAGACTTCTGCAAGTGGCAGACTTAGACATTGACCAAGCCCAAAGAGGTATTATTTACATCGACGAAATTGATAAAATAGCCCGTAAAAGTGAAAACCCTTCGATCACAAGGGACGTATCAGGGGAAGGAGTACAACAAGCCCTCCTCAAAATGTTAGAAGGCACCGTCGCCAATGTCCCCCCCCAAGGCGGTAGAAAACACCCCTACCAAGACTGTATCACCATCGATACCAGTAACATCCTTTTTATCTGCGGTGGAGCATTTAGCGGTTTAGACAAAATCATAGAACAAAACCATCAACAAAAAATCCTTGGTTTTGAAATCCCCAACGAAAATCAAACCAAAGAAGAAAAAGTTGCCAACGCTGCGCGACAAATGCAAACTGACGACTTAGTAAAATTTGGCTTAATTCCCGAATTTGCAGGACGTTTACCCGTAGTAGCAGTGCTAGACTCTCTCAATGAAGAAGCTCTTATGGCTATTCTCACCCAACCCCGTAACGCCCTTGTTAAACAATATCAAAAACTTTTGGGCATGGATGATGTTATTCTCGAATTTGAACCCGAAGCCATCAAAGCCATTTCCCAAGAAGCCCACCGCCGAAAAACAGGGGCGAGAGCCTTGCGAGGTATAGTAGAAGAAATTATGTTAGATGTAATGTATGAGGTACCCTCGCGCAAAGACTTAAGTAAATGTTTAATTACCAAAGAAATGGTTGAAAAACGGAGTACAGCTGAGTTATTATTACATCCATCATCCTTACCAACTCCAGAGTCTGCTTAAGTATATGGTAACTACCCGAAACCCCGTACCTCCATCCCAAGTCGTTCAACACCGTGACAAATTACGAAAGGAGAGAGCAAGGCGTAATCGTATTGCGGTCTGTCGCTTTTTTGTGGCGGTAGGTGTTACCACGGGGGTTTTTTGGGTTATTACCCATCCTAGTTGGGTACTTAGAAGTGGCGAACAAATTAATATTGAAGGTAATGAACTATTATCAGACAAAGAAATTCGTAGCTTAATTCCTGTTCAATATCCCCAGCCCATCTTAACCCTCTCAGGGCAGTATCTGGCTGACGAATTAGGGGAAAAAACACCCCTCAAAAATATAACTATTACTAAAAAGATAGCTCCCCCCAGTCTAACTATCACCGTAGAAGAAAATCCTCCTGTTGCCATGGCTTATGGCCCAGAAGACAATGAAAATGGGCAAGTTGCCATCAGTCACCTAGGATTTATCAGTGCTGATGGTGTCTTTATGGAAAAGGATATGTATGAAAATTTGGAGCAATATCCCGAAAAAATTCCTTCTCTCAAAATATTTGGTAATCAAGGGTTATATTTATCTTATTGGGAGGAGTTATATCGTTTGTTAGCCGTTTCCCCCATACCTATTACGGAGATAAATTGGCAAAATCCTAATAACATAATTCTAACGACGGATTTAGGAAAAGTTCACCTAGGCCCCTATACTTCAAGGCTACCCCAGCAGTTTGAAAAACTGGGCAAAATTACTTCTATTACTCAACAAATTCGCCGAGAAGATATTATTCATATTGATTTAATTAATCCAAATCAACCCTTTGTTAATCAAAAACCTCCATCAAAAGAAGAAGAAAAGTCTATTAATTGATATTTTTGCGGTGAATATTGAGGGATTTTAAAAACTTAAGGTCGTGCGAATAGTTCCCACGTAGATAGGATCATTACTCGCATCATTTTCTGGGTGAAGTAATAAAACTAACCCCGGTGTAATGGCAATGTTATCGTTAATCTGCCAACGATAAAAAGTTTCTAGGTGTAATGTGGCATCGGATTCACGATCGCCATATTGATTCTGCGTTACCCGTAAGGGTTGACCAGCAACGACTCCCAGTAAATTACCCTCCCCTGCTAAATCCTTCCAGCCCAGTAGCACAGCCCAAGTGAATAGATCAGCTTGGGGATCGTCTTTCAAATCTTTGGCGATCGCCTGAATATATCCCACTCGTCCGCCGATGGTAAAGTTAGGGCTAACATTTACCGAGGCTTCTGCACCAAAGGAGTTGGCAATGATGGCATCAGAATCATCCTCAAAGGGATCACTGGCTAAGGCACTGCTAGTGCCTGTATCCATACCATTAAACGATCGCACGTAGGTAAAACTCAGTTGAGCAAAATCCGTAGGCTCAATGGTTGCTTGAGCGATGGCAGCGTAGGGACCTTGGGTAATGCCCACCTCGGGATCTGTTGCCCCTCTGGCGATATATCCCAGTTCTAACAAAATGTCGTCAGTGAGTTCATAGGTGAGTCCAATACCCGGAACACTACCCTGTCGGCGAATGGGATTCTCACGGGCAAATAGGGAAATAGCACCATCTCCACTACCACTAAATAAAGGATTAACCGTAGAGGCATAATCCCCTAAACCTCCTCCCACAAGGCTGAGGATAACGGAGGCTCGTTCACCAATGTGAGTTTCGTAGTCTAGGCGATCAAGTTCGATATTTCCTTCCGTGGTGCCATCAAATCCGAGGTTTGCCATTTGAGTTCCCGTGGCATCTTCAAACTCGGGAATATCACGAGATTGTAAACGCATCCTTAAGCGATCAGAGCCGTTAAAGCTGGTATTCAATTCCAGTCGAACCCGTTCCCCTAAAACAATGTTGTTATCAATGGATTTATCACGGTCATCTACTCTACTCTTACCACCTACTCCCGCCAGAGCAAAAATCACTTCTCCTTCAAATTTTGTGGTGGGGGAAAACCGCTGGGCTGTGAGGGTAGCTGTTCGGGCTTCTAAATCATCCACTTGATGGTTAATAGTTGCCAATTCGGTGGCAAAATCTTGTTGAAGTCGTTGCAGTGTAGCCCAGTCATCCGAGTTCATGTTATCCCTTGTGAAATGTTCATTAAGCCTAACGATACAGGGAGATAAAGCCGCAGCAAATTCATAACGACTTAAAGGGCGATCGCCCTTATAACTGCCATCGGGGTATCCTATGATACATTCATATTTGTTGGCTAAGGATTGTAATGCCTGAAAAGCCCAATCATCATGGTGAATGTCAGATAATTGAGCCACCGATGGACTGATTTGATTTTGGGAATACTCTGCCCATGGGATGGTTTGGCTATGGGCGATCCCAGGAAACCAATATAAAGCTACCATTACCCAGATCCCTAAACTTATTTTTCTACTAATCATGATGGCTTAAAGATAGTTGTAATTTGCTCAATGCGACATAGTATGATGTCAATCTTTTCTAACCAGTTAAATTCACAATGACGAAATGGCTCAGCCACTAATCGAAATAATCCTGCGGCGGTATAAAGTTGAATATGTTCGTCTAAAATTGTCTCAGGGGCTGTAGTACTGTATCCAGCAATAAGAGCCATGGCCAGTTTTTCACATTGTTTGGCGGATAAGATTCCCCGTAACTCATCTCGGATTAACTTAGCAATGAATGAACCTAAATCCATGGCTGGATCACCACGCACAGCACAATCGAAGTCCATAAAAGTGATGTCATTACTATTACTAAATAAAACCTGTTCCCCATTAAAGTCACCGTGAATGGGACGATAGGTGATAGGTGCATTTAATAGAGCGGTAGAAAGTTCCACAGCTATATTTTGAATGCGATGTTTCCACTGAGGACAAAGCCAAGTTAAATCAGACGCAAGGAGCAGTAAATTTTTGGCTTCATCACTACGAGATAATGGTTTTAGATTCTTGGGATCTTGTTGATGTAGTAACCCTAGCGCCGTTCCCGTTAAGATAAATTTTTCGGTATTATCAGGGGTCATGGTAATCAAATCAGCTAAAGTTAACCCAGTAATCCAAGGAAAAGCTAAAAGGCGATCGCCATTAGAATGTCCTAATTTTGACAAAATTTGTAATGGTGCCATGGACTTAAAAGCATGGGCGTTGATTTTGGCTTGGGGATACTCCCTATGGCTGTAGGCTTTGACGATAGCTTTGGGTTTTGTTTGTGTTGAAAGTTGGGCAACGTAGCGACGTTCAGGCTTATATCGCAGGGTTTTTAAGGTGAGTGAGGATAAATCATCATGGTCGAGTAAAAGTTGTTGTAATGTTTGCTCACGAGATCGCACATCGAATAATTTCGGTAGTCGTTTCAGGTAACTATCATTAGGCAAAAGAGAAAAAATAACCTTTTCTGGTTTGAAAACAGTGCGCCCGATGCCACAATCTTGGATGACTCCGGGGCGTTGAGCATATTTTTCCAGCTTATCTTGGCTAGTAACCGCTTTGGCATAGCCCAATACAGTTTTTTGAGCAATGGTCAATTCATAACTGACAATACAACTGGTAGCAGGTTTATAACGAATGTAAGTTTTTTTTACTTGACTCAAATCCAAATGGGGAAATTGAGCCACCAGGGTGGTTGCCAAGGCATCGGTATCTAACAGTAAACCTAATCCCACTAGATCCACATCACGGCGAATTAAATAATCATCAGCAGGTAATAGCATCAATAAGTACCTCCTTGAAGTTGGTGACTTTCCTTTGCTTGTAAACCGTAGAGGGTTGCATAGCGACCATTGAGTTTCATTAACTGGTCATGGGTTCCCCTTTCTGATAACTGTCCTTTTTCCATGTACAGAACCAAATCTGCACGGACAGCCAATTCTAAATCGTGGACAATCAAGAAGGTTGTGCATCCTTGAGCTAGTTTGTGCAGGGCGTCTAAGACTTCTTGTTCATTTCCTTTATCCAATCCTGTGGTGGGTTCATCTAATATCAAAATCGGTGCTTGACGAATGGCGGCCCTGGCGATCGCAATGCGTTGTCTTTGTCCCCCAGAAAGGGTTACTCCTCGCTCACCTAGTACGGTGTCGTAGCCTTGGGGTAAGTTAAGAATAAAATCATGGGCATTGGCTAATTGAGCAGCTTTTATGATTTCTTCTGTGGTACTCCCTGGACAACCATAGGCGATGTTATCCCATACATTGGAGGCAAATAAAACGCTATCTTGTAACACCACACTAATTTGCGCCCGAAGGGATTGGAGGGTGTAACTACGAATATCTTGACTATCAATGATAATACTCCCTTTGGTGGGATCATAAAGCCGTAACATAAGGTTAGCTAGGGTAGATTTACCACTGCCAGAATGCCCGACAATAGCCACTTTTTGCCCTGATTTCACCGTAAAATCAATATTTTGTAACGCAGGGTGTCCCGAATCGTAAGCAAAACCCACATCCTTAAATTGCACTATTCCCTCAAAAGGATGAGCTATCATGGCATCAGGAAGATCATATACTTCAGGAGTTTGATCAAGTAAATCTATGATGCGATCGCCTGCCGCCGATGCTTTTGCCAGTCGTCCTGTATATTTAGCGAAATCGCGTACAGGTTTAAAGGCATTTTTAAGATAAGAAAGAAAAATTAATAAATCCCCCGGAGTCAAGGCATTATTCAACACCAATTCTGCCCCACGCCATAATACCAAAGACGTACCAAGACCAATTAAGACATCTACTGTCCGTTCCAAATTTGCCGCTAGGCGTTTGGCTTTTACCCCATCCTTCAGATTTTTTTTATTCTGCCCTGTAAACACAGAAGCAAATTGATCTTCCAATGATAGGGCTTGAACGATTTTGATAGCATTCATGGATTCAGCGGTGGTGGATGCCATTGCCCCTTCTCGGCGACGTTGTTGTTTAGAAACTTTGCGGATTCGACTACTCAGACGAATGGTTACAAACCAAAATAGGGGAATCATTGCGAAGGTAAGCAGGGCTAATTGAATATTAAGCCAGAACATTATGCCCACCATGCCGATTAAAATAAAACAGTTTGCCAACAAAGGTAGTAGGGCGGTAACGGTTATTTCTTGGAGTAAACCCACATCACTGATTACCCGTAAAGTTAAATCTCCACCACGGGAACTGTTATGAAAGGATAGGGACAGGGTTTGTAGATGACAATAAAGGACACTACGAACTTCCGTTAATACACGATTACCCACCAAGGCAAACCCCACCGTATTCCAATAGGCTGCTAAACCTCTTAAAGCCGTAATGAGAAATAGGGCGATCGCCGAACCTATAATAAGGATGCGAGTATCTAAGGTTTCAACATAGGGAAAGTTATTTAATGTTCCGTTGGTTTGTTCTGCAAAAATCTCATCAAAGACAAATTTTAACGGTAAAGGCTCTATTAATCGCAGTCCAATTTCACAAAACAATGCTGTCATGGAAATTAGGATTAATGGTTGTTGTTTGCGTATATAAGGAGAAAAGCGCTGTAAAATTCGCCATAAACTGGGTATGGCTTCTGTTAACTTTTGTGGACGACCCATTAAACTGTTACCTCCTTTTGCTTGTTGGTTGGGGTGAGGCTTAAAATTTTTTGCACCGCTTGTGTCCATGTGTGCGATCGCACTATAGTCATCCTCGCATTTTTGCCCAATTGATAGCGCAATTCAGGTTGTTGTCTCAAAGAATCTAAGCAATGGATTAACTGCTCACTATTACCAGGCTCATACAATAAACCGTTAATACCATCTTCGATCACAGCTTCAATTTGCCCAATACCACTAGCCACAATGGGCAACCCCGCTGCCATATATTCATACACTTTGAGGGGGGAAAAATAAAAATTTTGCTCTGCAGGATAGGGGGCAACTGTCACATCCATGGACGCAAGGTATCCAGGCACTTGGGATGGGGGGATTTTGCCTGTGAACTCTACAGCATCTTCCATGCCATGATCCGTAAAATGCGCTTCTAAGGGCGATCGCACCGGCCCATCTCCGACAATTAACAAACGAGTCTCAGGATAACGATGGTGTAATTGAGTAAAGGCGTCCACCAGTATGGGTAAACCGTGCCAAGGTTTCATACTACCCACAAAGCCAACGGTAAATTTTTTACTAGGTAAAGTTGGGTTTAAATGAAGAGGAAAACGATCAGGGTTGACACCATTAGGCACTATATGGACTTTGTCCTGAGTTTGGGGATAACTTCCAAGATAATTCGCCACACTCTTGGAAACAGCGATTAACACCGTTGCTTTCTTGAACACCAACTGAGTCACTACTTCTGCTTTGTGCCGATCAATTAAACCTCTATGGGTTACTTGTTCTTCAATTAATGGTGCATTTACTTCCAGTATCCCCGGAATGCCTTGAGCCTGAGCATATTCCATGGCGGAAAAACTCCATAAGGCATAACGCTCATAAACAAGATCAAAATTACCAGCTTTTTCCAAAGTTTTTAACAAATCTCGGTTATGGGCTAACAAAACTTGTTCTCGCCAAGCAAGGTCATTTCCCTTGGGGGCTTTGGGGAGTTTATGTTGTGGTACAGATGCCAAATCCGTAGGAGGTTCGCCCCCCCAACGCACCGCAAACAATTCTACTTGATGCCCCTGTTGCATAAGGCTACGGATAACTTCTTGGACATGGATGGAACATCCTTTGCAACCAAATACGGGAATCCCCGGATCATTACAAATATAAGCAATTCGCATTTATTTTCTCCTAAACTTTTATTTATTTCTTCGATGTAGCGTTACTAAAGACTGTGCGCAATTTAGCCGCATTACGATGAATATCAAATTTTTGTTCCATGAGTTGCCTGGCTTGGGTTGCTAGTTCTACTCGCAAATCGGCATTTTCTAGCAATTGGGCGATCGCCTCTGCCAAAGCAATGGGATCATTTTGCTCCACCATTAATCCCGTTTCTCGGTGCCGTAACACCTCTGGAATGCCTGTTAAATTGGTAGAAATGCAGGGGGTACCCAATGCCATGGCTTCTAATAAAACCGTGGGTAAACCATCTTTGTTACTGTCTCCTCCCACCACACAGGGGGCGGCCATCACCGATGCCGACTGCATCAATTTGGTTACTTCCCCTTGGGGACGAATCCCCAGTAACTTTACCTGCTCTTGTAATCCTAACTTTTCAATCTGTTGACGCAAATTAAGTTCTTCCTCTCCTGCCCCTGCGATTTCACAGGTGAAGATAACACCACGCTCTCTCAAAATTTGACAGGCATCAATTAACACTCCAAACCCCTTTTTTTCTACCAATCGCCCCACTGCTACAATTTTCGCAGGACGATGTTGGGGGGAAGCAAACTCATATCTTTGTAAGTCCAAGCCGTTATAAATAAGTTGCACTTTTTGGGCTGCTGCACCGTAAGTTTGCTGAAGATAATCGAGATTATATTTGCTGATGGTGACGGCAGCCGCCGCATCGGTTAGTTTACTCGCATATTCCGTTGGCACTACGCTTTCATGAAAAATATCTTTGGCGTGGGTGGTAAAGGTATAGGGAATTTCGGCAAAATGACTGGCTAGTCTAGCGACAACGGTGGCGGAGGTGGCAAAGTGGGCGTGTAAGTGGGTGAAGTTTTGTTCTCGGGCAATACAGGCTAGTTGAATGGCTTTATGTAGTCTGTGTACGTCTTCTCCTTGGGCAAATTCTAGTTTCTGCCAAAAATTGGGAATAACATAACTTGCTTTGTCAAATACATCCCATAAGGTACTTCCCCTGAGATCATGGGAAAATAAATAAGTAACGGGCGATCGCACCTTAGCAATAATATCTTGAAAATGTCCATCTAGGGGAGGATGAAGGGCAAAAATTTGTATTTCTAATGCCGCCGCCTCATGGGCAAGAATTTCAGAAACTACAAAGGTTTCAGAATAGCGAGGATAACGCTTGAGGACATATCCCACTTTCATCGGATTTTTTATAGATGTGGATTGATTCATCTTTTTTTAACTGTACTGGTAATTAAATAAAAAAATAAAAAATAATTATATAGATATTTGTTATGAATATATATAATAAAAATATATGTTATAAAAAATAATTAAATATTAACTAATACTTTTTTATTAGAAAAGTTTTTATTTTCTATTTGATCACAAATATTACTTAAATATAGAGGAATCTTTTTCAATCCTTGAAAGTCAATATTTTTATGCACTTGGGGGAATTTTTTTTCCGTTTTCAACCATTTAGTCAATGATTCTGGAGTTAAATTATCAGGATGTAACATATCCACTAATCCTAATTGTTCTAATCTTTGAATGCGAATTAATTGTTCTTGCCGGGGATTTACTCTTGGTATGATTAATGCTCTTTTTTCAAAAGACAAAATCTCACTGGTGCTATTGTAACCCCCCATAGAAATTACCCATTTTGCCTCTTTCAAGAGTAAAGTAGGCTCTTTTACATATTTCCATACCCATAAATTAGACCTAGTTTTTGCAAAATCGAATAATTCTTTTTGAACCTCCAAGGGCATAAATGGGCCCGTGATAATTATTCCTTGAACATCTTTTGGTAAAGTTGTTTCAGCAAAAGTGAGAGCTAAATCAGCCCCGTCTTGTCCTCCTCCCACCATGCACAAAGCCAAGGATTTATTATTGAGATTAAAAGTTGATTTATTTGATGTAAACTCTAATCTTGTGCGTTGGTCTAAATACCCTGTATAACGGAATTTTTCAAGAATATCTGCTGAAAATTTATACTCTTTGACTGCATCATAAATATTAGGATCTCCGTAAATCCAAACTTCATTATAATAGTTACGAATTATTTTTTCATTCTTCGCTTTTTTCCATTCTTCCTCAACAGTTTTTGGGTCATCTAATATATCTCTTAAGCCAAGAATGCGGAAAGTTTTGGTTTCTTTTTTCAGATATTTTAACGTTGGTTTTAATTCTCCCATGGCACCCTTCGGCACATTGTCAACTATTAATATGTCTGGTTTAAAACTTTGAATAGTCGCTAAAATAATGTGCGATCGCATTTTAACTATTTCACCAATAGACATCTGCCAACGCCTAGCCTCGTAACCCCCCTCACTATTTTTATATAAAGCAGGGAGAGTCACACAATCAATTCCCTCAACTGTTTCAACCTCATTACTTTTATTCGTACCCGTAATCAGTAATATATCAACATTTTTTAGAGAGATACCTAAGTTTTGAGCAATCAGCAGATTACGTCTCTTATGCCCCAAGCCCATCGTATCGTGAGAATAAAGCACTATCCGCCATCTCTTACCCATGGATTTCTCTTTGTTACAAATTGCCCGATCACTCAAAGATGTGACACTAATATTACTATTCATAGATAATGATGTAACGAAATATGGTTAACATTTGTTTAAGACGCTAAAAGTATTTAACTTTGTTCCCCACAAATTAGTTGTTATTACGGATACTTTATGAAAACTATATATTTATGAGCAAATTGAATATTTTTTCTCAAACATAGTTAATTGAGTCTCACAATAATCCAACAAAAAAGGAGTAGTACAATGACGATCAACAAACTGGGTACTAAGATATATATGTCTTACGAGCGTCAAAATGGTATAAATTGTAACAGCTTGTCTTTTGTTCTCTCCTACCAATTTAATAAACTCATTTTCTACAGTTTTTTCTTGACCTTTTAAAACGCTAAAATCACCATATTTTCTCAAGCTATATTCTGTAATATGTCCCATAAAATTACCTATATCAAGAGCAGGATTACCTAGACAATATAAATCTAAATCTAATAAATAAAAATGATCTTTATTGACAATAATTTGATCAAAATAAAAATCTCGGTGGATACCACACAAACTATCATCCTCTTGAATATGTTGACCGAGTTTATCACAGGTATTTAAAATATGTGCAACTCGACATTCCCACTCAGGAAAATCTCTTAAAATTAAAGGTAATTTTTGATGAAGAATCGCCAATTCATCTGCAATAACATGGGAACGAAAAGTGGGAATATTTGCACAATGTAGCTTATGGGCAACATGAGCAATTTTTTTTACTATATTTAAATCAATATTCGGGGTAAATAAATCTCTTAAAACTTCTCCCGATACCTTTTTCTGTAACCACATTTGCCACTGCGGGATAATTGCTATCGGCTCAGGTACAGAAATTTTATCTAAACAATCATCATTAAAACCATTTTTCCATAGCTGTTTCTGCAAGTTATAACTTTTAAAATCAGTACCCTTTGCTCGTATTTTTCCTATTAAAGCTAAAGAATTTTTGCCATCAAAGGTGAACTCAATTAAGCAACGTTTTTCAGGTTTATAACGAATAACTTTTATTTCTTCTAACTGATAATTGAAAATTATATTAGGTAAATGTTTAAAAAGATGTTCTTTAACCCATTTTGGAGATAAAAATTCTTTCAAAAAAGGCATTTTTACATCATTATCTAAATCATAATTATTAACAACTCTCATTTTTTTTATAACTATAAATGCTTGTTATCATATTTAAATATATTAACAAAACAACCTTATTTAAACGTGAAATATAGCGTGAAAAATTTTAGGTATTTTTTAGGGTCATAAAAACTTAAGTAGGTTGGCGAAATTAATTATAGCCCTTATTTTATTAAGACTCTTATGAACAAGGGGTTTAAACCCCTTGCTTAAATCGATTTAATTATGCCTACTTACTTACTTTGAATCAGAAACAAAATAAATAGTTAATTGTCCATTTTTAAGACAACCTTTTGGGGAAACCCGACTCAATTGTTTTGTATGAACAATTTTGATAGTATCTTGTTATTAAAGTAAATACTCATCATGTCAAAATATAATCAAACATCAAAATGGTAGAGAACAGGGAAAGCGAATATTACAAAGAGTCAGAAGCAACCAGAGTTAGAGTTTTAAGCGAAGCACTACCCTACATCCAAAAATTTGCAGGACGTACTATTGTTGTAAAATATGGTGGTGCTGCTATGAAAGATGGTTCTCTAAAAGAAGGAGTTATCAGAGATATTGTTTTCCTTGCTTCAGTGGGTTTAAATCCTGTGGTAGTCCATGGAGGAGGCCCAGAAATTAATATTTGGTTAACAAAATTGGGCATCGAACCTCAATTTAAGGATGGTTTGAGAGTTACCGATGCACAAACCATGGATGTAGTGGAAATGGTGTTGGTGGGTAGGGTAAACAAGGAGTTAGTTACCCTCATCAATAATGCTGGAGGCAAGGCAGTTGGTATATGTGGAAAAGATGGTAATTTAATTCAAGCACGTTCTGTCAATCGTGAAAAAGTAGGTTTTGTGGGGGAAGTTACCAATGTTGATAGTTCGTTAGTTGATTCCTTGGTAAAAAGTGGCTATGTGCCTGTTATTTCTAGTGTGGCGGCGGATATTGATGGACAAGCCCATAATATTAATGCTGATACTGTAGCGGGGGAAATTGCAGCGGCTTTGGGGGCTGAAAAATTAATTTTGTTAACGGATACTCCTGGAGTTTTGAGGGATTATCATGACCCTTCTACTTTACTTTATAAGTTATCAATTCAGGATGCCAGAGATTTAATTGATGAAGGGGTGGTATCTGGGGGAATGATTCCCAAGGTGAATTGTTGTGTGCGCTCTCTTGCTCAAGGGGTGAAAGCTGCTCATATCATTGATGGTAGAATTCCCCATGCTTTATTGTTGGAAATCTTTACTGACGATGGTATTGGTTCAATGATTGTTCCTTAATTTTGGGGTATTGGGGGTGAGCTTTGGTTCACCCTTTTAATTTTTTCCCCAAGTTTTAGCGTAAATCAAGAATGTTGTCTTTCAGGTTATCAGCAATACGGGATAAAAATGTAGAGCGGGAATGTTCTTGGGAGTTATTGTTGTTTTCTTTTCCACTGGTCGCTTTCACCACAGATGCTTGTTGATGCTCTGTATTTTTGGAGTGTGACTGGGAAAAAACTTTCATGATATTCATAAGGCAAAGCTCCTATATTTTTTATCAAAAAGAGTGGCTTATTTTACTCTTAGTTTTTGATAAATTAACTAATTCTGATTATCTTGGATGATGGTTTTTTTTTCATGTTTTTGTGATATTTATTCTTAATTTGTTGCATTTCTTCATATGATGAAGCACAATTTATTACATTGACAACTACTAATTTTTAATAAATTGAACTTCATACAATAATTGAATAAAAATATAAGAAATAGCTTATTTTTTACTCTGTACAGCTTGGCGATACATCAATCAAAGGTTAATTAGTAAAAGAAGAATAACTGGTATATCTATTTCTACTCATCGGCAATGGTTAATTTTTCAATATTCCAAAAAGCACCACCAAGGGGAGAATATTCTACTCCTTCTATACGATTTCTGACGGCGGATAGGGAATAGGGATTGACTAAATAGATGAGGGGTAAATATTCCATGGCTAGTTGTTGGGTTTGGTCATAAATTTCTTTTCTACGGTCAAAATCTAATTCCCTCGCCCCTTGCACATATAAATTGCCGATTTCTTCTTCCCAATCGGCAACTACTCGTCCTTCAATGTCTTCTCTCCCTGCTTGGGGTTTTTGGTTAAACAAGTGTAAGTTTCCGTCGGGATTCCAAAGGTTGATGCCCCCATTTGGTTCGTTTCCCCCAGTAAAGCCAATGATATGGGCTTCCCAATCGAGGGAGTTACTGAGTTTATCGACTAATACGTTAAAGGCGATGGGGGTAAAGTCAACGGTGATACCAATTTTTTCTAAGTCTTGTTTGATTTGAGAGCCTAGGGATTCTCTGATGCGGTTTCCTGCGTTGGTAAGAAGGGTAAATCTGACGGGGTGGTTTTCGGCATCGAAAAGGTTGCCGTTGTCGTCGTATTTAAATCCTTCTTTTGTTAAAATTTCTTTGGCTAATTTGGTGTTGTATTCATAGCCTTCGACGGTAGGGTCATAAAATGGTGATTGTACGGAAATAGGGGAGTTTTGTTTTTCTCCTAATCCTCTGTATATATTATTGATCATTCTATCACGATCAATGCTATGGGCGATCGCCCTTCTAAACTCCACATTATTAAACCACTTGGATTTATAAGACGTTACCAACGGATTACCATCCCTCATACCTTGATTGAGATTAAAAGCCATAAAAGTAGTACCATAGGCGGCCCCACCATTGTAGATAGTAAAATCCCCCCTTTCTTCCTCCCGTTTAAGCAGGGAAAAATATTCAGGAGAAACCCCAATGGAATCTAAACTGCCAGAGCGAAATTGTAACAAAGAAGTGTCCGTTGATTCCACAATTTCCCACACCACATCTTCAATATAAGGGAGGGAATTGCCCTGCTCATCTGTTTGCCAATAATAGGGATTTTTAGTAAAAATAACTCGCTGAGAAGTAGAATAACTTTTTAATTTATAACGACCATTTACTATTAATTGATCAGGCGGAGTATCCACACCCCAAAAAGAAAGAAATAAAGGGTTTCCATCTCTGTCTTTTTCTATTACTTTTTCTTCTAAAATATGTTTAGGTAAAATAGCTAAACCGGTACTTTCTAAAAAAGGTGCAAAAGGTTCATTAATTGTAAATCTAACTTGTCTATTATTTACCCTTGTCACCGTGGGCAAAGCACGACTTTCTCCCACTCTCAAACTATCCCTTGCATTACTAGGAATTTCCTCATTAAGGTATAGTTGATTATAGCTGAATACCACATCATCTACGGTTAAAGGCTCTCCATCAGACCATTTTAAATTCTCTTTGAAAGTAAAAGTAATATTTAATTGATCATCCGAAAATGTCCAAGACTCCGCTAGGGCAGGTTGAATTTCCCCCGTCATAGGATTTTCTTCCACCAATCCATCGTAGGTTAAACCAAAAATATTAGGAGACTCTTGAGATAAAACGGCGTTAAATGTTTTAGGATCACTTAATATCGCCTGAGTTATCTGAGATTCTGGCATTCTAGCCTCTGCCATGTCATTCCTTGCACAGCCTCCCAAAAAAGTTACACTTATCAGCAAAACCAGAGTGATATTGACTACCTTAAATAACCGAGAAAACATACATTAAATTTAATCAATCTTTTTTTTACTTTCCCCATGTTATCGTATTATTTGCAATACTAATGGTAAGAGGGAACTTAACAACTAATATTTTTGTGAACAATTTTTACCTATAAAATTACAAAGAAAATTGTTAAAGAATGGTTATATCATCTTTTCCCATAGTTACGGGGTTAAAATTGACTAGAAATAATCACTCTACTTATAAATTACCAGTATAACTATTAATTATTTCACTTATTTTTAATTTATTAATTATTTCATGGATTTTACTTTAAATGAGTTATTTAACATTTCTCCTAATTTACGAAGTTTACTAACTGACATTGCAATTGTTATTGTTATTTTAGGAATTAGTTATTTTATTCTTAAAGTTGGTAAAAACTTATTACTTAGACAACTTAGAAAATTTACTCGCAAAACGGAAACTGATCTTGATGATCAAATTATTGAAATTGTTAATAAACATATCATACCCATCGGTTATTTTATTATTTGTTATCTAACTTTTAAGGAAATACAAATAAATGAGACAATCTTGGGACTTGCTAGAACTTTTTTAAGTATTGCTATTACTTTTTGTACGTCACGATTTTTAGTTGATTTATCCAGAGTTGTTATTAAATTTTATAGCAAAAAATATCATTATTCTAATTCTATTGTTGAGAAAAATATTGATGCTCTTTTTCCTGCTATTCGAGTAGTTATCTGGACTTTAGCGGGAATATTTATAGTTAGTAATCTTGGATTTGATATTGGTGCAATTGTTGCAGGACTTGGGATTGGTGGTGTTGCGATCGCTCTTGCATCCCAAGGAATATTACAAGATTTGTTCAGTTATTTCGCTATTTTATTTGACCGTCCTTTTGAAATATCGGATCTTGTTTCAGTAGATGAATTTACAGGATATGTACAACATATTGGTATCAAAACCACAAGGATAAAAGCCCTAACGGGGGAGGAGTTAGTTTTGGCAAATACCGACTTGACTAACTCTCGTCTTAGAAACTATAAAAGAATGCAAAGTCGCCAGGCGAAAATAAAATTGGGCATAATTTATGAAACTGATAATAGTCTTTTACCTAAAATTCCTACCATCATTGAACAAGCCCTAACTCCTTTAGAAAATATTACTTTTGATATTGCTTATTTCTCTGAGTTTGGAGATTTTAGCTTAGATTATGAAGTTATTTACTTTGTCCATAGCAATAATGAATTAAAGATATATCGTCAAGCTCAACACGAGGTCAATCTTGCTATTAAATTCGCATTTGCAGAGGCTGGAATTAAATTTGCTTATCCCACCGCCCTTCACTATGTAAATCAGGTTAAATAGAGTTATTTAACCTAATTTCAGGATAAGAAAAAGAACAAATAGTAAGCTAAAACTAACAACAAATTTAAATTACTATATTGTTCTATATCTAATTTAATAGAACACTCTCGTCATCATTCACCAGTTAATTTTTGTACTAATCTTCTTTGTGAATTAATTGCTTATTGTCATGTACTAGAAAATCCTTCTGTTCATTTCGACTGGCTTGTACCTTAATCTGCTTAACCCTAGCCGACCTTAACTATCAATTATTTACCATTCTTTTTTTTGCTAAAAATCTAATTTTTTCTAAGTCTTTTGCTGACATTTTTTCCAAATGTTTTAACACTAAATTCATCCTGCCTTGGGTTCGTAATTTTTCTTCATGCCTAGCCAAAAAATCCCAATATAAATAATTAAAAGGACAAGCATCTTCTGTTAATTTTTCCTTGGGTTTATAACGACATCCCTTGCAATAATCACTCATTTTATTGATGTAATTAGCCGAAGAAGCATAGGGTTTTGATGCTAAAGTACCCCCATCAGCAAATTGTCCCATACCCAAAACATTGGTTTGCATTACCCAATCATAGGCATCAATGAAGGCACTATGAAACCAGTTTTTTAACTCTTGGGGGGAAATTCCTGCCACCAAACCATAATTACTCAAAATCATTAATCGTTGAATATGGTGGGCATAACCAGTGTTTTCTGTCTGTTTTAAGACTTGATGTAAACAATTCATATCAGCTTTTTGACTATCCCAAAAAAAATCGGGGACAGGATTTTGATGATTAAACCAATTGCTAGTAAAATAATCATCATCTACATGGTGATATAGTCCATACATATATTCTCGCCATCCAAGTATTTGTCTGATAAATCCTTCTACAGAATTAAGGGGATAATCTCCTTTATGATAGGCATTTTCTACTGCTTTAATTACTTCTAATGGTTGTAATAAGCCAATATTTACATAGGGAGAAATTAAACTATGCCACATAAATTCTTCTCCTGTAACCATGGCATCTTGATATGTTCCAAACAAATTTAATCTATGATTTATAAAATGTTCTAATACTTTGAGAGCATCTTCTCTTGTTACTGCCCAAGTAAAGTTATCAAGTTTTCCGTAAGTTTTATCCTTAATTTCTTGTACTTTTGTGATAACATCTAAAGTTATTTTATCTGGATCAAAAAATAAACTAGGGGGAGTTTGCAGATTTTTTTTTGGTGGTTGACGATTTTCTTTATCTAGGTTCCATTTTCCGCCGATGGGTTTATTTTCTTCGGTTAATAAAATATTAAATTTTTTGCGGCTTTCTCGATAAAAGTCTTCTAAGATTAATTTTTTTCTTCCTTTTGCCCACTGGTTAAATTCTTCTTTTTGCCATAAAAAGTTACTATTGGGAAAAAGTTTGATATGACAATTTATATCTATTTCTTTGAGGAAGCTAAAAAAAGATCTATCATGGTTATTAGATGAAACAATAGTGTTATTAAAAGGTATAGTGCGATCGTCACTGGGATTCATTAATCTTAATTCTGTAATTTGATGGGTTGTTATCCAATCAATGAGAGATTGCTGAAAGTTATCACTAATGGCGTAGGTTACTGGCCAACCGTTTTTTTTCAACTCTTCGGCAAAATGACGCATTGCAGACCAAATTAACACTAATTTTTGGCAATGATAGGTATTTAAAGAGCCTAAATTGAAGGATTCTACTAAAATAATCGGAGTATCTTTTTTAATATCTAAACAACTTAATAAAGCAAAATTATTTTTATTTAATTGATCTCCTAAAATCCAAATTCCTGTAGTCATAATAATTAATTTAAATATTTATTTACTTACTATAATCTAATGTCAGTCTAAAACTATTATAGTTACTAACTATCAAAAAAAATTAACCCATAAAGTTTCTTCTTAATCATTCATTTTTCCTTATCAATCAATAACGAATGTCCACGGATAAAAGTCCTCAACTCATGAAGCACAAAGTCTTAAGTAATAACTATGTAACGGTAAAACTAGATGCCAGTTTATTAGATGTTGTTGAACAATTAAGTCAAGTAAAACCAGATAATTTAAAGGAAGATACTACTTCTAAATATGCCCGTGGAAATAGGCATTTTAGTTGTGCTTTAGTTGTCAATAATGAGCGTTTAGTAGGATTAATTACAGAGAGAGATATTGTTAAACTTTCGGCTCAAAATTATTCCCTAGAAGAGATGGTGGCAGCACAAGTAATGACAAGGAATGTAATTACTTTTGAGGAGGAAAAAGTAGGAAGTGTTTTAGAGTTAGTAGATATTTTAAAAACCCACAAAATTAGACATTTACCTTTAGTCGATAAACAATCAAGGGTAGTGGGTATTGTCACCCCAGAAACCATTAGGGCAACTTTACAACCCCTTGATCTTTTGAAGCATCGTCATGTAGAAGAAGTAATGAGGCGTAATATCATTTATGCTTTTCCATGGCAAAAATTGACGGAGTTGGTGCAGTTAATGGCAAATAATTCCATTAGTTGCGTAGTGGTAGTTGAGGAAGGAGAAAATAATCAGGTTAAACCCTGTGGGATTATTACAGAAAAAGACATTGTTAGGTATCAAGCCCTTCGTTTGAATATGGAGGAGTTGGAGGCGCAGCAGGTTATGACAAAACCTTTGAAGGTGATTAATGGAAATTCTTCTCTTTGGGATGCCCATAAGTTGATGGAAAAAAAAGGTTTTCGCCGTCTGGTAGTGGTAGATAATGAGGGCTATCTTCGAGGGATTATTACTCAGAGTAGCGTATTGGAGGGAATTGATCCTCGTGAATTACAAGATGTTATAACTGTATTGGAAAAACAAGTTGAATTGTTAGAAAATAAAAATACTGAGTTATTAAAACAGGTTGTTAGACAACAACAGGAAAGTTTGAAAGAAGCGGAGAAAAGAGAGAAGTTATTACTAGATATATCGTTGCGAATTCGCTCATCTTTGGATTTGAAGGAAATTTTACAAAGGGCGGTGGATGAGGTAAGAAACTTATTGTCGGTGGAAAGGGTGGTTATTCTCAGGGTATCTGAAAATTGGGAAAATCCTTTTTTGATTGAGTCGATTATTGATTCAAAGTATTCTTTGAAGGGAAGAATAATCCGTGATGCTTGTTTTGAGGAGTTGTGGTTAAATTCCAAAAATGTTTTTCCTACGGTTGCCATTGAGGATATTTATGATAGTGATTTAACTGAATGTCATGTGGATTTGTTGGCGAGTTTTGGTATTCGGGGTAATTTGGTAATTGGTTTGGAGGTAAATCAGTGTTTGTGGGGGTTGTTGATTGCCCATAGTTGTGAGGAAATTCGCCATTGGAAGTCAGAGGAAATTGAGTTTTTAGATAAGTTGGCAATTCAGTTGTCTATTGGCATTCAACAGGCAAGTTTGTTAAATCAGGTGAAACAAAATAGTGTGGAGTTGGAAAAAAAGGTGGCTATGCGTACTTTGGAGTTAACGAATCTTAATCAAGAGTACCATGAGGAGTTGATTAAATCTAATGAGATACAAATGGAGTTGGAAAAAACGAAGTCAACTTTGGCGGGTATTTTGAATGTTGCCCAAGATGGCATTATCTCTATTAATCATGAGCAAAAAATTATTATGTTTAATCAAGGGGCAAGTCAGATTTTTGGTTATACTCTTGAGGAGGTTTTGGGTAAGCCTCTAGATATTTTGTTGCCTGATAGGTTTGTGGCTTCTCATCGTCACCATGTGGAAAATTTTGATGGGGCAAGGCAAGTAAATTCTTGTTGTCGTATGAGTGGTGATAATGATGATAAGGATTTTGTCATGGGGAAGAGAAAAGGGGGTGAGGAGTTTCCTTTGGAGGCTTCTATTTCTCGTTTGGTGACTCAGGAGGATACTATTTCTACGGTTATCTTACGGGATGTAACTCAAAAGAGGGCTTTGGAGGCGGAAAGAAGGAAGTTAGCCCATTATTTGGAGGTGAGTTTGAATGAAATTTATGTTTTTCGTGCGGATACTTTTTTGTTTGAGTATGTGAATCAGGGGGCTTTAAATAATATTGGTTATAGTTTGGATGAATTACAAGGTATGACTCCGATAGATGTTAAGCCTGAATATACTAAGGATAGTTTTTTGGAAGTTGTTAATCCTTTGTTGACGGGTGAGCAAAATATTGTGGTGTTTAAGACGATTCATCGTCGTCGAGATGGTAGTTTGTATCCTGTGGAGGTACATTTACAATTAGTGGATGAGGCTAATGATAGGGTATTTGTGGCGATTATTTCGGATATTACGGAAAGGGAAAGGGCTGAAAAACAATTGAAGGATGAATTGAATAAGAGTTTGTTGTTGGGCAATATTACGGATAAGATTAGGCGCACTCTTAATCCTGATGATATTTTTGCGACGGCAGCGCAGGAGATTGGTATGGCTTTTGAGGTGAATCGTTGTTTGATTCATGATTGTTTGTTTCAGCCTTTCTTTTCTATGCCTTTACGGGCGGAATATTCTGCGGGGGATTATCCTTCTATTATGTCTTTTCCTGTGCCAATTCAAGGGAATGTCCATCTTAATAAAATTTTATACCAAGAAGGGGCGATCGCCTCTAATAATGTTTATCAGGATGATTCTTTTCAACCGATAATCGGTTATTGTCGCAGTATTCTTCTCAAGTCAATTTTAACCATTGGTACTTTTTATCAGGGCAAAATTAATGGTGTTATTATCCTTCATCACTGTGATTCTTTCCATGAGTGGACGGCTGAAGAGCTTGATTTGATTGAATCCGTGGCGGCTCAGTTGGGAATTGCGATCGCACAATCTAACCTTTTAAAACAAGAAAAAAGACGACTAAATCAACTAGCATTTAAAAATCATGAGTTGTCACAGGCAAGAAAGGAGGCGGATTCGGCTAACCGTGCCAAAAGTGAATTTTTAGCCATGATGAGTCATGAAATTCGCACTCCCATGAATGGAGTCATTGGCATGACAAATTTATTAGCTGATACTCCTTTAAATCCTCAACAAGAAGACTTTATTAAAACTATTCGTCATAGCGGAGAAAGTTTATTAATTATCATCAATGATATTTTAGATTTTTCCAAAATAGAATCAGGAAAATTAGAGTTAGAAAATGAGCCATTTAATCTACTAGAATCAGTTAACAGCATCATCGATTTAATGAAATTTCAAGCCCATGCTAAAAATATAAAATTAATATATAAAAAAGAACCTTTAAAAAGCGAATATTTTAGAGGAGATGTTACTAGACTTCGACAAATTCTATTAAATTTAATTAGCAATGCCATTAAATTTACCAAACAAGGTACTGTAACAATTAACATTACCAGTCACACAGTTCATGAAACAAAATGTATCCTCAAATTTACCATAAAAGATACAGGTATTGGTGTTCCTAAAAATAGACAAAATAAATTATTTAAACCCTTTTCTCAGGTAGATAATTCCATTAGTCGCCATTATGGTGGTACAGGGCTAGGATTAGTTATCAGTAAAAGACTAGCAGAAATGATGGACGGGGAAATGTGGTTTGAAAGTCAAGAAAATGTCGGCTCAACTTTTTTCTTTACCGTTGTTTTACCTATGTCTAGTAACCCAAAAGATATTATAAATAATAACTTAGGTAACCAAGTTTTAAATCAATCAAAAAAATACAAAATTTTGTTGGCTGAAGATAATAAAGTTAATCAAAAAGTCGCCATGTTGAGCTTAAAAAAAATAGGCTATAAATGTGATATAGTTGCTAATGGTTTAGAGGTAATTGAAGCAATTAAAAAAGTAAATTATGATATTATCTTTATGGATATACAAATGCCAGAAATGAATGGTTTAGAGGCAACTCGTTGGATTAGGCAAAATAGCACCCATCAGCCTCATATTATAGCTATGACAGCTAATGCCATGGAAGGGGACAAAAATATTTGTCTTCAAGCAGGAATGAATGACTATCTCACTAAGCCTCTTCATTTAGATGAATTGAAAGAAGTATTAAATAAGGTTTGATGATAAAGTCAAAATGCTTGTCAAGTAAAGCCACTATTAATAAGACAAACTTAAAAATAGTACAACCTCATTATTCTTAATTCTTAATTACCTTTTGGTGCAATTGTCACAGACACCACAACGAAAAGAGGGATTTAAATTATTATTAAAAACTCCCAATAAAAAAGCCCAGCGACAATGCTTAGTAGTTAAATAATCCTTCATTTGCATCATTAACTGTTTTTCATGATGAATCATCTTTTTTATTACCTTTTCAGGCTCGTTTAAACATAGTTTATACTCAAAAGGATTTAACCATTTTAATTGTTTTGCTGTGGTTAATATGCCCAAATATAATTGATTGTTGTCAGTCATTGAATGGTGAGATTTATTAGATAGTTTTGTTATTAATACTTCTGTTTCTTGGTAATATTTTAAAGTTTGGGCAAGGAAAAAAGCCCGTGTTTTTTTGTCAGTGGGATCAAATAATCCCGTAAATTCGCTGATAATACTTAGGGCTTGGCTAGGTTTTCCATCTCGTCCTCCCCTTCCTATTTCTTGAAGATAATCGGACAATAATAGAGGTACTTGATAATGGATTATCCATCGTAAATTTGCTTTGTTAATACCCATCCCAAAAGCATTGGTACAAACCACAAATTTTACTTTTTCTTCTAACCAATCTTGTTCTATTTTTCTTCTTAGGTTGCTAGGTAAACCACCATGGTAGGAATAATTATTGTAACCTTTTTGATGAAGATAATGGGAAATATTTTCGGCTTCTTTTCTAGTTCTAATATAAACTAAACCACTGTGGTTTTTTTTACTATCTAAAAATTTAATTAATTCTTGTTTCCTTGCCTTTGGTGTCCAAATTTGTTTTACTTTCAGTTGTAGATTTTGACGATAGGGGCTAAGGATAAATTTCTGGGGATTGATTAAACCTAGGGTGTCAGTGATAATTTTTTGGGTAGGTAAGTCAGCGGTGGCGGTGAAACAAGCGATCGCCATTAGGGGATGATTATGCTTTACTGAAAGTAAACTAGGGCGAATGGTGCCTAAACGGGTATAGCTAGGGCGAAAAGTTTTGCCCCATTGCACCAAACAATGGGCTTCATCGATAATCAGGCTATTGATAACCAAATCGGGGCGACTAATAATTTGCCATATAGGGGGGCTAAGGAGGGTTTCAGGGGAAAGGTATAATAACTTTAATTGCTGCTGTTCCAACCTATATATTACCCCAGTGCGATCGCCCCTAGCCATTTCACCGTGCAAAAAATCTGCAGCCAAACCCTTACCCTTCAACTCCCTAACCTGATTTTCCATCAACGCAATGAGAGGAGAAACCACCAAAGTTAAACCATCCTGAAGTAAAGCAGGTAATTGGAAACAAATAGACTTACCGCCCCCCGTAGGCATCACCACCAGACAATCTTTTTTTGCCAAAAGAGACTCCATTACCTGTGATTGAGGGTAACGAAAATCATCATAACCCCAAATAGTTTTTAACTTCCCACGGAGTAAATTAAGCTCACTAACCATGATACAGCGAATTTACAGAAGAAGGGTTAGAAGGACTCTCCGAAGACTTTGACTGATAAAACACCCCCAAAATAATGCCCACAAGCACCAAGAAAAAAGCAATCCAATACTTATAACGCTCAAAAAAATCATCCTTCTTCGCCAAAGTCACCGCCGATAAATCAGGCTGGGGTAAATCAGGCAAAACTTCTCTCAACGTAGCCCAAGATAATCCTCTTTGTTTTTGAGCATCCATGCGCAATATCTGACAATGGACTAAACCAATGGTGACATTATCATGGCCATTTTTAGTTAAAGCAATATCCAGTAAATGGGCAATACTTTCAGAAAGAGAAACTTTTTCCCCTAAAATCGGTAAAACCTCCTGACGCCAATATTGTTCAACCCTTTCAAAATCTGACAAACCATCAGAACATAATAACAAAACGCAATCCTCATCAGGAATAATTCGTTTAATGTGAGGACGAATATTTTTAGCGTAATCTGTACCCAAAGCCTGAATCAAAGCCCCCGCTTGGGGATTACTGGTCATTTCTCGATAAAAACTATAACCCAAACGCACCTCCCTCGATGCTAAATCATCATCCACTGTTAATTGATGACAGCCCTGAGAAGTGATGAGGTAAATCCGTGAATCTCCCACATGACCAAAGTATATTTCATGATCTAAGGCTAGGGTTAAAACTACCGTAGTACCCATTCTATCTCGATCTTTACTTCCTTGTGCATTATTAATCTCTGTAATTTGGTCATTGGCTTCGGATAAGGCAGAGAGGATCTTTTCTTTATCAATCAAAGGCGTCCAATTTTGGCTATAGAGGGTATCTTTTAGTTGTTTTTGATAAATTTGAGTTAATTCTTGTTCTAGGGTCTTTATAGCTAAATTAGAGGCTATTTCCCCGCCTTTTTGCCCCCCTAGTCCATCACAAATAATTGTCAAAGTATTTATTCCTGAAACGTTTTCTTTTAATTCTAGGGCAGGGGGATAACAAGCGTCTTCATTATTACCTCTTTTCTTGCCTGGATCTGTGGTGGTCAGAATATGATATTTTCTTTGATAGTATTCTTCCCCTAGTATAAACAGGGCTTGATCTAATATTTTAATTAGTTCTCCTGTACTGGTAATGAGTTTTTGCTGTAAGCTGAGGACAATATTTGTTAAAACTTCTTGGATTATTTCTTGGCTATCTTTTACGAAGGGTTCTAATAAATTGCCTAAGTCTTGTAAGCTGGGTTTGTTGTCATTGTCGGGGCTTAATTCCATTATTTTGACAATGCCACCATCTACCCTCAAATTATCTTCTGCCAAGAAACTAGATAAGACTTTTTGCTTTTTCAAATAAAACCAAAGTTGTCCTATTTGCCATAACCAATTTAATTGTCTGAGGGAGGAAGCCTCTGCCCAACTACTGTGGAGGGTGGGAAAAATGTGAGGATAAACTAACTCACCAGAATCATTTATGGGGGTGCTTTGATGTTCTAATAACCAAGTATTTGCGATCGCACTATATACTTGAGGTAGGTGCAATTTTTGGGTAAATAAACGTTGATAGGGAATTATTTCTGAGGGAATATCATCTCCAAAAGTAGGAATTTTCTGAGGTTTAGTATCTAAAACAACCTTATCATTAATCACATAAAAGCGATCGTCAATGAGAGTCTGAATCTCGAAACATTGAGCCTCCCCATCCATCACCCATAGATAACGCCGAGTAGTAGGAGTATTGCATTCCTGACAGATACTTTCATCCACCGAATTAGTAGCATTACATTGAGGATTGATGCAGTGAATATGGCTCATAATTCAAGAACAGCAAAAGTGAAAAAATGAAAATAAGATAGTCTCATTGTAACTGTTCCCATAAACATCCTCAAATTTATTTACTCAGTCAAAAAGTTTAATTGAGTAGCAACTATAACCACGAAATGTGACAATAAAATACTCAATTAGGCTTTTTTTTCTTACTGGGGATGATGATAGTTAATAAGATTTTAATTTATTGTGTTTTGCTTGTGTTGATCTTTCTATCAGCTTATTTCATTGGGTAAAGACATTTGTAGATGTTTAACCAGAGTCTCATCAGGTAAAGCCGTTTTGAGGTGACTCCAGGGCAAAACCTGCTCTAACTCCCAATTATCATGAACATAATAGTCTAAACTAGGTAACTGTCCTTTTAATTCCTTAAATGCCCGTTTATAACTACCCAGAGTATCTCCATAAATACGAGTTAATAATAACAGTTTAGTTAAGCGGCGATCGCCCCTAGACATTAACCCTTGAATCACAGACCAATTATAGCTCTCTGGGCGAAAATCAACCCCTGCCTTTGCCAGATTTTTTTGTAAATACTGTAAACGCTTTTTCGACTGCTTATTTACCCCAAACCACTGGAAAGGAGTATGAGCTTTTGGTACAAATGTACTACAGCCGAGGGTAGTTTTTAACCGTGGCGAAGCCTTTTTAACCGCCCTCATCATCTCAATGGTGGCATCTAAATCGCTGTTATCCTCTTGGGGTAAGCCTACCATGCCATAAAACTTAATCGCCCTTAAACCACCCTTTTCCGCATTGATAGACGCCTGGATAATTTCCTCATTTTCCAACTTTTTATTAATCATTTGGCGAATTTTTGCCGAACCACTTTCGATGGCGATGGTAATAGACTTGGTATCTCTTTTGGTAAGGGTTTGAGCTAATTTTTCCGTCACCGTATTCGTACGCACCGAAGCAATACTGAGGCGTACATCATCATATTTTGGTTGCATGATATAGTTTAACAACTCCTCAAACTCTGGGTGTTGAGTAACCGATGCCCCCAACAACCCCAAACGGTTAGTATATTTCAACCCCCTTTCAATGGCAGGAATTAACGAACCTTCTAAACTAGCGGTGCGAAATGGTAAAGTAAGATAACTTGCCAGACAAAAACGACACATTTCGGGGCAACTGCGCACCACTTCCACCATGAAAATATTTTCCCATGCCGCCTTTTCCGTGACAACGGTAGAAGCCGACAAGACATTTCCTCGATAGGTTTGTTTTTCCACCACCGCAGGAATGCGCTCATTAATGGGGGTAATAGATTTAATTTTTCCCGTTATATCTTCATATTGCACATGGTATAAATTAGGGCAATAAATACCAGGGGTTTGGGCTAAATGGATTAATTTTTCTTGTCTATCACCGTTTCTAATTTCTTGGAAACTATCAATAAAATTATCAATTAAATTTTCTCCATCTCCTAATAAGATAACGTCAAAAAATTCGGCAAATGGTTCGGGATTAGCGGTTAAAACAGGGCCTCCTCCAAATACTAAAGGATGGTTTTCTGTTCTATCTTTAGCATAGATAGGAATTTGTAATTTTTCTAATAAATCAAGGATATTAACATAATCTAATTCCCATGAAAAAGAAAAGCCTAATATTTCAGGATGACGGGGTAATTTTTCCTCAATATCAGTAAATAAACGAGTAACTTCTACATCTTCACGGGTACTAAAGTTTGCCCAAATTAATTGATAACCTAGGCTGGTAATTCCTACGGTATATTCATTGGGAAAGGCGTAGATAAGGGAGATGGGATTATGGTTTTTGGAGGTGGGGGTAAAGAGTAGTTTTTCTAAGGAAAATAAATCCATGTTGTTATTTTAGACAATAGGGAATGGGCAATGGTTTGGCTTTTTGAAGCCTCAATTTGGGGAGAATTTTTGTAATTTTTAATGTTGTGAGAGAGGCTTAGGAAGTAGTTTCACCCCCTAAATCCCCCAATTACGGGAGACTTTTTTGATTTTTAAAGTTTAAAATATACAATTTGTATATCTGTTTAATATCATGCTAATACTTCAGAATTATTAGGAGTTTCATCAGTGGATAAAGAGGGGCGTAATATCATATATATTAAAGTACCAAATAAAGGTATAAAAGCGATCGCCCTTAGCACGGGATTATTAATATTACGTCTTGCCAAATCATCTTTAATAAGTACAGGGAAAAGTAAGCATAACAGACAAAAATCAAGGCTCATCACATGGATAAATTTACTATTTTGCCATTGATAAACAAAATCACTAAAGTTACCATTTTTTACCCCTGATACCACCAATATAGTAGTACCGATTATAAGGGCGATCGCCGTTAACTTACTTTCGACAATTTTAATAAATATCGTTTTTTCCCCCACAAAAGTATTATTAGATTCCCGCAAAGCAAAATAAGGTAAAAGAGAAAATGCCCCGAGGAAAAAACTACCCACCATAAAAGGAGTCGCCATCAATTTTTGCCCCCTACCATCAACCAAAAGTAAACAAGCATAAATCATCGGTAAGATTCCCATGAGATTAAACAAGCTGATAATATAGGGGTTGATACCATCCCAACTCCCCTTAGAAAGATTAATGATTAAATCCATAGTCTCAGGATTATCAGGAGGGGCAAATAAAAATCCGTAACCTATAAATAAAATCCAAATAGTAAAAAAAACAACTTTATTAACCATAATAAAAAGAGAAAATATTAATTATATATAAATATACATAAGGGCAGATTATTGGGAGAAAAAGATAAAAAAGTTAGTCCTATGGATTGACTTCAACAAATATCCTTGCATTTCTTGTTAAAAAAGATTTGAATAAAATAAAACCTATAATCAATTTATCCAATCTAGTTAACCACTAAAATAAATTAGTTGAAAATTAATTAAATAATCATCCATTGAATGAGTCCATATGAAATTTAACCGCAGTACCATATTACTAAGTATATTTGCTGTTAGCCTTGCCTCCATTATTTATCTTGTAGAAATTCGCCCTCAATCTAATGTAACAAACAATGACAACGAAAATTTAGTACCACAGGGCGATCGCACAGAGGCACTTCGTGATCGCCTTTTCCCCTTTGACGCAGAGCAAATAAAAACCATCACCATTGACCCCCCACAGAGCCTAGAAGATACTCAAACCTTAGTTTTTGAAAAAACCCAAGCAGAAGTGCAACCATGGCAAATGATCGAGCCAGAATTGGTTAAAGCCAACGATGCCTCCATTTCATTTTTATTAAACCTTTTTCCCCAAGCCACCCGACAGTTAGAAGTTCCCATGGGTGAAGTATCCTTATCAGAATATGGTTTAGAAACTCCTAGAGCTAAAATCATCATAACCCTAGACAACGAAGAAACCTATGAAATAAACATTGGAGGTAGTAACTTTGACGATAGCCAAATATATGGCCTAATAAAATTTCCCGAATCGGCTTCCCAATCAGAAGGGGTTTTTCTCCTTTCCAAAAGTTTCTTATTTTCCCTAGAAAGACCATATGAAGACTGGAAAGACTTACCCATGGAAAATTAACCACTAATTATCCATTATCCATTACCCATTACTTACTTATCAAACTATGTTTAGCTTAAGAGACGCACTTTTCGCCTTCGTAATTTTATCAATCTTCATATTAGTAGCTAGACTGATAAAACAAAAAGCCCGTTGGATTCAACAACTATACCTTCCCGAATCAGTGGTGGCAGGTTTTTTAGTCTTGTTGCTAGGGCAAGAAGTCTTGGGTGCCATAATAACCAACCTAGGAGGAGAAAATGCCCTTTTTGCAGGGGGTTTATTTAGTCAGCCCATACGCACCGTTTGGCAACAATCCCCGGGGGTATTTATCAACGTTGTCTTTGCCGCCCTTTTCCTAGGGGAATCCATACCCAATCCCAAACAAATTTGGAAAAAAGCAGCCCCTCAAGTAGTTTTTGGGCAAACTTTGGCATGGGGGCAATATGTGGTGGGAATTTTACTCACCCTTCTAATCCTTGTACCTGTATTTGATATGAATCCCCTTGTGGGCAGTCTCATCGAAATCGCCTTTGAAGGAGGGCATGGCACCGCCGCAGGAATGGAACAAACTTTTATTGATTTAAATTTTCCTGAAGGGGGAGATTTAGCTCTCGGATTAGCCACCGTTGGTATCGTTTCAGGGATTATCACAGGAACATTATTAGCTAGTTGGGGCAGAAAAAAAGGACATATCAAAACCTTTAAAAAAGAAGGTCAAAAATTTTCTACCTATGAGGGTTTATCTGCCTCAGAAATAAAAGAAAAAGAAGAAAAAATAAAATTAAAAAGAATTCAACTCTATAAAAATTTATTAATTGATCCTCTTTCCTTAAACTTTGGTTTTGTCGGTTTAGCTATTGCCATTGGTTGGTTAATTTTAGAAGGATTAAAATTCATTGAATCGATGACATGGGGAGCCACAGGATTAACTTTGATGAATTATATTCCCCTTTTTCCCATGGCTTTAATTGGAGGTATTATAGTTCAAATTACCTTAGAAAAAATAGGTCTGAAGGAATTAATAAATCGTCGTTTAATGAATAATTTGGCTGGTTTAGCCCTTGATATAGTGGTGGGGACGGCTCTTGCTTCTATTTCTTTACAGGTTTTGGGAGCCAATATCATCCCTTTTTTATTACTAGGAATTGTTGGTATAATTTGGAATATTTTTGCTTTTGTAGTAATTGCCCCTAAAATCATTCCTTCCTATTGGTTTGAGCGTGGTATCTGTGATTTTGGTCAATCTATGGGAGTTACGGCTACGGGAATTTTACTTTTAAGAATGGTTGATCCTGATAATAAATCTGGTGCTTTTGAAAGTTTTGCCTATAAACAATTATTTTTTGAACCCATTGTCGGAGGAGGTTTATTTACTGCGGCAGCCCCCATTTTAATTAATGAGTTTGGCTCTTTGTCCATTCTTTTATTGACTTCTCTATTATTGATTGTCTGGCTAGGATTGGGTTTTTTCTTTTTTGGTAAAGATTCTAAACAAGCACGAATTGCAGAAAAGATTAATCGATAAAATAAAATCTAGTTAAAATTAATTCAGTCTATAAATATCCTTTTGGTCAAATTTTATGGGTGATTCTAAACTGGTTTTTATTGTTTCTTGTTTATGTGGGTATTTAGGCTTAAATAATTTCGGTTTAAGTCCGTGGGTTTTTGCTTTGGAAAGAATAGAAAGTAATCAAATTTCTGAGGAATTAAATCAAGAAGTTTTTTTGTTATCTCAGTCAGAAAATGATCGAGGGTTGGCGACAAGTATTAGGGTTGAGGGTAATTCTATTTTTGGGGCAGAAATTGCTCAAATTATTACCTCCTATGATGGTCAAGAATTTACTAACCAAGATTTAGAAAAAATCAGTGCTGATATTACTCAGTTATATCTCAATGATGCTTATTTGACGACAAGGGCTTTTGTGGCAAATATAGATAGTGATAGGGTGGCCATAATTAGGGTAATAGAAGGGGAAATTCAAGCTGTAGAAATTGAGGGAGGAGATAGGTTAGAAGGTTACGTTTTGGATAGAATTGCCCTTGGTACTGAAACGCCTTTTAATTCTGATAAATTAGAAGACCAATTGAAGTTATTAAAATCTGACCCTTTAATCGATAATGTTGAAGCTAGTTTAAGGAGTGGAAAGGGCGTTGCGCAAAGCATTCTCAGTGTGCGGGTGACGGAGGCGAATCCTTTTTCTGGCTCGGTGGCTATTAATAATTATTCTCCCCCAAGAGTGGGAGATGTGCAGGGGGATATTGATTTACGCCATGGCAATGTGTTTGGTTTTGGGGATACTTTTTCGGTGTCGTTTCGTCCTCGTTTTGAGGATTTTTTGAGTACTTATGATCTGAGTTTTACCTATTCAGCGCCCCTTAATCCCATCAATGGCACTCTGGATACAACGGTTAGTTTACAACGAAATCGCATTGTTAGTGGCCCGTTTGAGGTATTGGATATTAGTGGTAGTAGTGAGTTTTATGAGGTGAGTTATCGTCAACCTTTGATGCGCACTCCGTTGGCAGAATTTGCCCTTTCTTTGGGGATGACTTATCGCACAGGGCAAACTTTCACTTTTCAAGGGCCTACCCCTTTTGGCATTGGGCCGGATGAAAATGGTATTTCTCGGACGAATGTATTGACTTTTGGGCAAGACTATGTTAGGAGAGAGCAGTTTGGAGCATGGGCGGTGCGATCGCAATTTAGGCTAGGTATGGGCTTATTTGATGTTACCACCAGTCAAGCGCCGAATAATCCTGACGGTTACTTTTTTGCTTGGAATGGGCAGGTGCAGAGGGTGCAACTATTGGGGCGAGATCACTTTTTGATTATTCAAGGAGATGTGCAGTTAACAGGGGATGCCCTTTTACCCTCGGAACAGTTTAGCATTGGTGGCGGTCAATCTTTACGGGGTTATCGGCAAAATGCAAGATCAGGAGATAATGGTTTTCGTTTTTCCATTGAAGATAGAATCACCGTTTCACGCAATGAGGCGCAGGAGTCGGTATTACAATTAGTACCTTTTTTTGATATGGGGGCGGTGTGGAATGTATCGAGTAATCCTAATTTTTTACCTTCGCAAAATTTCCTTGCATCCCTTGGTATGGGGTTGATTTGGCAACCAAAACAAAATATTTATTTTCGTCTTGATTATGCACCCCCGTTGATAAATTTGGGCGATCGCACCGATAATATTCAGGATGATGGTATTCATTTCAACATGAGGTACAATTTTTAATTTGACAACAATTTATTTAATAAAAGAAAATAACCAAGCACTAAGAATAGATAATAAAATAACAATTTCTAATAACTTAAAATGGGGAGCTAATTTTCCCCATTCTTTAACTATTAATTGTTTAAATTGAGAGGAATTATTAATAATATTCTCCTTCCATAATCGCCAACTATCCTTATCCCTTATCTGTAAATTTACCATAGATAAAAGTAGAGGATAACCGCCTATTTTTACACCCATTAATAAATGTAGAGCGAGGGTTAAAGTTATCACTAATAACGAAATCAAATGTAAATAATACCAAATATGATTTAATTCTCCTTGAGGTAACCATTTTTCATTCATCATTTTCCCAGTAAAAACCGCAAATACTAAACTAAAAATACTAAGGGTATTGACGATTCTATGGAGAGAATACCACCAGATGGATTTATTAAATAACTTTAGTTGATTAGGGGTATTTTTTTGAATTAATTTTGTTTGTCCACGATGGATAACATAAACAGCGAAAACAGGAAATAATAGTAAACTCCATAAACCAAAAGTTCCATGGATACCCTCGATGGCATTCCAATCAGGAAGAAAGTTGATTTTTCCCCATCGGCCATCGTAGGTGTTGTATGTCCAAAACGCAGTCACCATCGCCAAGATAGTAAATATGGCTTGAAAATTGTGAAATATTCTTAATAATAAGGGTTGATAAAGAATAGATTGTTTTTTGGTCATAGGTGGTGATGAATAATATTTATAATTCTGTCATGATAAATTAGTAAGAGTGCGAAAAATATTTAATCCAACATTGGTCAAAATCTGGAATGAAAGAATTTAACCGAGAATTTTCCCTATTATTAAGAGCCTGTTATCCCCTTATTTATGTCTCTAGCAGTGAAGAGGAAAGGGTGGAAAAGGCGATCGCATCTATTATCGAAACCATGGGCAATCGTCATACTTATATCTGGGATTTTGTGGACGGTTATCAAGATAATCCTAATAATACCAATTTTGGCAAACGTAATCCTCTCCAAGCCCTCGAATTTTTGGAGAAATTGCCCCCTAACACAGGGGGAGTATTTATCCTGCGAGATTTTCAAAGATTTTTAGAAGATATTTCCATCTCCCGTAAACTGCGTAACCTTGCCAAAAAACTCAAAGCCCAACCAAAAAATATTGTTATCATTGCCTCGGAAGTCAACCTCCCTGCCGAATTAAGAGAAGTTTTTACGGTGGTTGATTTTCCTTTACCCCAAGCTACGGAAATCAAAGAAGAAATTGAGCGGTTAATGATAGGGCAATCGTTGGATGATGAACTTTTAACTGAATTAGTTAGGGCTGCCCAAGGACTATCCCTAGAACGCATCAGAAGGGTATTGACAAGGGCGATCGCCCAAAATGGCAAATTAGAAGCCGAAGACGTAGAACTAATCCTAGAGGAGAAAAAACAGACCATACGTCAAACCCAAATCCTCGACTACTACCCTGCCCAAGAACAAATATCGGACATCGGTGGTTTAGATAACCTCAAAGAATGGTTACTCAGAAGGGGAGGTTCATTTTCCGAATCCGCCAGGGCTTACGGATTGCCCTATCCTCGGGGACTTCTACTCGTTGGTATTCAAGGCACAGGAAAATCTCTCACCGCAAAGGCGATCGCGCATCACTGGCATTTACCCCTCCTCAGGCTAGACGTAGGCAGACTTTTCGGCGGTTTGGTGGGGGAATCAGAATCCCGCACCCGACAAATGATTAACCTAGCCGAAGCCCTTTCCCCCTGTATTCTCTGGATTGATGAAATAGACAAAGGATTTTCAGGTGCCGACGGTAGGGGCGACTCAGGCACCACCAGCCGAGTATTCGGCACATTTATCACTTGGTTAGCGGAGAAAAAAAGCCCTGTTTTTGTGGTAGCTACAGCCAATAATATTCAAAATTTACCAGCAGAAGTTTTAAGAAAAGGAAGGTTTGACGAAATATTCTTTGTGGGTTTACCGAGTCAAGACGAAAGGGAAGCCATTTTTGCGGTGCATCTCAACCGACTACGCCCCCACAACCTCGAAAAATTTGACATGAAAAGACTTGCCTACGAAACCCCCGAATTTTCTGGGGCAGAAATCGAACAAACCATCATTGAAGCTATGCACCTCGGCTTTAGTCAAAATCGTGACTTTATCACCGATGACATTCTCATGGCAGCTAGTCAAATTATACCCCTAGCCCGTACTGCCCGAGAACAAATCGAATTCCTAGAGCAATGGGCATCATCAGGAAAAGCTCGTTTAGCTTCCCGCAACTATCAATTAAAGATAGATAATTAAAGCATAGTTAACAAAGTATCTACAGTAAAGCTGATAAAAAACAAAGCGACGCAGAAAATTAAGCTAAAAACTAATGCCCCCAAGTTCAACAATTAACTACAAGGGGGGATTTTTGTAAGTAGATTTATAACCAGATGACTTATATCACCTCTGTTTTGAAGATCTCTTTCATTGAGATTTAACAAATAATTATTTTTTAAACTCAAATTATCTTCTAGCTAAATGCCCCATGGGATTAACAGCTCGTCCTCCACGGTGAATTTCAAAGTGAAGGTGAGGTCCTGTACTAAATCCAGTACTACCCATGTCGGCAATTAACTGCCCCTGTCTTACCCTTTGTCCTGCACGAACATGGTTACGGCTGTGGTGGGCATAAAGAGTGATTGAGCCATCAGCGTGCCGAATGCGTACCCAGTTGCCATAACCTCCTGAATTCCAACCAGAGGTAATCACTTCTCCATCTGCGGAAGCAACGATAGGAGTACCCACCGGACCTGCAATATCTATTCCTCGGTGCATTCTACCCCAACGAGGTCCATATCCAGAGGTAAATACTCCCTTTGCTGGCCACATATAGCCATTAAAAGGTCTTTGGGTTTCGGGTAAAAATTGTTCGGGGGAGTTGAGTTGAGGAGGAATATCGGGAGAATTAATATCTCCTGCGGGGGGCATATTTGCTGGGTTATAGGAGTCCACCTGAATACGAACGGGAATTGATGCGACTTCCGTTGGGGGTGTTACTTGGGTAGGATCATTATTGCTGAATTCTCTAGTATTGAAATTAAGTGTTTCTTGATCGGTAATGAGGGTAGGTTGATTATTGCTGGTAAAGCTCTGTACTTGAATGGGTACAACCGCAGTTTCTCTATATTCAGGCTCATATTTTTGGGTAAAGTCTTCTGGAAGATTAGAGGCGTTTTGCGAAGAGTTTTCCGTAAGAGTTGCTTGATCATTGACTTCAAAACTTGAAGAGGAGTTATTATCGTTGATGGTGAAGTCTATTTGTGTGGGAATCAAAACGGGTTGATTCTGGGAGATGTTTTGTGGTGTATTTTCCGATGCAGGAACTATTACTGGAATCGGAATCCCAGATGTAGATTCGGGGCTAACATTTTCTACTGCAATGGGAATGCCTTCTGGAGATGATTGGGCGATGGTTGTTTCTTGATTTTGAGTCAGGTTTAATCTAGGGGTGTTTTGTTGTGTGTTGCCCTGATAGTTACTGATTTGTTGGGGGTTGTTGATATTTTCTGCTTCTTGGTTATTATTTAGTTCAAATACAGCGGACAATTCAGGTTGTTCATTGGCACTAAGTAGTTGTTTCAATCTACGGTTACTGGCAATGTCTAGTTTTTGTCTCTGTAGTCCTTCTGGGGTTGGGTTAAATACTTCGGTATTTTGTATTTCTTCTTTATCTGGGCTTAAGGAAGCTAGTTGCTCTGAGTTACTGATTAAAAGAGTAGGGCTATTAATGGCGGTTTCATTGATAACTACTGCGGATGCTGATTCTGGTATTGCAATAATTCCTAGGGCGATCGCCAATGCTCCTTTATAAATATCCTTAGATGTATATTGAAAATTCATTATTTCGTTCCTGTTACTTAATACTAATCAAAATAATAGACAGAAAACTACAAACAGAAATCAGTGAAATTACTGTTAAGTCATCATCAAAGTCATTAAATCTTAAGAAATTGTTAAGATATTTTAAAGTTAAATACTAACTCAATCTATCAGTAAATGTACACTTTGTGATCGAAAAGATCAAAAAACTGTCAAAAAAAATTGATGATGATATTTTGGTTTAATTAGTCTCGTCTATTTGTGACTGTGAAAATAGGTTTTTGGTTCACAATTTTCGTAATTGGCGACGGGTTTCAAATAAAACAACCGCAACACTAACCGATAAATTTAAACTGCGCACGGTGCCTTCCTCCATGGAAATAAAACTGGTCAAATCACATTGTGCCAGAAGTTCTGGGGGTAATCCGTTGGTTTCGCTACCAAATAATAACCAATCATCTTCTAAGTATTCACAATCTAAATAGTCTTTTTTTCCCCGTACACTGTAACCAATTAAGCGCCCTCCTCGTTGTTTGGCAACCCCTAAGAATTCTTCGATGTCATTATGGTAAGACAATTTAACATGGGGCCAATAATCTAGCCCGGCTCGTTTTAAGTAGCGATCGCTAATTTCAAACCCCAATGGACCAACTAAATGAAGCTCTGTGGCAGTACCTGCACAAGTTCTAGCAATATTACCTGTATTGGGAGGAATTTGGGGATGGACTAAAACAATTTTAGGCATAAATAAATAATTTAAATCAAACTTTTACCAAACAGGATCAGAGTATACATTAATTGTTAACTCTTTTTGTCCAGAGGGTACAGCACTGATACAAGCACAAATCACATCTTCTTGTCCTTCATCGGTTTCTATTTCCACCTCACAGGCGTGACAAGAACCCATTAAACACCCTGTAGGAATAAAAACCCCCGCACGAGATGCAACCTCTAGTATCGGCTCTCCTGCTTGGGCTTCCGCAATCACATTATCTGGTAAAAATTTAACTTTTACGGTCATTTTTGCTTTACTTTTTTAGCTGATTGATAATATTTTTATACCTAAAGTATAGGTCTTCTCCCGGAATCGGCTTTTCAAATTCGGCAGGATGATCAAATTCTGTAAGGGGATAATGGCCTCTAATGTCTTTTGCAGTTTCATAAAAGCTATTCCACAGGGTTAATAGTTCGAGTAGTCTTTGAAATTGAACGTAGAGATCTTGATATTTCCTTTTTAGGGCGATGTATTGAAACATTCTGGCAAAATCTTCATCATTGGTATTTTCAGCAGGAATTTCAATGATATTACTGAGTTTGATAAATTTTTCTCCGTTAATTTTGACAAATGAAACTATTTCCTCAAAGTTTTGTAGATTTTTTGTTAGGAGGTAATCTATCATGTCAGATACTGTTTTTAGTAAGGAGAAATCCTCTAAATTATACTTTTTAAATAGGTATAATAATTTTAAGGCTAGTTCATCTTGACGGGCTGCAGCGGTTAATGTTTCGACGTAGGAATTAACTGCAAATTTTCCTTCTTCTGTTTTTATTCCTGTCAAAATTACATCTTTTTCTGCATTTAATGCTTCGATAAATTCCTCGGCATTTATTTTTTGTTCTAATTTATTTAAAACAAATTGATAAAGTTCTTGTTGTTTGCTACTGCGGTGGGAAAGTTCGATTTGCTCAATTTTTAGGAAGGTACTTTGTGCTTCTATAGCGACTCTGAAAAGGGCGACATAGTTTCTTAGTCCTTTATATTCTCCTATTTCTTGGGCAAATAGATTGGTAATATTGAAGAAGGTAACGAATTCTGGCTCAATAAATTTAGGGTTATCTAAAGCTCTACCAATGGGAGTTAAAATTTTTAGTTCTGACATCACTTGTTCGTGATGTTTTATCACCTCATCAGGGATTTTTTCTTGATCTTTATGGATGATTGATTCTAGTTTTTCTACCATGGTACGATCGCCCCATAACGGACGATTCCACCAAGGTTTTTCTATGTTTTTATCAGAATCATTATTCATTTACTATCTTTTAAAATAAAATTTTATTAATTATCTTCGAGAATTTTTATGTCTTTGTTTGATGTCGTTAATTTCTTTTAAAAGTTCTTGTTCATTTATCAAAGAAAACTCTTGATCTGGATCATTATTTTTGCGATCAATGTACTGTGTCGTAGGATTTTCTTGGGGTGAAGAGATTCCTGCTAAGGACTCATTACCCAAATAATGGGCGATCGCCCCTGTGGCAAATCCTGCGGAAATACTACCAAAAATAACAAACAAAAAAGTAATTACATTTATATTCATAGTTAACGATTATAACAACATTTAATAACTTTAAAAATATCTTAAAAAAAGTAACCCACTAACAATAAAATCCAACAAGCCATGGCATTTTAACCCTACTTTATCCTTTATTCACTCACTAATATATAGTTAAAAATATTATCTGTCCATAGACAATTACAGAGGAATTGACTTATCTTGACACAAAAAAATAACCTTTAAAATTTGACAAAAGGGTACTAATATCTTTTATAATGGTAAAAGTGACCAGGGTTGGCCGAGCGGTTGAGGCAGCGAACTCATAATTCGCCCTAGACAGGTTCAACTCCTGTACCCTGGATTTTTCCCCTTAAGGGATTAGATAGTCGGGATTGGTTCTCAGGGAGTCTCTGAAAGGACTATCCATGTCCCTCGTACGTACCCGAGGAGAGCCTTCTTGAAGTTGTTTGAAATAATCGCTCATAATAACATTCAAGAGAAAACCATCCCTAGCAATGCTATTTTCGGGATAAGAACCTTCAAGACTACCCCTTAAACCTAACATAGAATCGAGAAATCCACTGATAGAGGACTTTTCAAAGAAATCTCCACTGTGATAATGAAAAGTTTTTTCTACTAATTCAGGAAATGTAAGAGTAACCTCAGGCTCAACTACTTCTGGGGAGTTATACCTACTTTGAGCCATCAATTCGACATCCGATGCCCTAGCATCAGAAGGAGGATTAAGAACGCAGGTAAGAGTGGTTAACGCTGCGATGGTGACAAAACGAGAAATTTTTGGGAACATAATTAATTGTTTGCTAAAATCATGTTTGCTCTAATTGTAACGAAAACTAGAATTAAATATCTTTAATATTATGGAAAACAACAGCTTATCTCTCAAACAACAGTTACTGGATATGTTTGTGGAGTATGCCTATCAAGAAGGAGATTTTACCCTATCCTCTGGACAAAAAAGTAATTTTTATTTAAACAGTAAACAAGTTACTCTTAGGGCGCAAGGGGCTTTAGCGGTGGGTAAATTAATCCATGAAATGCTTGCTGATGATGCTCAAGCCGTGGCAGGGCTTACCCTTGGGGCTGATCCCATGGTGAGTGCAGTAAGTGTGGTTTCCGCCTACGAAAATAACCCTATTCCAGCCTTGATTATCCGCAAAGAAGCAAAGGACCATGGTACTAAAGCCTATATCGAAGGTCCTAGTTTACCACAAGGGGCGATCGTTACCGTCCTAGAAGATGTTGTCACTACGGGACAATCGGCTATGTTAGCGGTAGAAAGACTCACCGATGCTGGGTACAAAGTTGATAAAATTATATCTTTAGTGGATCGTCAAGCTGGGGGTGCCGAATTTTATCATTCTCAAGGATTACAATTTGAGAGTATTTTTACTATTTCTGATATTCAAGCTAGACACAAAGAAAAATAGGTAAAATTTCTTGACAAATTAGACATTTTTATATAATATTGTATCTTACGTGAGATTAGTTAGTTTTTTAAGCACTTCAAAATTGCGATCGTTACCTCCCGAGGAGTCTAGTCAGGATTCCCAGTCAGGAAAATTAGAAAAAAGGATTTTACCAATTACCAATATTTTCCTAAATCTTCTTATTTATAGAAGGGTGGCGGTTGATGCTGTAGTGTCAGAAACTAAAACTCTTACCAATACAAATTATCAAAGAGAGTATAGAGTGAGTTGACAAGAATGAATAAAGTGGGTACACATTTAGTGGTAGACGCTTGGGAAGCACCGGCGGATCTTTTAAATAGTCCTGAAAGAATCCGTCAAGGATTATTAGATGCCATCAGTGCTGGTAAAGCGACATTGATTGATATGTGTGTACACCAATTTAGTCCCCATGGTGTAACAGCTACCGTTACCCTCGCGGAATCTCATATTGCTATTCATACATGGCCAGAACATGGTTACTTTGCCGCAGATTTATTTTTCTGTGGTGCTGGGCAACCAAAAGAAGCTATGAAAGTGTTACAAGTAGCCCTCGAAGCCAAAAAAGCCACCATGCGAGAAATCGACAGGGGTTTTGAACAACCAATTCATGAACAATTAACTGATGTTGTCAGTGAAAATTTTGTTTATGATTTACAGGCGGTAGGTTAAACTTTTCTTGTAACATTGTCTAAGAAATCTCTCCTGATAATGTCAAAAAAAATCACTATCTAGCTAATAAATTTTTATGGCATTTACTTCAGGTAAAAACGAGATCTATTACTATGATGATTAGGTATAAATTTACTTTTTTTTAGTTTATTTTATGCCTAATCTCTCGTTATATCTTTACTTTTAAACATCGAGGAAAATATTGTAATAATCAACACAATTACAATGATTTTCAGTAATTTTTTTTTTGAACACTGTAAAAGTATTTAATCAGAGGATTATAAACTTTTATGTAATTAAGTTGATATTAGGAATGTTTCATCTATAATTTTAATATAGTCAATCAAAATAAGACTGAGACATTTAGCTAGTACAATAATTGTAAATTATTTCATCTAAAGTTATTGTACTATCGCTATACATTTTTGCTCTTTTTAAAGCACTAAAATCGTGTTCAATATCATTTATAGTCACTTTCCGAAATAACTAATCGGAAAAAATGAATTTATCCACTGAGAAAATGAATCATACAATTATTGCTGTGGTTCAGTAAATGATTAAACCCTATCCATAATAAATCGCTCTCCATTATTCTT
>Ga0208979_100282_pt1 | contig 51511 bp, 35 predicted proteins | sample HotLakConsUCCSLE_FD_184738 | JGI IMG/M metagenome (GOLD analysis project Ga0208979, IMG submission 184738) | Hypersaline microbial mat communities from Hot Lake, Washington, USA - Hot Lake Consortium UCC-SLE (SPAdes) | ecosystem: Environmental > Aquatic > Non-marine Saline and Alkaline >... | reverse complement strand
AAGTAGAACACCCGTTCCGATACATCAAACGGATGTTCGGTTACGACAAGGTCCGCTACCGGGGACAATCAAAGAACCGCAATCGATTTCACGTGCTGGCCGGCTTTACGAACCTGCTGTTGGCGGACAAGTTCTTGCCAACATAGGGTTAGTCCGTCCAGAATTAGCCAAAAAGGCTGATTCTGGACAAAAAATGATCAATCAATCGGCCGAAGAACCGCCAAAAACATGCTTTCAAAATCGCAAGTTGGAAATCGAGGCAAAATCAGTACTTGTTCAGAGGTTCCTTAGTCATTTTCAACTCCTGGTTTGGTTCTTGAGACACAGAATCGGGCAGCAAAGGCTCCCGAACGAATCCAGCCGAGGATACCTATATGCTGAGGACATCTGGATCGGCTGAAATTTGGAATTCATTCAACTACCTCAACTCACTTACGACCCGAAATCCGATATTCTGGAAACTGCGGTCAACGGGATAAGGCGCACGAGCTGTAACACGTACCTGGCTGGCATCTGTGGCATAAGATCCACCGCGAATTGTCACCTGGCCGCAATTTTCATCAGTATCCTTGAAGATAGGTGCAGCGGTGTCTGGCTGACTGGTCCAGCAAGATCCGGTCCACTCCCACACATTGCCGAGCATGTCATGGAGGCCAAAACCATTGGGGTCATAAGCACTCACCTCGGCCGGCTTTGATGTGTCATGCCGATCGCTACAACCGCTACAATGTGCCTTGTTCATTCCGGGCTCGATGCCCCAATAACGTGGCATTGTGGAGTTTCCTCGAGCGGCAAACTCCCATTCAATCTCAGTGGGCAATCTGTAAGTCTGTGTGGTTGCGGCATTGAGCCAATCCAGGTATTTCTGGGCCTGTTCATACGTTACCCCGGTTACCGGATGACGCGCCATGGACGGATCGGGTGAACCCAGCCAGTCACAGAAACCTGCCTGAAAGCATTCCGCCCATTGGGCATTCGTGATTTCGGTTCTGGAAATAGCGATACGTGAGGAAAGCTCTGCATCGACTTGGGGCCATTCCGTCACGCGCCGATCGGGATCATCTTCATCAGCCCCAAAACGAAATCTTCCGGTTGGAAGAACAATCATGTCCGGGCAACCTGGACAATCATCACGAAGCTCCCCCAGATTCTCAAAACGCTGAGGTCTTTCGGCTGGAACGGCAGGCACATCGTCATAATCGATAGTCTTGCCCAATGGAGACCTGAAGACGATCTCCCCATTGGTGACGTTGCCACGTGCGCTGACATTGGCAAACATGGGTGTCTGACTGCCTTGTGACTGGCGTGCGACCCGTTGACGAACATACATTGCCAGTTCGAGACCAGTCACATAGCCATCACCATCCAGATCTGCACTACCGTTGAGGCCTTCGATCAAAAAGTGACGAAAAATCGACTGGTCAGGCACTTCCTGGCCATCAGTTCCCGATGTGATAAAGAACCGTGAGGATTGACTCCAGAAGTGCTCGATTTCCAGTGGCCGACGAGAGCCAGGATAGATCACTCTGAGGTCTGATCTCTTTCTGAACAGCGAGCCGGAAAAGCATGTATCAAAAACCACCATGACGTGCTTGGCATTGACACTAGCGGATTCAACAGCATTGCGCACGGCACTGAAGCGGAGAGCACTGTCAACAAATGAATCCGCTCCGCTGTGTCGATGGAGCGTCGGGCTATCGCTCATCACCAGAAATCCTTGTTCATCCGATGGAAGCTCATCAGATCGCTCTGAGAATTGCGGACATTGACCAGCATCCTGCGCAATCGAAGTATCGTGGCTGATTGTCTTACCATGTCCGGCATAATAAATGACCAATCGTGCTCCTACCTTTCCACCGTAGTCATCCAGGAACTTCTCAAGAGCCCTACAAAAGTCAATACGTGTCGGATTCAGTAATGGTTCTTCGACCGTGAATCCATTTGTCGTCAACGCCGCCCTGACGGCCTCAACGTCTCGGATGACGCCAGGCAGGTTGCTCCAACCACCTCGGTAGTCGGCGACTCCCACGATCAGTGCATGGCTGCTCTCGTAACCGAGAAGGTCATCATCCCGGTCATCCGCCAAGAGACCAGGCACAGGCAGACTCAATGCCAGCGCAGTGATGAAAAAACATACAGCATTGAAGGACTTAAGCATGACTGGACTCGAATGCAGCTAGCCAAGTGCTGGTCAGACGGGATTCCATGAGATCTCTTGTTTGATCCGGCTGGGCTCGAATCAGCAAAAAGCTGTCAAATGGATCGGTATCGCCGGCAGGCTGGTCACCTACGTCGATACAGACCAATCGTGGCGCCAGTCCATCCGGGAGGTCTTCGGCGACCAGCCGCGGAGCAGGGTCTGTGTCCGACGCTCCAAATTCGACCCGATACGCACGTAGCACCAATCCTGCAGAATTGAAGACATCACCCAGCGAGCGAATTGCCTGACGATCGTATTCCTTTACCTCCTCACTCAGATTCTCCCAAGGCACGAGATCGGGGTGTCGAAGGCGCGTATCGTCCCTCTCAGACGAATAACGCCAACCGGACGACAGACGACTGCAGACCCATCGGTCGTGCTCAGCGATGGCCAATCTTTCCAATGATTCGTCAGATAGTCCGTCAAGATTTATTCCCTCACCACTGCAACTATGACGCTCGATGGCTTCAATGCCAAGCTCGCGAAGCTTGATCCAGTGATGGTCTGCCTGGGCACGGTTCTCCTCACGGTAGCTTTCGTGTAAATCACCCCAATGCACCACGCTGGGGCGATCTCCTGGACGTTCTCCACTGGAGAGGCGCTCAGCGTAGTAGTTTTCGTGGATACGTACCGCCAATCGGTCCAGCCTGCTCTGAATCTCCAGCTCGTCTCCCACGGTTGTCAAATCTAATGAGTTGATGCGAAACCATGGCAAATTACTAGTCTTGTCCCGAAGCTCCTCGAACAGCTCGGGCGGCTGCTCGGGCGTCATGACCTGCACCGGAACTGCGAGTCGGCAATCTGTAGCTTGGCATTCGGCGAGAGCATCTGCACAACTGAGCAGTTCAGCCCCATCGCCATGGCTCAGATAGATCATTGACGGCAATTCTGAACGCTCCAGAGCATTGAGCAGGCGCCCCGGTTCGGTGGTGTCACAGGCCTCGAACGAGGCTGGGTAATAGTCCAGCAATGCTGCCTGTTCTGACAAGAATTCGGCCTCGGCCAGGTCCGGACTGCGGCACAGCAAACGAATCTCGGGCCGCGAGACGCTGGCAAAATGACAGCTTCGCAGAAGTGCGATAAGCAGCGTCATCGCACCGATTCCCCAGCCCAGAATGACAATTTGCAACGGCGAATCCTGCACGATCCAGTTGGGCGGGTGAAGCCGCAGCGACATGCGAGCCAAGAGTTCAGCTTGTCCAAACAGCACTGGTCGACGTTTCCGAACACGAAGTTCACTACTCAAACGTCGCCGCAGCGCTGGATGACTGAGTTGCACAAAACGAATCGCGTGGTAGTTGTCAGCGCGTGCGATTCGATAATTGAGTAGATCATCCTGGTCTACCACGCTGGTGTGGACAGGCTGCGCTGCCAGCGGATAGTCGGACAACGGCGCGATGACACCGTACTTCCTCACCTCCAATTGACCCTTCGGTGACAATTGAATCGACGCGGCTTTGGGTCCCGATCGGGCACGAGCAACCTGTTCAGCCATACCGCCATCACCGATGATCAGGTAATGCGGCCCACGTCGGGTAGCAGCGTAAACAATACGAGCGCGATTTACAGCTATGGCTGGCCCCACTGCCAGGGTAAAGATCAAGCCAAGCTCAAGGATTCGAATCAATCCTCCCTGCCAGCCTGCTGGCAGAGTAGCACCGGCATCCAGCAGCATAAAATCAATGGCCTGCCCGAACGCTACAAACAGGTAGTACCAGCTATCACCTGGAGGGGCTGAAGGGAAATCGAGTCGGATAAAGACAATAGTTGTAACAAGTGCGAATAAAGCGAGTGCCAGGCTGGCCCAGAGCCAGGTGACTGCTCTGGGCCAGAACATTAGCAGCTTACGGATCAATGTGCCCACGAACGCAACCCTGGCATGGGTGTGCTGCCAGCTCCGAAAGTATTCCGGCAGCCACCCAATATACACATTAATGTGGGCACCTGAGACACCGTCGATTGATTAACGATTCACGCCCAAAATTTCACGCAACTTGACCCTTGAAGTCTGTCCTTCAGCATTCGGCGTTTGTGTTGCTCCGAGGTTTGACTCGCTATAGCCAACCACCAACGGCTGCATTGCATTCTCAAGCTCGCCAAGTGACCGAGACAAATAGTCCGGCAGCATTTCCGTCAGATAGTAGGTATATAGACTCATATTGACGTCGTTAGCAATCCACGACAGTTCATCATCAAGAGAACTGGCAAAAAAGGCAACACGTGGATCCAAACCAGAAAGATCATGCCCCGAGGCTTGCATGCTTTCAATATCGTACTCACCAAATATGAAAGACCTCGGCATCATCTTGTGAGTATCGGCGGCTTTAAGGAACTTCGGCATCGCCGTGTCCGTTCTGACACCGGTTCCCGAATGACAAGTATCATAAAAGGCCGAAATATGCCCAGCATCAAGCATCCTCATAGCAAAGCCAGCCTCATCGTCGATAATCAGCTGATCGTATGCCACTAGCGCTTCGTCGACGCCATCTTCCTCGATATCAATCGGCTCAACCAGGGCTACGTTTTCTTGGGTCCTGGTGCCGTGACCGGAAAAGTAGAACATGGCAGTTCCATCCGGGCCGGCGCGACCAAGAAATTCCGAGATACCACCAAGAATATTATGGCGGGTGGCATCATGGTCTTCGAGAGTGTAAATGTAGTTCGGATCGTAACCAAGATCTTCCACAAGCATTTTTCTCATAGCGACAACATCGTTGGCCACCAGTGGCAAATCGTCACTTTGGCCCGGGTAGTCGGCTACGCCAACCAAAAGTGCATAGTTGCCGTCAGGATTGCTTCCCGAGGGCAAAGTAGCTGGTGTATGTTCTTCTACACGGAGCGTGTAGCCTCCAGTTGCGCGAGAAACCTGATTGGCAAGAATAAACGTTGGCATTCCGGGTGTACTACTAAACGATAGAGCAACTTCCCCACCGGCGCCTGCGGAATCCTGCGCGATTACTTGGCCAGAAGCATCCGTTACGATGACATACGGATCAAACTCATTCGATCCCATCGTGAGACTAAACCTGCCAGATACTGTGGACGGAATAAGGTAGGTCGCGGCATAAGTATCATCCCAAATCCTATCGGAACTATTCGTGAATGATCCTCGAATTTCCCGGTTCGCTGGGATTACTGAAGGATCGGGAAATGCCGGAATTTCAACCTGGTCAGCATGAACTGCACTGATCTCGAAGCGACCTGTTTCTCCGGCCTCATAGGTATTTGCAATCACCCAGACTTCGCCGGACGACGGCATCAATAGAGCGACCCTGGAATCAGTACTCCCCTGAACATCGTCATTGGAATCAATCCATCGGCCCGCGAGATCCTGAACTATAAGATAGGTATCGAAGTCGATCGAATTGAGGTCAATCACAACTGGAGTCCCGGGATCCGCTGACAGCAAATAGCGCTGAACGAATGAACCATCCTCGGGTAGCCTCTCACTCGAACTGGTCAGAGAGCCACTCGTAGCGCCCCCCAATTCAAGTCTTGGCCCCGATTTGCTGCGATCAATCGACTCCTTCAACTCCTTTGACTCTCCCTGCTTTGTTGCAGGAAAGCTCTTGGTGGAGGCGTCGTCGGCCACTGCCTGAGCTCCAAACAGCAGCAACAAGCCCGTAATCAAGCATAGATCTTTCATTTGGTTCAACATGACTGTTCTCCTTTTGCATTGGTCATTGTAGTTTCTTCTCTATTGCGTCTTACCTGGTTTCACAAAGGAGTGTCCACGCCTATAGAAACCGGGATGATCTCAGTATGCCATCCGGCAGTGCGGCCGCTACTCCGCATCCTTTCGTCCTCAAACAGCCTCTCACGCAGATCGAATGGCTCGTTTAATCCTGCGCGAGTCTCCTCAAGCACACTGGCTCGGAGAGGGGTCGTACTGAAGATTCCAAACAGCACAATGCTGGTCGGCTCGTCAACCATCAGGCTGGCCAAAGGAATCACTGGTGGTTTATCGTCCTCGGGAACTCTGGCGTTTCGGCAGTTGCCCTGATCCGGTTGTGGGCAAATTCTGGTAATGCCAAGATCAGGCTCGATGGCCCACAGGTAGAAGAATCGATTTGGACCGCCAGGGTCAAAGTTTAGGTCTCGCTTCAGTTTGTCGGGCTGTGCGGCTTCAAGACTGATTTCCAGTAATCCAATTGTATCGGTGGGTAGCTTCTGATCATCGGTCGTGGTTCGCACTCGCAAAGCATATGGAAAAGATCTCGAACTCGAAGCGAGAAGAAGTGAATCAACTGAGACCATGCGCCAGAGTCGATTCAGATCAGCTTCCAGCTCGGTCTGTGCGTGTTCTGGTTGATGGCAGGGCATCTGAACTTCGTCAATAGCGCTCAGCAGACCACGCCGGTTTCTGATCTCCCACAGGAAACAATCTTCGCTTCCGGGGCCCTTGGAAAGCTTTATGTCGGCATCCTGAGGATTGTCTGTCACAATCATCCCATTTATCTCACCCGCCAGTTTTCCAAGGGAATGCAGAAGGTCGTCTTCAACCGTAGCAAATGCAGATGGTTCCGCTTCACCAAGCCAGACGGTGAGCGGCGCAATGGGAGGTCCGGAGAAATATTCGACCACGGTCCAGCCCGGCAATTCCGGCCAAACTTCAAGGTCGTTCACCGGCCGGGCCAAACTGTGTGTCAAGCCTTCGCTCTCAATGACCTCAAGAACCAGCCCTTGCTCCGTTTGGGTCCGATCAGAAGCCCCAATAGCCTTATTTGATGGCGCAGGGAGTACGACCCGACTTCCCGGATACAGACCGATATCAACACCGCCGAAAAGTCGGACAAGGTCACCATCTGTTCGCTCAAGTGCCATGATCTGGGGCACGGCTTCTGCAATGGTTCCGTTCTCGGAAGACGGAAAGATGGGGGCATCGAAATACTCTGAAGCAGCCGAGAACATCGGATTCTGGAGATATCCATAGGCTTGCAGAAGTCCTCGAACCCGATCGACTACCTGACTCAATGGTGCCAACGGATCTCGCATCAACTCCTGAATCAGCAGGTGGGTAAATGCACCCATGTGCTCGCCGCTTCCATCGTCCGGTTGCCATTCGCGGGCGTATTCGCTAGCCTGGGCGGCCAGAATCTGAATACCCCCACGCTTTTCGAGAAGATCCCCGTAGTCCTCTGGGATCTCAATCGTCTGAGTTGCTTCCGGCAAGGAACGTACTCCGTCTCCACGTGTGGCTCCACCGCTATGGCAACTATCGAGAATAATGACCAGTTCAGCGCCCGCATCAAGCACACGATTGAACAGCTGACGCAACAGTTTATCCGGTATGTCCGGAGCTCCCTGCCAGGAGTCGGCAGGCACGATCGTTTCGTGGAACAACGATTCTCCGTTTTGCTGGGGTACCCGGATTCGAGAGCCATGGCCGGAGTAGAAAAACAGCAGCCGTTTGCCGGGAACCGCATGCTCGATCAACTCGGTCTCGACTGCCTGCAGGATGGCATCACGGGTAGCCTGTTGGTCAACCAAAGTCACTATGTCGTCAGAGGACATTCCGAAACGCTGGCCAAGCAGACGATTCATGGCCCTGACATCATTGACCGCGCCTTCCAGATTGCTCCATCGGGCCGGCTGGTCGTTCCCGGCGCGATGAGCACGGGCCTGAGATGGCATGTAATTGTTGATTCCGATCAGCAAGGCACGGTCCTGTGCAAAAACCGAAATACTTCCAAATAACATACAAGCAAGAAAAAAACCGACTGGCAGGTTTTGTGAGCCAAATTTCATTCGGGACTCCATTAAGCTATTGGCGGCGCTCAAGACGAAAGCTTCCGGGCGACTCGAGTTGAACCTCATAGGGCTCGAGTATCAGGTTGACTTCGCCCAGGCTCGCCTGATCGACTACCAGGAAGAGGCCCACGAGAGCATCCTCGCGAAATGATTCAACTTGAACCGGCACGACCAATGACAGCTCACTTACCAACTTGGAGAGATCGACCTCCTCGCCCTTGGGCAGGGACGAACGATCAATAGTCAATACCCGCACGGGGCCCAGCAATTCGTTCAGATCTTTGGCAGTTGCCCAATCCGGCTCCTGCGGCGATGGCGTCGGGACACCAGACAATAAGGCAAAGACAAGTGAAATTGCCGCCACGGAAGCGGCCCCTGCCAGGAATGGTCGCCAACCATTGGACCGTACTGCAAAGGGCTGGAACAGGCCCTCCCGTCGAGCCTCAAGCATCACTTGGACTCGCACCCGTTCCAGAGCCACACGGTCACCACTGTCCAACACTCTCATGGAATCCTCGCCACGGGCTTTGAAATACCGCATCAAGTTACGATCCAGCACATCAGTATCCGGCTTTGGCGCCAGGTGTTCATCCGCTCGTTCCCGTGCTTTTCTTGTAGTCACATTAATGCTCCGCAACGCTCGCGGACAAAATTGCGCAATCTCTTGCGAACCTCATACAGGTACTGCCTGGTCGCTGCGCAGGTGCGCTCAAGGTACTCGGACATTTCGTCAATCGTCCACTGTTCAACAATGGCCAGCTCGACCACGTTGGCATGAGAAGGATGCGTGCTTGAATAATCAACCAAAGCGCGTTCGATACAATCGAAAAGTTCGCGGCCATCGGCATCTGGTGCTGGCGCGCTATCGGGATAGTCGACGCCTTCTTCGATCGGAGTGGTCCGCTCAGTCGAACGAACAGCAGCAGACTCGCGGCGGTGATGATCAACCAAAACTGAGTCGGCAATCTTCCAAAGGTAAGCCGGATGGCGGATTTCAACGCCTTTGCGAACCGAGCGGAGAAAGCGGATGAAGCATTCCTGCAGCAGATCGTCACTCGCAGCGGCGTCGTGACTACGAGCAAGCAAGTAAACGCGCAGCGAACTGGCATATTCAGAAAAGACTCGGGAAAACGCGGCCTCGGCCGCAGTCCCACCGGCGCGAATCGACTGCACCAATCGCGCGAAGCCTGTATCACGACTTAGCCCATCCATCGGTTTGTCGGACATTTTTGCCAATACTGGTCAAACTCCACAGTATCCTCCTTATTCGGCCAAGCTAACTTTACTTTAACTAGCTTCGAATTGCGACTGGCCCCAATATTTTTTGATGAATCTGGTGGCAAATCCACGACCTCTCCTCTGGATTTATAGATAGCTGGTGCAGTTTGTCGCTCCACATGACAGTATGATGATGCCTCCCGGTTTTGCTCCAAATGATCATCACTCACAGTTGCCATGCTCACATTCATACAGAACATGAAAGCGATGGCAGGGAATACTGAAATCAAGCACGAGTCAGCTTTGTTCACTTTTGTTGTAGAACATCGCTTACTCCAGCCGGATTTAGTGGTGAAACGGTGATTATCAGCAGCGAAAAGGGATAGTTGAGATTTGGTCATGCTTGAGCTTCCTGTCTGAGGTTCTATAGTGATAGACGCACGTCGCGTTAATTTGTCAGGCTCTTCAAATGCTTTCTCACTCAAGCATGCCCGTGGACAATTGATCTAAGCAATGTCTGTCAAGCCGAGTTTCCACCTTCCCCAGAATTTGTCAGCCCAGGCCATTTTCGCTTCCACAAAACATTTTTCTGGCTCCAGAGCTACTTCAGTGAGCCCTGTATCCTGAGCTGAGTACTGCCACCGGACTGAGATCCGTCAGAAGTAAGGCAATCATCTCGCCCTGGCGTCGCCAGCCGTTCTTCTTCATGGCGCTTTTTAGATGGGTGCGGGCGGTTTCATAGCTCACCTTGTGGTTGTCGGAGTAGTCGCGCAGGCTTAAGCCCAGCAGGATGATCTGGATCACGTCGGCTTCAGTCGCTGTCATCTGGTAGCACTGTTGGAGCATGGCCCTGAAGTCAGGACTCGGCTCTTTTGGGCCCGTAAGAATGGTCGCGAGACGATCCGAATCCTGTCTGAACAGGGTTGCGGTCAGATGATCGTGCTTATTAGCGGCCTCCGGGCTCAGTGAGACGATCTGGCGCTGTTCATCCTTGAGGTGATTGCAGGCCCGCTGCAGGCGGGTCTCGACTTCAGCGCACGCACCACAAAGCCTGCCGGCGCAGGAAGCAAGGATGGCTTTGGCCTTGAACAGCCGCTCGGCGGCCCGATTGGCGAACCGGATTCGACGCTCGTTGTTGGTGACGACCACGGCGTGATTGAAGCGGTCCCAGAGCGTGGTCAGGTTTTGCAACTGATTCTGGAGACTGGAGAAGTGCTTGAAACCCAGCCAGATCTGAGTGAGGTCGGGTTGCAGGTCACGCAGTACCTCGAGCTCACGTTCGGTAAAGTCAAGCGAAACGAAGCGGGTCGAGGTGTACTGGGCCAGCCGATCAAGCGCCTCCGGCCAAGGCCGGGTGCCCATGGCTGCGCCATAGAGAGCGCGGAGTTCTCCTTCCCGACCCGCCGTTTGCATTCCAGCTTCCCTTTGTCTGGCTCCATTCCCGCCGGGGACGGTGCGCCCCCGCTACTGCCGCCAAGCCAACAAGCCAAACTTGTTCAATACCAATGGCTATCGACTCTAGCAGCCGGGCGCTGCGATTTTCTCACCCAAATGGGGGAGATTGGGAAAATTTTTCTCGACGATGACCCAACTGGGACTACCGGCGGGATTCTCTCACCTGAGGGTGCGCCCTAGCTGCGGAACAAGCCGGGAGGAAGCAAGGCTCTGAGAACGGCCGAGAGTATTTCGGTCTGGCGGCGCCAGCCGTTTTTGTTCATGGCGTTTTTCAGGTGAGTGCGGGCGGTTTCATAGCGGATTTGGCGAGAATCGGCGAATTGACGCAGGGTTTCGCCGGACAGCAGGGCATTGACCAGGTCGGCTTCGCTTGCCGTCAAGCCGAAACATTGCTGCAGGCCGAGGCGAAAGTCGCTGGTCGAACGTTTGGGGTCAGTAAGAATCAGGGCGATCTGCTGCTCATCAAGCTGGAACAATGTCGTCACCGTGTCCGCCGTAGCTCCTCCGGAAAGGCTGAAGACCGCCTGTTGTCCGGAGGCCACCTGCTGAACGGTTTGTTTGAGCTTTTCCTGGCAATGGCTGTTACCGGTTTTCAGGAATCCGTTCCGAACGCACCAATGACTCCCATTGCCAAAGAGCGCCTCGGCGGCCCGGTTGGCGAACTTGAGCTTCAACTGGGCATCGACAACCATGACCGCGTGGTTGCATTCATTCCACAGGCCGGTCAATGTTGCCAGTGAGGTCTCGAGCGCTTGCAGATGCGAGTAACCGGCCCATGCCTGCTGCAAATGAGGTGTCAACTGGCGAATTCTGTCGATGTTTCGATCGGAATGATCGCCGGCGTCGATCGCTTTCATGAAGGAGAATTCTACGATTCTGGAATCGGCGACCTCGAGCGCGACCCCACTGGCCCAGCGAATCCCCATCGGGCGGTAAACATGTTGGTAGAGATCACTTTCCAGCAGCTCACGCTGGCAGATAAAGTCACTGGTTCTCAGCACATTCCCGGCATGATAGTAGGGCTTGCCCGCCTCGATTGTAAAATTGGCGTGGCCGAACTCCCGGTTGTACTCTTCAATACTCGGATCGGGAACGACATTGGCTGCCAGCACTTGTCCGGCATGCAGGTCAAGATCATAGGTATCAAGCGTCACCACCTGGCTGTGCCCCAGGTCAGCCAATCCGGTCAGCGCCTCGGGCCAGGACCCCAGCCCGGTGGCTGCCGCATAGAGCGCTCTTATCGTGTCTTCTCGGTTGGTATCCATGCAAGCTGCCCTCCCATGCAGACTTGTTCAGTGGTTCCTTACCGTCGATACGCTCGCAGCTGGCAATCATTCATGATTAATCCGTCCGAAACATGCCGGGTGGCAGCAAGGTTGCCAGCACATCGGCAAGCATTTCGGTCTGGCGACGCCAGCCGTTCTTGCGCATCACGTTTTTCAGATGCGTGCGAGCGGTTTCATAGCAGACTTCCCGCGACTCGGCGAATTGTCTGAGACTGTCTCCGGCGATCACGGCATTGACCAGGTCGGCCTCCGACGAGGTCATGTTGAAACGCTGACGCAAACCGTCGTGGAAACCCGTCGGCGATCGCGCCGGGTCGGTGATGATCAGTGCAATTCGCGAATCGGGCAGTCGAAACAGTGTGGCCAGCAAGCCTTTCGGTCCGGCGCCATGCAACCCGCCAAGGGGCATCATGCTTGAGCTTCCGCGCATGACTGTCCGCACCTGCTGGCGGAACTGCTCGTGCTGGCCTGGCGGGTCCAGTTTCAGCGTTCCGTGATGACAGTTCATACCCGTAGCCCGGGCAAACAAGTGCTCGCCGGCTCGATTGGCGAAATGCACTTTCAACCGATCGTCGATCACCATGACCGCATGCTCGCAGGCATCCCACAGCGAGGTCAATGTGTCCAGCCTGGCTTGCAGTCGCGACAGATGCCGGTAACCGGCCCAGGCCTGTTCCAGGTGAGGCGTCAGCTCACCCAGTCGATGGAGTTCGGCATCGGAAAAATCGTCGGCATCGGATGGCTTGATCAGCGAAAACTGGGTGACCCGGGAACATGCCTCGAACTCGAGTGGAACGCCAGCCACGAATCCGATATCGAGCGCGCGGTAAACGCCATTGAATAGTTCGGAGCGCTTGAATTCGCGCATGGATACAAACTGGCTGGCGCGAAAGAGCTGGCCAATGCGTAAATTCGAATACGCCGACTCGATCAGCAGATTGCGCTGGCCGTAAACCCGGTTGTACTCCTCAATCGCCGGATGCGGGGCCATGTTGCTGGCCAGCACCTCGCCGCAATGGGCGTCCAGGTCGTAGGTATCGAGGGTGATGCAGCGAGAGTCAGTGTAGTCGGCCAACTGGTCGAGGGCCTGTGCCCACGGCTGGGTACCAGATGCGGCTCCGTAAAGGGCTCGAATTGTCTGGCTTCGGCCATTGTCCATGGAAAAAATGGTACCCCCTTGAACTTGCCTGTAATCCTAGTTCAACCCGATTGGCAATTCAAATGACAACTATTTCAGCATGGACCGTCGGCCATACGCGCGGACGTTCTCCGGTCAGGCGCTTCTTGCCTTCGGCAAACCGCACCTGCCCTCCGAACTGCACGCGCGGACGTTCTCCGGTCAGGCGCTTCTTGCCTTCGGCAAACCGCACCTGCCCTCCGAACTGCACTGGGCCGACCTACTCGCATTTTTTGAGCCTTGAGCCTTGAGCCTTGAGCCTTGAGCCTTGATCCTTCTTTTTCCTAGTAACGCGAATCATTATCGTTTACAATGCGCTTTCCTTACGCAATTCGTTTTTCCGGAGCCATTCATGAAGTTGTTATCTCTTTTCGCCCTCGGTCTTGCCAGCACCCTGTCGGTCAACGCTGCTGCCGATTCTGCCGTCCCGCTTGAGCCGATGACCATCGTCGGCACACCCGAGCAGGCCCAGCTGGCCACCGGTGGAGCGACCGTGATTACCGAAGAAGAACTCGACAAGTTCGAGTACACCGATATTCAGCGCATTCTGCGCCAGGTGCCGGGGGTTTCGCTTCAGGTCGAGGACGGTTACGGTCTGCGGCCGAACATTTCGATTCGCGGAACCGCGTCCGATCGCTCGTCCCGGGTCACGCTGCTGGAAGATGGCGTGTTGATCGCGCCGGCGCCCTACGCCGCACCGGCCGCCTATTTCTTTCCGACTTCCGCCCGGCTCCAGGGCGTGGAAGTGCTGAAGGGGCCTGCCGCCATTCTGGAAGGCCCCTACACCACCGGTGGTGCGATCAACTTCCTCAGCACCCGCATTCCCGAAGGCAGTCAGGGCCAGGCTCAGGTCGAAGCCGGCAGCCATGGTCATCTCCGTGGTCACGCCTGGTATGGCAACAGCAACGACCGCTACGGTTTTGTAGCCGAAGGGCACGAGTGGCGCACCGACGGTTTCCAGGATATCGACCGATCCAGTCGCGACACCGGCCTGAACAAGAGCGATTACATGGTTCGTCTGCGCACGGACCTGGGTGCCAGCGGCGATCATCGCCTGGAACTCAAGCTGCGCCAGGCCGAGGAAACTTCGGACCAGACCTACTTCGGCCTGACCGACGCCGATTTTCGTGCCGATCGCAACCGTCGCTATGGCCTGAGTGAACTCGACCAGATCAACACCGACCACGAACAGGTCGTGCTCAGCTACCGCGGTCGTTTCGGCAGCAATGTTTCCCTGCGCGCCAGTGCCTATAACAATGACTTTGCCCGCGCCTGGTACAAGACCGAAGCCGTTGATCTGGACGGCAGCAGCAGTGCCCAGGATTTCAGCGGCACCAACTGGTTCAATCTGATCCAGGCCATCAACCGTGGCCAGGACCTCAACGGCTTCACGCCTGCCGAACTGCAGGCGATTCTGGATGGCAGCGCCGATACCGCCATCGGCGCCGTCCAGATTCGCAACAACAATCGCGAATACTATTCCCGCGGCATCCAGGGTGAGGCCACCATAGACTTCGCCACCGGCGCAGCCGCGCACGAACTGCGACTGGGGCTGCGTATTCACGAAGACCAGGAAGACCGTCTCCAGCGCAATGACACCTACAGCCAGATCAACGGCAGTCTGGTCCTGGCTGATCGCGGCATACTGGGCAACGCCGGCAACCGGATCCAGGATGCCGAAGCAGTCGCGCTGTGGGCTTACGACACCATTACCTTCGGCGACCTGACACTCAGCCCCGGTGTCCGTTACGAAACCATTGATCTGAAGCGCACGCGCTACGAGGACCGGGTTGGCCGCACCGATGATCCGGCCAGCCGCGATCCGTCCAATCTGCGCGATACCCGCAGCAACGACGTGGATGTCTGGATTCCGGGCATCGGGGCACGCTACGCACTGACCCCGTCGCTCAACCTGATCGCCGGCGTCAGCCGCGGTTTCTCTGCCCCGTCCAGTGATCCGAGTGCTGATCCGGAGCGCTCGACCAACTACGAAGCCGGATTGCGCTTCGGCAATGGCCGCACTTTTGTCGAGGCCATGGGCTTCTGGAACGAATATTCCAACCTGGTCGGCGTCTGCACCGCCTCATCGGGCGTGAATTGCGAAGTCGGCGACCTGTTTTCCGGTGACGCGGCCCGCGTTCGTGGCCTGGAACTGGCTTTCCGCCACGACCTGTCCAGCTCAGCCCGATTCGGCCTGCCGCTGACCTTGGCCTACACCTACAGCGATGGTGAATTCCGTTCCGACCTGGCCGACTCCAACTTCTTCGGCGATGCCGAGCGCGGCGACCCGATCCCCTACCTGCCGGAACACGAAATCTACGTCTCGCTGGGCCTTGAAATGAACCGCTGGGCCATCAATGCCAGCGTCAACTACGTCGACTCGACCTGCACCAAGGCCAGCTGCGGAATGTTCGAGCAGACCGACTCGGCCACCCTGGTCGACCTGTCGACCCACTACGACCTGACCGAGTCCATCCAGTTCTACGCCCTAGCCCAGAACCTCCTCGATGAAGACGGCATCGCCGGGCGTCAGCCGCGAGGGGCGCGGCCGAATCTGGATCAGACGTTTATTGGTGGAGTGAAGGTTCGCTTTTAAAAGAAGGCGCAAGGTTCAAGGGAAAAGGGAAAAGGGAAAAGGGAAAAGGCAATCGTCGGGGCGACGTCCCCGACGGTCCATCCAGCAGCCTTCACCAACAGTCCGGATTTTGGTGCCCAGCTCGGAAGCCTCCGCACCGTCGGCGCCAAAAACCATGGCAATCGGCGGTTGCGGCCACATGGGCCGTCGGGCACGTCGGCCCGACCTACGCTTGTTTTCCTTGAACCTTGAACCTTGAACCTTGAACCTCAAATCGCCTTAGGATTTATCAATTGCTGCAGCAACATCGGATGATTCTTCTGGAACCAGCCTCGCTGGTCGACATCGTTTGGCTTTTTCCGCATTTTCCGGACGCGTTCCAGGGCTTGGGCTTCGCTGGTGTTCGGGGGATTGGGGATGGTTGGTAACGGATACGCCCGGGCCAGCAACCAGGCGGGGAACAGGGGGATTTCCAGGGCCGGTTCCAGGTCCCAGAATTGTTCGATGCGGCGTTCGATTTCGTCATCGTCAACCTGCTCCAGCCAGACTTCGGCGCGTTCGGGATGGCGCCAGCAGAGCTGGCAGATTGCACCGAGCGCCGTCTCACGCTGGCCAAGTTCAAGCGCGGCTTTTGCCTGAACCTCCAGCAAATCGGCGTGGCGGAAAAACTCCGGCACGGCAGCGACCGCCTCCAGCACACGATCCCATTGGCCGCTGCGTGCGGCCAGCATGGCCGGATGACGACTCGCGTGCTCGGGGTCAAGATCGGCCGGGTCAGCAGCCGTTGCCAGGTGGTTCCAGAAGCGCTGGAGAAATTTCTGCCCATCGCGCGCACCGAAAAACCGCTCGGCCCGGGGCGCCAGTTCCTGTTCCACCGTGGCCTGAAACGCTTCGGGATCGGTTGGCGGCCGATCGAGCCAGCTCAGTGCACCGACCAGGTGCTCGGCATCGGCCTGGAAATCATTGGCGCCATCGGCCCTGGCCATGTCAGCCAGCGCGGTTTCTGCCCGATCGTGTTCACCGCTCAGCAGATGGCGCACCAGTTGTCCGCGCGCAACCGCAAAACGATTGTCGAGAAACAGATCCGCCTGCGGTGAGGCCGCGGGGCGATGCCAGAGCGTGCGTGCCAGCCGATCGACGGAAGACTTGCGAAACAACGCCGGCTGGCCGGCCGAACGCGGCTCGGTCTCAGGTTCGAGATTCAGATGCCGGGCCCAGTCGGCCGCGGTCTTCAGCAGCGCTTCGCAGCGTGAAACATCGCCATACAACACATCCTCCAGCACCCGGATTTCACCCGACCGGTAGCGGGCCAGCCCGGCCTTGTCCAGACGCCGGGTCAGACTGAGCAGCTCGATCGGCCGATAACTGTGGTCACGCGCCAGCAGCCTGTCGACCAGTGCCTGAATGCGCTGGCTGTTCATGCCAGCGGCTCGAACAGGGCGTCCAGATCATCCGGCTTGAGCTGCACGGCGCCGCCGCCACCCAGCAATCCTTCGACCAGGCCGCGCTTGGACTGCTGCAGTTCAAACACCTTCTGCTCGACGGTCTGTTCGGTCAATAAACGATAAACAAACACTTTCTGGTCCTGCCCGATCCGATGGGCCCGATCGGTAGCCTGGTCTTCCACTGCCGGGTTCCACCAGGGATCGTAATGAATCACGGTATCGGCCGCGGTCAGGTTCAGACCGACACCACCGGCCTTCAGGCTGATCAGGAAGATCGGCACCTGGCCGGTCTGAAAACGCTCGACCACCGTCTGTCGATCCCGCGTCTGACCAGTCAGCTTGACGAAATCGATACCCAATTTGACCAGCTCGGCCTCGATCAGATTGAGCATGCCGACAAATTGCGAGAACAGCAGAATCCGCCGTCCTTCGGCCACCAGTTCCGGCACCAGCTCCAGCAGCAGATCCAGCTTGGCCGAACCGACCCGGCTGGCGCCCTCGGTGTTTTTCAGCAGCCGCGGATCGCAGCAGATCTGGCGCAACTTGAGCAGCGCATCGAGCACCACGATGCGGCTCTTCTCGATGCCCTGCGCGGCAAGCGCCCGGCGCACCTTGTCATGCATCGCAACCCGCACCCGTTCATACAGCCGAAGCTGGGCACCGTCCAGCGCCACGGCACGGACCATTTCGGTTTTCGGGGGTAGCTCGGGGGCCACTTCAGCCTTCGTCCGGCGCAGAAAAAATGGGCGAATCCGCCGGGCCAGCACTTCGCGTTGCTCGTTGTCGTCATGACGCTCGATCGGCAACTGAAACAAAGTACGAAACCGGCTGGCCGAACTCAACATGCCCGGCATCAGGAAATCGAACAGGCTCCACAGCTCGCCCAGATGATTCTCCAGCGGCGTGCCGGTCAGACACAACCGATGCCGGGCACGCAACTCGCGCGCATGGCGACTGACCGCAGTGCGCGGATTCTTGATCGCCTGGGCCTCGTCGAGAATCAGCAAATGATAATCGTGGCGGGCCAGGTAACGAATGTCCCGAACCAGCAGCGGATAAGTGGTCAGCACCAGGTCACTTTCGTCGATCCACTGAAACTGACCCTTGCGCTGCGGGCCATGCAACAGCAGAACTTTCAGCATGGGTGCAAAACGAGCCGCCTCGGCCCGCCAGTTGAACATCAGGCTGGTCGGCGCAATCACCAGGCATGGCTTGTCCAGGCGACCGGCCTGTTTTTCCATGGCCACGTGAGCCAGTGCCTGGACCGTTTTTCCCAGCCCCATGTCGTCGGCCAGAATGCCGCCAAAGCCGAACTCGCGCAGGAACTGCAGCCAGCCCAACCCGTAAGACTGGTAGCCGCGCAATTCAGCCCGGAAACCCTCAGGGACCTTCGCCGGCTCGATCTGCTCGAACTCCGCCAGCCGCCGGCTGAGCTCGGCCAGCCCTTCATCCCCGCCGAAATTCCAGCTCTTGCCGGCCGCCGACAGCTCGGCCAGGCGACCCCGCGGCAACCGCAAGCGGCCCTTCTTGAGCTTGGGACCGGCATCCAGAAAATCCGCCAGTCCGCGCAGGGTCAGTGCCAGCTTGTCGATCGGCATCATCACCATGCGCCGCTCGTCCACGGCCATCGTGACCTGGTCATCCTCGCGCTGATCGCCCTCGATAACGGCGCGCAACAAGGCGGCCGGCGTCTGTTCGACCCAGCGCAACAGCGCAGGCAGCAGGGACAAGCGCTCACCGTTGACGACAACGCCGAGATCGAGCTCGAAATGATCCGGCTGGCCGTCAATGCTCAGCAGATCACCGTACCAGTCATCCGGCTGCACCAATCGCGGCGAGAAATCCACCTCGCTGTCCAGCAACCAGCCATCGGCTTCAAGCTCGCTCTCACCTTGCTGCAAGCTCAACCAGGTTTCCAGCGCACGATCGGATCGTTGGGCCACCCAGAGACCACCCTCGCCCGGTCGGTAATCGTGATAATGATCGCGCCGGGTCTGGGTCTGGAGCGGCACCAGTCCGGCCTGCTCAAGACGCTCGGCGCAGCGCTCCTCGAACTCGCTGTCTCTTTGCACCCGAATGACCTCGCCGTCTTCGGTCTGGCGTGACGAGAACTCATCATCCCAGGCCAGCGATACCGGACCGTAGTCAAACCGGAGCCGGGCGGCCGGTTCCCGGTTGAATCCCTGGCCCGAGCCCAGTTCCACCATCACCAGTTCAAGCCGTGGCGATGGACGCATCGAATCCAGCTCACGCACCGGCATCAGTTGCGGGCGGGGAAAATCGGGATCGTCGGCGGCCAGCCGGGCAATCAGCTCGGCCACCGCTTCCGGTGCGACCGGCCCGGCCGCGAGCAACTCGGCCACCCGCGCATCATCGTGGCCGCTGGCCAGGGGGCGACAGGTGCCGGTTTGAGGATTGACCCGCCAGGGCGGCAACAAGGGCAACTGACGGGCCGTGTCTTCATCGTCGCTTTCCAGGGTCAGCTGTTGATAGCCGCTGGACAATGTCTGCCATTGCAGACGGGCGCGGATCGGATCGGCCAGGCGCAGTACCGGGCCGTCAACATCACCCCAGCGACAGCGTCCGGTTGCCAGCATCGAACGCAACACGCCCTGGCTACCCGAACCCAGCGGCGACCAGACCAGGTCCAGCACGCCGGCCATGCGATCGGCCAGTTCATGGAGAATGCGAAGATCGGCTTCGAGCACGTAATCGGGTTGCCGGGTATCGGCAAGCCGGGTCAGTGCAAAGGGCGTCGCCGATGCGGTTCCGTCGGCATCGACGACCCGACGCGAGGGACACACACTCAGCTCGCGCCCGTCGTCGGATAGCCGCAGCAGGTACACCATGGACTGGCGACCCGAGCCCAGGGTTGCTGCCCCGGACGGCGACGATCGCACCGGCGACTCGGTCCGGTTTCCGCTCTGGCGAGCGGCCACCACCAGCGCGGCCACATGCTCGCACTGCTCGGCGCGCTCGCAGGTGCAATCACCGGCAACCCCATCGCCATCCACCATGACGTAAACCCGAAACGGGGCACCCTGACCGTCCTGAACCAGGCCGGTCAGGATCAGCAATTCGTCCAGCTGCCCCTCGCGCAGGTCACTGACAGCCCCACCATCAGCCAGCGCCTGGCCGCGCGCAACGCAACCGGCACTCACGGCATCCAGTGGGGCTTTCCTGAAAACCTGGGCTGACATCGAAATCCGACAACACGCATGACCAACCGACCATGATAGCAATGGAAATGGAAAAGAAGGCTCAAGGTTCAAGGTTCAAGGCGCAAAAAGATGAAAAGATAAAAAGAAGGCACAAGGATCAAGGTTCAAGGATCAAGGGAAAGACAAAAAATGCGCAGGAACCTCGGTTTTGGGGCGGTTCATGTTCGTGTAATACAATTGCGCCAGTTGACCACCGAAAGATCTGACATGACATTCATTTCGAAACCATTCGTGATGCTGCTCGCGGTGCTTTTTTGCGGGCTGGTTTTTGGTGGCGATCTGGCGCAGTTCCGTCAGCTGGACAAGGCGCAGTTGCGAGCGGCCGAGCGTTCGATGCACGAGTATCTGGAACCCGGCACCGCGCGCCTGTTGCGCGAACCGAAGAACGATGCCGAGCGCTATGTTGTCCAGCGCCAGCAGCGCCTGGCGCAGGAAATGGCGCAGCCCACACCCACCGTGACATCGGCAGATGGCGAGCAGACAACGGCCCTGTTCTGGCCGGCGGCCAGGGCCACTCGGGCCCAGGTCGATTCCACCGGCCGGGTCAGCTTTCAATGCGTTCATGCCAGCACCATGCTCGGACGGGAAGTCACCGACTTCCGTCACGGCAACACCGACGCGAGGGCGGTCCGATGAACATCACCCGAGCGTTTACCTTTCTGCTGATTTCGACACTGGCCTTGCCGCTTCAGGCCGCCGTCTTTACCGTTGATTATTCCGATGAGCCAAATTTCGGATTCAATGACAATACCCCGGTCGACCCGGTGCCCGGCAACCCGGCCACCACCCTGGGCGAACAGCGTCGGGCCGTATTCGACGCGGCCATTGACATCTGGGCAAGTCGCCTCGACAGCAACGCCGCCATCCGGGTCGAAACCCTGTTTGAGGACCTGGGCTGTGGCGAATCAACGACCCTGGGCTTCGGCGGCAGCGTCGGCCTGTCGCGCAATTTTTTCAATGCACCGCTCGAGGACACCAACTACCCGCTCTCGCTGGCCGCAGCCCTGCGCGGTCAGATCTACTCGAACTTTGATTCCGAAATTCGGGTGCGCTTCAACTTTCGCATCGATTCAGAAGAGTGTTCCGAAAATGTCGAGGGTTACTGGTACGGTCTGAATCCGCTCACACCGCCGGCGTTGAGCACGGCATCCTTTCTTGAACTGGTCCTGCACGAGCTCGGCCATGGCCTGGGATTCCAGAGCCTGACCGATCGCGATGACCGAACCTTTTTCGGCGACCCGCCAGCCCCGGACGTCATGTCAAGTTTCATCTTCGGCATTGCCCAGGATCAATCCTGGACCGAAATGACCGCCTCCCAGCGAGTCCAGACCGCAAACTCCGGCGCCAACCTGGTCTGGACCGGCCCGGAAACCAACCTGCGTGCGGCCGAACGGCTGCTGCCTCCCGGCCAGATCGTCAGCCGCCCCGGCCAACCCGGCAGTCAGACTTTCGAAGCCTTTATCCAGGGCTTCGCGCCATTTCTGCCGCTGGAAGGTCTGGCCGAAGAACTGGCACTGGCCCAGGGACCGGGCGTTGGTCCCGGCCCATCCGACCCCTGGCACCGGTCACTGGCCTGTGAGCCGCTGGACAACCTGACTGAAGTCGCCGGCAAGCTGGTTCTGGTCCGGCGCGGTGAGTGTTTCTTTGCGGTCAAATGGCAAAACGTGTTTGACGCCGGCGGGGCTGGCATCATCATTGTCGACAATCAGCCTGCCGGCAGTGACAACGCCATTGCCCGGGACTTCGGCATTGCCGTCGATCGCAACCTGCCGATTCCAATCTGGATGGTCAGCGACACCACCGGAACCAGCCTGCGTAACGGACTGCCCAACCTGCCCATCCACCTGGGCTTCGACCTCGACAGCCCGCCGCGCGGCACCAACCAGGACTTCATCAATCTTCAGGCGTCGACGGAAAACACCGACAGCAACGTCTCGCATTTTTCCAATACCCTGGCGCCGCTGTCATTGATGAACCCGAACCTGTCCAACAGCTCCTTCGGCGGCGACCTCGACCAGGTGCCGGAACTGCTGCGCGATATCGGCTGGCCCGGCAACGAGGCCAAGCGCGGCCAGTTCAGCGGCAACTGGTTCAATCCCCAGCGCGACGGCGAAGGCTGCCAGCTGACCCTGGAAGATGACCAGGACATCCCGGTGATGACCTGCTACATGTACCGCGACGGCGAGCAGTTCTGGCTGATCGGCAACGGCGTCGATCTGGGCGATCGCTGGGAATTCAATGAAATGACCATCACCCGCGGTACCGGCTATGGCGACGACTTCAATCCTGATGATGTCATCCGCGAATTCTGGGGCAACCTGATCATGCGCTCGGTCGACTGCAACCAGGCCCGCTTCGACTTCCAGCCTGTCGACCCTGAACTGCCGACCTTTACCAGCCAGATGGTCAAGATCGTCGGAGGCTCGTGCAACCTTCGGGCCAGTGAGCAACCCAACCGCTTCCGCAACGGGACCTATTTCGACCCGAGTCGCGATGGCGAAGGTGTCCAGTTGGCCGTGCAGGCCGACGGCCTGTCCTGGGTCATGACCTTTTACACCTACCTCGACGGCGAACAGGCCTGGATGATCGGCTCCGGCAGCCGCCTCGGCAACAAGATCAGTTTTGGCGACATGGCCGTCACCCGCGGCGGCGACTACGGCCCGAACTTCGACCCGGACGACATCGAACTGATCAACGTCGGCACCATCGAACTGGAATTCATCAACTGCAACGACATCAGCCTCGACATTCAGTCGGTGCTCCCGGAATTTCCCTCCGATCAAAGGGAGATGACACGGATTGTTGGGAGAGACTGTTAAAAGAAGGTACAAGGAGCAAGGTTCAAGGAGCAAGGTAAAAGCGAAACCAATCCTTGATCCTTGATCCTTGATCCTTGATCCTTGATCCTTGATCCTTGATCCTTGATCCTTGATCCTTGATCCTTGATCCTTGATCCTTGATCCTTCTTTTCCCATGTCCGACCTCTTCCCCCCAACCCAATCCCCCACCCCTGCCGGGCCGCTGGCTGACCAACTGCGTCCGGCATCCTTCGATGACGTGGTCGGCCAGGATCACCTGCTGGGCGACGATGGGCCGTTGCGGCGGATGATTGGTTCCGGCAAGGTGGCTTCGCTGGTGTTCTGGGGGCCGCCGGGGACGGGCAAGACGACCATGGCGCGCTTGCTGGCCGATGTCGGGGAGCTCAAATTTGTCCAGATCTCGGCGATCTTTTCCGGCGTGGCCGATCTGAAGAAGATTTTCGAGGCCGCAAAGATCCGGCGCCAGAACGGCCAACGCACCCTGTTGTTCGTCGATGAAATTCATCGCTTCAATCGATCGCAGCAGGACAGTTTTTTGCCTTATGTCGAAGACGGCACGATCACCCTGGTGGGTGCGACCACGGAGAATCCGTCGTTCGAGTTGAACGGGGCATTGTTGTCCAGAATGCAGGTGCTGGTGTTGAAGCGGCTGGACGAGGCCGGGTTGGACAAGCTGGTGGAACGGGCCGAAGCGCATGTGGGTAGGACGCTTCCGCTTGATGATGAAGCCCGGGCGTTGTTGCTGACGCTGGCCGATGGGGATGGGCGGTATTTGTTGAATATGGTGGAGGCGGTTTTTGATTTTGGGTTGGGTCATGGCGTCGAGGGTGTTTCGGGTGGTGATTCGGGAAGTGCTGGTGGGGTTTCGGGCATGGACCGTCGGGGACGTCGCCCCGACCTACGCGGTTCGGAGGAGAATCGGGCATCCAGTTTTAATGGCGTTTTGGGTACGGAGGAATTGTTGCGGGTTGTGCAGCGCAAGGCGGCGGCTTATGACAAGGATCGGGAGGGGCATTACAACCTGATTTCGGCCTTGCACAAGTCGTTGCGCGGATCGGATGCCGATGCGGCGCTGTACTGGCTGGCGCGGATGCTGATCGGCGGCGAAGATCCGCTCTACATTGCAAGACGCCTGATCCGGTTTGCCTCGGAAGACATCGGCCTGGCCGATCCGCAGGCCCTGCCCCAGGCACTGGCTGCGCGCCAAGCCTATGAAGTGCTCGGCTCACCCGAAGGCGAACTGGCCATCGTCCAGGCCGTTCTCTACCTGGCCACCGCACCCAAATCCAACGCTGCCTACAAGGCCCAGAAACAGGCCTGGAAAACCGCGAAAGAAACCGGCTCCCTGATGCCCCCGACCCACATCCTCAACGCCCCCACTGCCTTGATGAAAGACCTCGGCTACGGCAAGGACTACGCCTACGACCACGACAGCGAAAACGCCTTCTCCGGCCAGAACTATTTTCCAGACGAGCTCAACCGCCAAACTTTTTACACCCCGCCGGAACGTGGCTTCGAACGCGAAATCGTCAAACGCCTCAAATTTTGGGAGAAGCGTAGGTCGGGGTGACATCCCCGACGGTCATGGCATTCGGTGCCACCGGTAGACGGGTTTTTGGCACCCATCCCGGAAACCTCCGCCGCACTGGTCGCCAAAAATCCGACCTTCCGGTGGCCATTCAACATGGACCGTCGGGGATGTCACCCCGACCTACGCAAGATCATGTTCGATGGCGTAGCGCATCAACTGCGAATTGTTTTCCATGTTCATTTTTTCCAGCAGCCGGGTTCGGTAGGTGCTGACGGTCTTGACGCTGACGCACAGCTTGTCGCCGATCTCTCCGACGGTCAGGCCCTGGCCGATCATGGTCAGGACCTGCAGCTCGCGTTCGGAAAGGGCTTCGTGGCGCGGGCGTTCATCATCCGGGCTGGACAGGCTGATTGCCATTTTTTCGGCCAGGCTGGGGCTGACATACTTTCTGCCGGAATGCAGCCGCCGGATCGCATCCAGCAACAACTCCGGCGCGCTCTCCTTGGTCATATAGCCGTCGGCACCCTGCTTCAGGCAGCGAATGGCGTACTGTTCTTCCGGATGCATGCTCAGGATCAGAACCTTCGCCCCGGGACAAGCCTTCTTGATATCACCAAGGGCGTCCAGGCCGCTGCGCTCGGGCATGGAAATATCGAGCAGGATGACCTGCGGCTGTGCCTCGCGCGCCAGGCGCAAGGCTTCGTGTCCGTTGCTGGCCTCGGCCACCAGTTCCAGCTCGCGATCTTCCTCAATGATGCGCTTCAGCCCCTCCCTGACAATCGCATGGTCATCGGCAATCATGATCCGGATCATGCCTGCGACTCCCGAGGAAAGGTCAGCCTGATCGCCGTACCACTGCCCTGCCGGCTCTCCAGAACCAGCTCACCCTCGAGATCTCGCGCCCGCTCCTCCATGCCGAGCAGACCGAAGCCGCCGGTCGGTCGTAGCGCACCCGGATCAAAGCCCTTGCCGTCGTCGCGAATCTCCAACCGAATATTCACATCATCCTGGTTCCAGTCAATCTCCACCTGCCCGGCATCGGCGTAACGCGCCGCGTTGGTCAGCGCCTCCTGGACGATCCGGTAGGCAGAAATCGCGCGCTCGCCGCGGATATTGTCGACACTTTCCGGTAATCGCACTCGCACCGGCAGACTGGTGCGTGCCTGAAAGTCCTCGGCCAGCCATTCGATCGCGGCATCCAGGCCCAGGTCATCGAGCACCGGCGGGCGCAGCTCGGAACTGATCCGCCGCACCGTGGAAATCGTTTGATCGACCAGGCTGGTAATGCTGCCCATATGATCCTGCAGATCGGGATTGGTATCGCCAAGCTGTCGTCCCATCCAGGCGATTTCCATTTTCAGCGCGGTCAGTGCATGGCCCAATTCATCGTGGACTTCCCGGGCAATCGACTTGCGCTCTTCCTCGCGCACCACCTGCAGATGCGAGGACAAGCGGCGCAATTGTTCGAGGGTTTCACGCAAGCGCACATCGGCCTGCTTTTCGGTGCTGATATCAGCCAGGAACACGATCGCGCCGGTCATCTCGCCGCCGTTGCCGGCGACCGGATCGATGGTCGAGCGTAGCCAGCGGCCATTGCCGTCCAGTTGCACTTCTCGCCGTACCTGGCCGCGTTGCTCCCACGCCCGATCAACACCAAAGGGATCGACCAGATCAAGCCGATCCTGAATCACCTGCTTCAGCGGCTGACCCAAAAGCTCGGCAAAGTCACAACCCAGCAGTCGGGTGGTCGCCAGGTTGACCCGAATGATGCGAGCCTGGCGATCGAGCATCAGAATCGCATCCTGGGCAGCATCAAAAGTACTGCGCCACTCGCGCGCGACCCGCTCGATGGCCTTTTCGATCTGCTTGAACTTGGAAACATCGTGAATGGCGGCGTGAATCTCCAGCTCGCCGGTGTGTTCCGACTCAACCCCGCGGCAGAATGCTTCACACCAGCGCCAGTTCCCGTCGGCGGCACGCAGACGCATGGTGGTCGAATGCGTGTCATCACCATCGCGCGCCAGGGCAAACGCAGTCACGACGCCGGCCAGGTCCTCGGGGTGAACCAGATCGTCCAGTCGTTGGCCAAGCAATTGTTCGGCGGGGTAGCCCAGTACCCGGCGCGCGGCCGGGGAGGCATACAGAAAAGTCAGGTCCGAGGTATGGCGGGAAATCAGCTCGCGCGCGTTGTCGGTGAGCAAACGGTTGATCGTCTCGGCAGTGCGAGACTGATCACCCGGATTGGACTGATCCTCCACTTCGCCCCTCGTGTTGGCGGAATATCAGTCCAAGGTATACCGCAGGTTCGGCCGGCTTGTCCAGCCGGCCGTTATCGTTACCGCTTGGTCGTCGTCGCCGGCAGTGTGATCCGGCGTGCAGCGGTCAGCGACCGGCCGTCTTGCAGCAGTGCGGTCAGCACGACGGTCACTTCTCTCAAACCGGAGTCAAAGGTATGCCAAACGGTGGGGTCTTCACTGGTAGCCAGCGTATTGTCACCAAATTCCCAGAACCAGGTATCCACCGGCGACGGATTGTTCGTGATCACCCCGTTGAACTGGCAGTCACGGCTGGCATCGTTGCATTTGACAACGAAATCAAGCAGGCCGGGATCAATCCCTGGATCCGATCCCGAGCCAGGTCCAGGCTCCGCTCCAGGATCCGTTTCCGGATCAGTCTCCAGAGCAACGAAGCTGTAAGCCAGCAGGTTATTGCCCGTCCCGTCGATATCATTGGGAAGCTCGGTGGCATTGGCAATGACCAGATCGGTCAATTCGGCCGGCGTGCTGCCCGGCGCCTGGGCCAGCAGGCCGGCGGCGATGCCGGACACGTGGGCCGTACTCATCGATGAACCCGACATCGTGACACTGTCGCTGTCCGAACCGTTGTACGCCGACACGATGCCGGTGCCCGGTGCGAAGATATCCACGCAGGGACCGAAGTTCGAGTTCGATGCGATGATGTCCTCGGAAGTACTGGCGCCAACGGTAATGGCTTCAGCGACCCGGGCCGGGGAATAGTTACAGGCATCAGCGCTGTTGTTGCCCGCGGCCACCACGTAAGTGACACCGGCAGCAATTGACGCCCGAACCGCATCATCCAGCGTTTGCGAAGCCGCCGTAATCAGGCTGAGATTGGCAATGGCCGAATGCGGTTCGTCGATCACCTGGGCAGTCACCCAGTCAACTCCCATGATTACCGCTGACAGCGGACCGCCGTTCCAGCAATTGAGGACACGCACCGGGTGCAGGGTGACGTTCTTGGCCACACCGTAGAAACTGCCGCCGATGGTACCGGCCACATGCGTGCCGTGACCGTGGCAACCCTCTACACCATAACCATCGGTATACGGATTGAAGGCATTGACCGTGTCTACCCGGCCACCGAAATCTTCATGGGTGTAGTGGATACCCGAGTCGACCACATACACATGAACGTCGGCCTGGGCGGTCTTGTCAACATATTGATACAGCGTATCGAGCGACGTTTCGCGCTGATCGACACGGTCAAGACCCCAGGAAGGAGGATCGAACTGGGTTGCACTGGACGTCCCTTCCACCCACTGGTCTTCGGCCACGTAGGCGACACGGGGATCGCGAGCGAGCGCTGTGGCATCGCGATAGCTCATGCTGACGGCGAATCCTTGCAGCGTATCGGCAAATACACCGTTGATTCGACCACCGAAGTCCCAGGCCAGATCGCCGGCAACCTGACTGACGGCCTGACGGCGCTGTTCGGTCGAGGCGCGCGCCGACAATTCCGGCGAATCCGCGTTCAGCACGACAATGTACTGACCGGCGACAGGTGCTTCAGCACGCCGAAACTCACCCGCCTGAACCGCTGTAGCGTTTATCACGAGAGCGGTCAACACAAGCAAAAAAGTCGGAATCAGACGAGCCATCACACTTCCCCTTGGCGATTTCCAGGAAACGCCGGGGAGTGTCAGAAACAAACCCCGGCAACATGGAAATCAGTGTGATCGTCTTGTGATTCAGGTCATATCGGAGGGAATCCGAATCTGTGGTAGGACGGCGGCATAGGCTCGTGTCGGTGTTTATCCTACGTGGCTCGCCCCGACCTACCGATTGCCCATGGTCAAGGCGGGATCTCCAAGGATCGTCCATCCCAGGATCATGTCGCGCGCATTGGGATTGGATCGGGCCAGCATCTGCTTGGCGCGGGTCACGGCCTGGCCGGCAGTAGCATTGGAACCCAGCAGCTCGGGGATCAGCAATTCGCCGAACTGACGGCTGTGATGGACCTCGGTAAAGGTCGCCGACCCCATCGCCAGTGCGGCACCGCGATTGGGTGTGAGAATCCACTGATGGCCCATGGTGTTGTAGGACGGCACCACGTGATAGGTATTCCAGCACCCCCACTGCACCACCGCCGTGGGACGTCCGGCATTGTCGAGCAGACTGACATCGCTGGCATTGAACAAGCCGTCAAACGTCCATACCGTGTAGGCCGAATGGCCAACGAAGGTGGTTGCACTGGCCCCGGCATCGATGCCGGCCATCAGGTCGGCACGCGCCTGCTCAACGCCCAGTTCATCCAGGTAGGCCCGCTCGATCCACCACTGATCCAGAACCGGTTCGAAAAACCGGTCACTCTGGCTGGTAAATGAAACGCCGGGTTCCTGGCGATCAGCACTGACAACGGCGGTACGCGTGTACGACCGGTTGGCATACTGCAGCGTCTTGGTAATCACCGCATCCAGTTCCTCCGGGGTACGCACGGGCAGTCGACCGATCGGCAAATCAGGCACTTCGTCACCATTCAGATCGACCAGCAAGGCATCGGAGGGCGCGTACTGAACCAGGTCGCTGGTATCCACGTACAAACTCGGGATAAAGCTGATCGAGCCACTGCCGGCACTGTTGCGGTAGTCGTAGCTATCACCCCCGACCAGCAGCACGTGCTGATAGCGCGCCTGCCGAGCGGTCGCGCGGATATAGTCGGCAATCGCGGCGGCATCAACCTGGCCGTGGCTGAACTGGGCATAAATATCGAGCACATTGACCACTCTGACCCGTCGACCCTGCCCTTCATGAAAGGCAACCAGCGGAGCCAGTCCACCGATAAAGTCCGGATGGGCAATCATCAGGTAGTCTGCCCGGCCGCTGGTGATATCCACCCGCTGCCGCCCGGCCTGCAACTGCGGCCGGTGAATGGCATCACCCTGGGCCACGACATAGCGTGCCGTCTCGGGTGTTCCGGGAATGGTCAGCACGTACGGCCCTCTGCCGCTGATGGAAACACCATCGACCGGATCCGCCCGACCATTGGCCACGCGATACACCACCGCATCACGACGCATCAGTCCATCCACCCGCAACGCGCGACCCCGGGCTTCGACACTCAACTCCGCTCCGGTCATCGTCAGGTATCGCGAGTAGTCAAGGTCGAAATCGACCAGGGTAATCACACCCGCAGGCGCACCCGAATCACCCGGCAGTCGCAAGGTCAGGCGGTTACTGCCATCCACCAGCATCCCGGCAGGCAAGGCATAGTCAAGCTCTTGAACGACCCGGCCCTCGAACCAGATATCGTCGAGCAAGCTGCCATTCAACCAGACCTCGACATGGTGATCCGGGTCGAAGTCGGCAAAATCAGTCACTCCAGCAAGGCGAATCCGCAGCCTGGCAGCATCGTCAACCAGATGATCAACTGGAAAATCAAAGTGCCAGCTCTTCGGGCTGGTCTGGACCAGCATGCGAGTATCCGACCATGGTGTATCCGCCACCGAGGTCGCGCTGTAAACGCGCTCGCGAGCCTGCCGGTACGTTGCCGTCCCGGTCTCGACCGGCGTAACAGACAATCCGCGCTCGTTCTTGGACGCGGTCGACCTCAGGCTGGCCGTGCGACTGCCCAGCGAATAGGCCACGCTCAATTCGTAAACCGACGCGCGACTGTAGGGGTTGTCCGATGCCTGGCCATAGAACTCCAGTTCCGTGCCGGGCCCAAACTCTCGCCCGCGACCCACCAGGCGAAAACCAACCGCCTGACCGCCAGCCTGAAGAACCAGATGATCAACGGGCACCGGGTAGCGAATCAGGCCAGCCTGGGCCATTTCCTCATAGCTGACCCGATACACACCTTCCTCTTCAACCAGCAAGCGTGCCGGCACTTCCGGCAAGCCGGCAACCGCACCGGAGAACTGCCCGGACAGACTCCGGCTGGCAGACCGAATACCGCCCCAATCGATGGCCTGGACGTCAGGTGCGCGACCGTAGCTGCCGGCAATTTCATACGGGCCGTGCAGTGTTTCCTTGCCAAGGATATCGATATCTTCCAGGAACAGCCGCGCCGCGGGCCCAATCCGGCCCTGCCACTGGTAGAACTGGGGCTCGTTGCTGTCGATCACGGCCGATTCGATCAGCTCATTGTTGAGCTGCGTCCACTCTCCCGCCCCGTCTTCGGCATACAGATTGAAGCCCAGGTTGCCCAGTTCGCTGGATGTCGACCAGTTGACTGCCAACCCGTTGCGCTGCCAGCGGGAATCAAACGAGGACAAAGTGACCGGTGTACCCAGCGTACCGCAGGTATCAACGTTGTACTGGAGGACGGTTTCCACCGTCCCAAGATCAAAATTGGCCTGCGCGGTTACGCGTATCTGGAACACGCCTCCTGCACCCAGATCCAGCGAGGTCGTATCCCAGTCCGCCTCGAAGCTGGTCGGATCCGGCGGTGACGAACTCTGCGGATTGAGCGTGCCGTTGATTGTAGGCACCGGTGTCCAATCACTGCTCACCCCTTCCTGCCAGTAATCAAACGACACCACGCCGGAGTTCAGAATAGTTGCGTTGAGTGTGACCGGACTGTTGTTCCCTCCAAGCCCGCATTCGGCAGTCACATCGACAATATCCGCCAGCGGCAGCGGCACACCCTCGGCCGTAAAAAACCCACCCCCGGCCATAAAATCCAGCCCTCCGTCGGTATTCGATGCACCGTTGGTATTCAACGACACATCCGTCAGATCGATCAGGTTCATGGTCGAGGTCACATCCCCCGGAAACAATGCCACCCCGAAAATCGGGTCACCGGCCGGAATACCCAGATCGGCAAAACTGACATAGGTGCCATGAATGGCCTGGGTCGTGATGTTCTGGCTGGGCCGGAGCTGACCGGAAGGCACCGACTGAAACACGGTCGACAGGATGTTCAGCCCGGTGTTCCCCCAGGCCGAATCGAACTCACCGGTAATCAGCGGCCCGAGCGTGGCCACCTCGCCGTCACTGTCCAGCGAAGTAATCGCCGCCATCTTGAAGTTGTCATTGCCGCCACGCTCCATCAGCAGGAACCCGGTCCGATCGGTATCGACAGAACCCAGGCCACTGTCCAGGATCATGTCAACGCGCTCAATGTTATTGACCGTGGTGTCACCCGACTGATTGGCAAACAGATTGTCGCTACCGCGATTGAGGATATAGCTGTTGATCAAGCCTTCCATGGTATTGACGAAATCACAGCCGTAGTAAAGCGTGCTGTTATTCGGTGCCGGGCTGGAAGGCAAGTTGGGGGTACAGAAAAACGCCGTGACCTTTTCGAAGTCCACCTGCGGGTTGTTGACCCGGTTGACGATCACTCGATCGAACGGCAGACCGGACGGTGGAGCCACGCGGGTGTAGGTGTCGTTATTGAAGGTAAAGGTCTCGATCCGGGCATTGGACCCCGGCTGACCGGCGCTGATTTCGCCGAAGCGCAAGTTGTAGCTGCGGTTGGACGGATAATCACCTGTCGCTCCCAGCCCCGGAACGCTGTTTAAAGCGCTCTGAGTCGGGCTGTCGGAAACAATCACGAAACTGTCCGGCGCAGATTGCGCCCAGGCTAATCCGAAATGACCAAGCAGCATAACAACAGCGGAGAGACGCCAGCAATAAGTAGATTTCATGATGATCCTTCCCAAGATCGATTCCAGTATTGGAAATATATGCAAATTGGATGCCAAAAAGTGAAACAGCGCACAGAAACCCGTCCAACAAGCCCCGGAGCCCGCAACCCAAGCCATGAAACTCCCGGGAAATGCCCATATTCGTCACAAAACCGCAGAAATGAAGTCACTCCGGTATGCCAAAAAAAATCCCGCCGGGCGGCGGGATTTTCAAATGCTTGAAGCGGCTTCGGCTAATCGGCGACCATGATCGCCGGGTCGCCGAGGATGGTCCAGCCCAGGATGGCATCGGTTCGGAATGGCTGGGTTTCGGCCAGGTCCTGCTTGGCATAAGTCAGAGCTTGACCGATCGTCATGCTTCCCTCCGTCAGCAGCGGCATAAAACGTTCGCCAATGCGTTGACCGGACTCGATCGACGTCCAGGTCGTTGACCCTACGACCACCGCAGCACCACGATCTTCGGCCAGCATGAAACGGTGACCCAGCGTGTTGTAAGACGGAATCACATGGTAGGTATTCCAGCAGCCGTACTGAACCACGGCAGTTGGCCTGCCAAAGTTAGCCAGATGGTCAACATCCTCACCGGAGAACAGACCATCAAAGGTCCAGATTGAGTAGCTGGAGTGACCGATAAAACTGGTCAACGAGACGCCCTGGTCGATGGCTGACATCAAACGAACACGAGCATCCGCGACCGGCTCCCAGTCAAGGTAGGCACGACTGGTCGCCCAGTCATCGCCCAGCATGATCGAGAACACTTCACTGCCCTCGGTAAACGAGACGGAAGGCTCCTGCTTGTCGGCGGCCAGCACCGCCCGCTTGTGGTAATTGCGACTGGCGTAGTCAAGCGTCTTGCCAATCACCTCGGCCAGCTCGGCATTCGTGCGCACCGGCAAGCGTCCGATCGGCAGGTCGGGAACCTCATCGCCGTCCAGGTCGACAAACAGTGCGTCAGCCGGGGCGAAATTGACATACTCACCAGTGTCGGCATACAGGCTCGGGATAAAGCTGATCGAATTGCTGCCCAGGTTGTTCTTGTAATCGTAGGTGTCACCGCCAACCAGCAGCACGTGTTCGTATCCCATTGAGGAAGCAGTTGCACGCACATAGTCGCGGATCGCCACAGCATCAACGATGCCCGCATTGAACTGGTCGTAAATATCCATCACATCAACAACCCGTACCCGACGACCCAGGGATTCGTGGAACTGCACCAGGGTCTGCAGACCATCAATGAAGTTCGGGTGACTGATCATCAGGTAGTCAGTTGTGCCACTGGTGATATCGGTTGGTGCCCGGCCGGGCTCGATAATCGGCGTGAGCAAGCCAGCCACATCACTGACATAGTAATCCGCCTTGCCAGCGGCACCGGCAAAGGTCACAGATGTTGGCAAATCGCCATGCACTTCAAGCTCGCTGATGCGCGTGACCTGATCGCCCTCGATCTGGTAGACGATCGGGGCAATTGTGGAAAGCCCCTCAACCCGGTAGTTTCCACCCTGGCCGGTGAAGTGCAACCGACCATTACGGGCAACCAGCATGCGCGGATAAGTCACCCTGAACCCGTCCAGGCTGACAATATCCCAGTCTGCGCCGGTATCACCCGGCAAACGAAGCGTGAGTGTATTGGTGCCATCGCGCAACAGTCCGGCCGGCAGTTGAAAGTGCTTGTTGCGCAGAAGCTGGCCATCAAAAAGATCGCTACCCAGCGGTATCCCGTTCAACTCGATCACCACGTGGTGGTCCGGACTGACGTCCGACCAGGCGGTCATGCCCCAGTACTGAATGTCCAACCGTCCGGCCGACCGCGGCAGCATGTGGTCGGTCTCGAAGGTGAAGTTCCAATGCTTTGGCGAGGTGTAGGCCAGCATCCGGGTGTCGTACCACGGGCTGGTTGAGGGCGATCCGGTACTGTAGCGCTGTTCGCGCCAGACCGACACTTGCTCGTTGTGGCTGGTAGCCAGCATCTCAGCCCCGGGACGACGAACCCGCGCACGCCGATTGGAGCTGGCAACACTGACCAGACCGCTGCCCTGTCGACTCGACATCCGGCTCGGTGAGACCAGATCAACCTCGAGTTGATAGACGTTGCGCTCGGTATAGAGACTGTCGTACCCGCGACCATGAAATTCGACAAAATCACCCGGACCAAACGCACCGCTGGCCTCCGTGTAGATCGGAACCATCTGGCCCCGATGGGTCACACCGATCTGGCTGACCGGAACGCCATTCAGATCCAGACCCTGGTTCAGCAATTGTTCGTAGGTCACCCGGTAGACACCGTCCTGATCAACCAGCAAGCGGACCGGATCAAACGAGCGCCGCTGCCAGCCCGAAACTCGCTGTTGCTCAAAACCGAGGTGTTCGCGCGCCACGGCATTCCAGTCGATCGCTTGTACATTGGGCTTGCGACCATGCGCTTGACCGATATCGAACGGCCCGTGCACAGTCCGAACGCCATCAAGTGCAATATCTTCCAGGAAAATCCGCTGCAGATCGGTCCGATTGACAGTGAGCGAATAGTCCTGTGGCTCGCTGGAATCAACAACGTGCGAGGGAATCAGCTCATGATTCAATTCAACCCAGTTACCGTCACGCATCTCGCCATAAACATTGAACCCGGCGTTGGCGATTTCGCTCGACGTTGACCAGTCAATCATCAACGACCGGCCCGACTGGCGGGCTTCCAGAAATGCCAGAGTCACCGGCGTACCGGATGTTGCACAGGTTGCTGCATTGATCTCAAGAATCGTATCGACCACCGCATTCCCGAATTCATCCCTTCCAATCACCTGGATCTGAAATACCTGGCCATCGTTGTAGTCGAAGCCCAGCGTATTCCATAGCATGGAGTACTCGTTGTTGAACTGATCCGGGCCGGCAGCCGCGACCGTCGCCGGATTGGTGGATTGATCCCAGGCGATGGCGCTGGTCCAATCGGAGCTGACCCCGACCTGCCAGTACTGGAACTCCACTTCACTGACCCCATTAACCTCGGCTGTCAACGTAATCGGATTGTTGTTGTTCCCGGTCCCGCACGTTCCATTGACATCGATCACCTCGATGCGCCGAAAAATATGATCCTCGATTTCACCCGAACTGGCCTGACCGGTTGCACTGTTGCCACCCTGGCCGGACGCGTCGGTAATCCGCCAGCGCGTGGCCAGAACATCACCGGCGTCAAGCGGTACAGCAACCTCCACTTCATAGACGCCAGCTGCGGGGAAATAAGTATCACCCAGAGGACCAGTTGGCACGGCTGCCGGCCCACTCACGGAAACCACGTTGGCTTGGGTCAGGTTGCCATCACTATTGAAATCAATAAAGCCACTGAGATAGCCCGACTGGCCAACCGTCACCTCGAACAGCACCGTGTCACCGGCGACCCAGTCCGGGGTCATGATGCGGATGCCATCCTCGTCATTGACATAGACTCGATCATCCTCATCAGCGCTGATGCTGGGTTGACCGTTGGCTTCGGATTCGGGCCGAAAAACACCTAGAAAGGCACTATCAAAGCCGATCTGGTGGCGAGCGCCATTGTCGGCAATCAAAGTTGGGTAAGGTGCCGGCAGATCACCGAGGTCATCGCCAAACTCCGGCGTGCTGGTCAAGGGAATCGCGGTCATCAGATCCTGGCGACCGCCTTCAACCTGGTCCAGCGACTCGAGCAGAATCGGATGCCAGTTTGTCGATACGTAGGACTCCCATTGCGAATCGCTCCAGTTGAGCGCGTTGATGGCATTCAGACGGGTCTGTGTCATATTTCTGACCGTCGTATCCTGGATCAGAAATAAACCATTGGTGGTCTGGGAGAAAACCGATTGGGCATTGTTGCTGGTGAAGTGGTCATGGGTGATGTCCCATAGAGCCAGCTGAAAGGCGGCGGCCTGATTGTTGGAAAAATTGGTACTTGTACCCAGGAAATAGTTGTCGAACAACCAGCGCACCATGCCGGCCTTGACCCGCCCCGTGCCGGTCGCTGGAATCAGGATACTGGGCTGGGACTGACCGCCCGAGCCGCGCGAGGCAAATTCCAGCGGACTGACACGATAGTCCTCAAGGTAAGTCTCAATTGCAACACCTTCCCCCAGCTCGGTGCAGAAGGCGGTGTAGTTGGTCAGCGACTTGTCCGGGACATTGATCGGTATACGCACGGCGCTGGCGTCGTTCTGAACACCACCGGCGAATAGATCGTTGTTGACGCTCACCCCCGCGAAATTAGGGCTGGTGAAGGGCCCGGGCACGGTCACATCGGGGATCAGGTAGCCCTGATCCAGAATCAGGCCAGCTCCCAGTGGCGCGGTAAAGGGCAAAGTGGCCGTGCAACCGGTTGCATCAGTAAAAACAGCCTCGACCGTCCGTGCGGCCCCATCGGCGTAGAGCCCGCGCACCCGAATGGATTCGGTGGACGAAAACGGTGCGGTAAAAACCTGACTGGGTCCGCCCTCGACCCGAATCAACAGCTCTCCGGTGGCCGGCGGATCGGTAATCAATACCGTACCCCAGAGTTCATAGGTATTGGTAACAACCGGCGAATCAATCTCGCCGACCAGACCCTGAAGCTCGACACTGCAGCCTGGACCACCACGATCGCCCGTCCCGGGCTGATCAATCGGCGCTGGCCGCTTGATAACCGGTGTTGTTCCCGGCGCTATGACCGACGGACGCGCTCCGGTGGGATCGACAATCAACTTGCCCATCGATTCGACCGACACCAGCAGTCCGGCAGCCAGAACGGCAACCATACACACAAGCCTGGCGGTGAATCGGGATCGAGCCAAGGCGGCCCGCTCAAAATATTCTGGCATGACAGTATTCCCCTTTTTATTGAATCACCCGACCGCATTAGACTGGCTGTCAAAAAGCGGCCAGGGAAAAACGCAGCGAATGCAGTCAGGCGACAGAATAGCGCACGAACAGTGAGATTCGCATCACAACTCCTTCTGACAGTCGAGAATCATCCTCGAAAATACAAACAAAAGCAAGACCAAACGCCCAGGTTCGAAAAAAAAGCCTGGCTCAGGATGTCACACCAACCCAAAAAAACACCGTTCCACCATTCCCCACCTTCGCTAGACTGTCAACATGTGGGAGCTGAAACAATTACTGTCCGGCCTGGCCTATCCGCTGGGGACTTCATCACTACTGTTGGGCTTGGGCATTCTCGGTCTGATGCTTCATTGGCGGCGGCTGGGCCTGGTGCTGGCAATTACCGGGTTTGGATGGCTGTGGCTGTGGTCCACGCCGATGTTTTCGGACTGGGTGCGCCAGTCTCTCGAAGGGCGTTATCCGCATTGGCCGGCCGAGCAGGTGCCATCGGCCGACGCCATCGTGGTGCTGGGCGGTGCCTTTTCGCATGTCAGCGACTGGCCGCATCCCGACGTCAGTTCGGCCGGCGATCGTTACTGGCACGGAGCGCGTCTGTTTCAGGCCGGCAAGGGCCAAACAGTGATTCTGTCCGGTGGACGCTCGCCGGGCCGGCCACCGGGCATGTCCGAGGCAGCCGCGGGACGTGAGTTCCTGGTCGACCTCGGCATCCCGGAATCGGCGCTGCGCCTGGACGAGCGCGCCCTGACCACGCGCGACAATGCCGTCAACGTGGCCGACTTGATGGCCGACGAAAACATCGACTCGTTCCTGCTGGTGACCTCCGCACTCCACATGCGCCGCTCGGAAGCCGCCTTCCGGGCAGTCGGCCTGGAACCCATCCCGGTAGCGACAGATTTTGAAGTCGGCCGATCCTCCAACCGACGCCTGCGCCGCTGGCTACCCAGCGCCGCCGCACTGGCAGGGAGCTCGCGCGCCGTGCACGAGTATGTCGGGTATTGGGTTTATTGGTGGCGGGGGTGGGTATAAAGGCAGGCTCAAGGCGCAAGGTTCAAGGTGCAAGGATGAGAAGGGCCAAAGGGCTAAAGGGCTAAAGGGCGAAGGGGGGCTGAGTAGGTCGGGGTGACATCCCCGACGGTCCATGCTCCAGACACCACCGAAAGCCAGAATTAATGCGCCGAACGAAAAACGTGGGCCACTACCCACATTATGAAAACCGCAATCAGGACACCCGCCGTCGCGCCGGCGGCATTCGACGCGACGTCGATCCAGCGGAAGGAGCGGTTGGGGACAACCGATTGCAATAGTTCGATGCCGAAACCTATCAGGGTCAATCCGAGTGCAACAGCCAGCATCACTTTCCAGCCACCTCTCAGGGCCAGCGCAAACAGGCAACCCATTAGAAGATAAGCCCAGAAATGCTGCTGATCCGGCAGTGCGAACGGAACCCATTTGATATGACCAGGCACCAGCGAGCCGGCCAACACCAGCAACAACGCCCCCAAAGCGCCCACCCACAAAAAAACGCCCACCAGGCGCCCACGCCGAACCGAAGATTCATCCATACCCCAATTCTACCCTCTCCCCTTCTCCCCTTCTCCCCTTCGCCCCTTCACCCCTTCACCCCTTCACCCCTTCACCCCTTCACCCCTTCTCCCCTTCTCCCCTTCTCCCCTTCGCCCTTAATTGACAAGAATTTCGTGCCACACTAAAATCGTGGCATGAAAAACGTAACAATCACACTCGACGAAGAAACCGCTCGCTGGGCTCGAGTTGAAGCAGCGCGCCTGAACACCAGCGTTTCTCGAATGCTGGGCGAATTGCTGCTGGAAAAGCGACAACGAGAAGAACAAAGCAACCTCGCCGCCCACCGCTTTTTTGAGCGACCAGCGCGTCGCCTCCGAGAAAAAGCATCAATGTACCCTGCGAGGGACTCGCTTTATGACCGAACGGTTCTTCGTTGACACCAATATATTGGTATACGCTCGCGACACCACGGAGCCAGACAAGCATCAAGCCGCTCGCGATTGGCTCGCACACCTCTGGACAAACCGGACCGGAAGGATCAGCACGCAAGTACTCAAAGAGTATTACCAAGTCGTCACCCGGCGCTTGAATCCAGGCCTACCAGTTGCAGAAGCACGAGATGACATCAGAGATCTTCAATCCTGGAACCCGCTCGACGTCACATCCACAACGTTCGAACTAGCCTGGACGATTGAGGATCGTTATCAGTTCTCCTGGTGGGATTCACTGATCATCGCATCGGCACAGCAATCCAATTGCCAGTACCTGCTATCCGAAGACCTGCAGGCCGGCCAAACAATCGACAACCTGACCGTCCTGAACCCCTTTCAATCCAAAGTCAACGAAACCCCCTGAACCCCCAGTTGCTTGTTGCCAAAAATCATTTTTCCGCAGAACGCATCAGGCATGGACCGTCGGGGATGTCACCCCGACCTACGCCCTTCCAGAAACCGGAAACCCGAACCCGTTGTTTTTCCCGAACCCTGAACCCGATCTTTTCCCCTAAACCCTAAACCGTAAACCGTCTTATCATAATTCCCATGTCCTTCATCCTGACCAGTGGCCCGCAATTCGACAAAGTGGACCTGATCCACGCCGTAAACGAATCCGGCCATGGCACCGTCACCAGCCACGCCGGACACGACTGGGCAGCCGCTGCCGATGCCATGTCGTCCATCAGCCAGACAAACGACCAAACCGACTACCTCGTGCTCCTCGAAGGCTACCTGGCCAACACCGACGAGATCGCCCGAACGCTAAGAAGCCCGCCAAAAAATCCCAAGGCCAACCCCGCCGACCTCATTGCCAGGCTGCTAACTGAACGTGGCCCCCAAGCGCTGCCTGAGCTGACCGGTTGCTTTGTCCTGGTGGCAGTCAACCTGAAAACCGGCCAGCTGCTCGCCACCCGCGACCGCTGTGGCGGTCGAACGCTGTACTTCCATCAGGGAACTGATCGCATCACCTTCGCCACCCGAAGCGCCTGGGTCATCCGGGCCGCGAACCTCGAACCCGAACCCAACCCGACTTTCCTCACCGGCAAGCTCGCCCTGCAAGGAGCACCCCAGCCCGGGCACTCGGCCTTCAAGGCCGTCACCGAACTGATGCCCGGCGAAGTCCTGACCGTTAGCGGCAATCAGCACGCCATCGAGCGCCCACCGCTGCAGCTCGACAGCGACTTCGATTACCGCCATCCCGGCGACTGCGTTGCACGTTTTCTGGAATTGCTCAACCAGGCCGTCGCCACCACCCTGCCCGACACCGGCGATGTCGCCTGCATGCTCTCCGGTGGACTGGACTCCGGCCCCATCGCCGTACTGGCCGATCGACAGCTTGCCGAGCGAGGTCAAAGAATGCACGTCACGAGCTGGTCACTGATCGACTATCCGGACGCCGACGAACAAAAATGGATCCGAGATTCCGCGTCAGTCCTCAGAGCACCTGCCCAACTGATCGACGGCAGCACCTGGCTACCGTTTGGTCGTCTGGATGACAGCGTCCATTGCCCGGACTTGCCGCTCTACAACGGCTTTCGCGCCCTGGTCAACAACTGCTACCAGCGCGCCGGCGAACTCGGCTGCAAGGTGATTCTGAACGGCAACGCCGGCGATGAAATCTACGCCCCGCTCAACAAGCTCAATATCGACCGCCTGCGCCGACGGCAATGGGCGCCGCTCTGGCGCGACCTGGTCCGGCTCTGGCAACGAGGCGGCCTGCGTCAACTATTGACCGATCCATCTGTCCGCCACCCGCTGGGACAAATTGCCCGGCTGGGCCGAACCAACCAGCGCCCGCCGGCCTGGCTGACCCGGGAAGCCCAACAATACTGGCAGCCCAAACCCGAATGGCCACCCGAAGCCAGTTCCTGCCCACACCCGGAATACACCCGCCGCCTGTTCGGCCCGTCCATGGCCTTCGGCCGCGCCCACGAAACCGAAATCCCCAACCGCTACGGCGTCGACCGACGCGACCCGTTCCACAACGAAGCCCTGCTGCGCTTCATGCACAACGCGCCGTTCGAACTGAGCTGGAAAGGCGGCGCCAGCAAATCCATCATGCGCCGAGCCATGCGCGGCCTGCTCCCGGAATCCATCCGCACAAAACCCCGCACCGGCCTCCTAAACACCTTCTTCCAGGCCGGACTCGAACACAACAAAAAAACTATCGAGACCCTGCTCTTCCAGGACCAAACAACCTGGCAGACCTACATCCAACCTCAAGTGATCAAAAACCAACTGCAAGGAAACCCCACCGCCCCCGAAGCCCTCCTTTCAATCTGCATAGGCCACGCCCTCTGGCACCGCCATTGGAACTGATTTTGGTCGTTTGGTCGTTTGGTCGTTTGGTCGTTTCGCCCCTTCGCCCCTTCGCCCCTCAACCAGCCTTTTCCTTTACCATCCCAAGATGCTTTCCCGCCTTCGCCAACTCCCCAAACCCGAACGCCAGGACCTGCTCCCCGCCTTCTGGCGTCTGCTCGTCACCCGAATCACCCTTTTCTTCGGCATACGCCGCGCCGCCGGCTGGCTCAACGGAAGCCCAAAACCGGAGAATGAGCTGAATCTACCCCTCTGGCAACGCCGCGCCCTGGCCCTCAAACGCGTCGGCGGCCGCATCCCCGGCGTCGCCTGCCTGACCCGCGCCCTGGCCCTTCGCTGGTGGATGCGCAGCCAAGGCCTGCCCGCCCAAATGATCATCGGCGTCGCCACCGCCCGAAACACACCCGATTCGCACGCTTGGGTCGAAACAAACGGCCAACCCATCGACGAAACTCCCACCAACATCCAGCGCTTCCGGGAAATCCAGCGACTCTGAGCAATATCCACCAAACCCCTGCTCACCACTGGCGTTCCGGTTGACCCGATACCCCCTCAATGCTACTCTTCGCCAATAAACGTGACCGGGTTCAATTAACTGCGGCCACGGCGAGGCAAAACTCGCGACGAACCAATCAGAACCTAGGGGACTTTTTCATGCCAGTTGACAATTCCATGACCAGCAAAACCGCTGAATCAGCTGCAAAACAAGCAACCGCTTACGAAACCCCGCGTTTTGAGCGGCATGATTTGCGGGTCGTGACGCTGGGTGGTTCACCGGGTTCTGGAGACTCTGGTGACCCCAACCAACAACTGGTTCCCGGCTCCCCCAACGGCGAGCGAGAGGAGAAGGGATTTGAAGAGGATTGGGATAACGGCGGCTGAACGAAACTAGATCTAAAAAAAAGCCCCGCTGGACGGGGCCTTTTTTATCTTGCTATAAACTCACTTTCTGCCAGAGCGATTAGGAGTTCCAATCCGCACAGTTGGATCGCCGAGCAAGGTCCAGTTGGTAACCAGATCGCTCATTCCACGCTCTTTCGCGAGCTCGCGAGCCTGCTCCACAGACTGACCCAACGTGTGGCCGGCCAAGAGCGCCTTCTGAACTTCCTGGGCAAATATCTCGTTCTGATTGTAATTGGTTAACGTTGCTGCACCATGGATCGCAACAGCCCCATTGGGTGCGCCTGCAACTTGATTGCCCTGGTCGTCGACCCGATAACCATTCATCCATCGATGCGCCACGGTTTCGCTATAGGGCGAAACAAAATAGCTCGTGTAGCAAGTCATGGTTCCAATAAGAGTCGGCATGCCGTCGTTATTCAGATCAGCGATGTCATTGGGAGTCAAAAGCCCCTGGAACGTCCACATGGAAGGCGCACCATGACCGACAAATCCAGTCAGGCTCCGGCCCTCTTCAAGCGCAGAGAAAAGTTGATCGCGCAAATAGTCACCTGCATCAATTCCAGAGCCGACATCATCGAAATACAGTCTGTCGATTGCCGATGGTGCCCATCCTGAGTCTTCCAGCCCACTGATCATCCGGTCGGCCTGACTTCTGAACGACCGCTCAGTGGGCACATCCGAGTCCGCTACCCAAATCGCGTTTCCAAGGGCCGATGCACCGAAATCCCAATCAACGGTCTTGGAAACAATAGACTGCAGGTCTCCCAGGGTGCGAACGGGCCAACGGCCAATTGCCTTGTCTGCCAGCCCATCATTGTCCAAATCGGCGAGCAGCGCATCGCTGGGTGTATGTGGTGTTTCAGTGGTGGCCGTGTATAACGTGGGAACAAAGCTCAGCGAACCCAGGCCCAAATTATCCCTGTAATCATAACTATCTCCACCAACCAGCAAAACGTGCTCATATGAAAGCTTCTGGTCAGCATCGGCGAGGAAGCGCTGAATAGCCTGCGGAAGCGCCATACCCCCACCGTATTGATTCTGGATCTCGGTTACATCGACCAACATGACATCCCAACCATCCGCAGTGCGGTGATTGATGAAATCATTCAGGGGATGCGACTCCCAGGGAGATGCTGGGATGAAAGCAGGATGCGCAATGATCAGGAAGTTGCCCGAGTCCCCAATGAGATCGTTTGATCCCACGGCACCAGCAAACTCGGGCCGATTCAACGCACCAGGTGACGAAATCCAGAATGAATAGCCATCACCCCTTTCAGGGGTTACACCAACCATTCCACGACCAGCAATACGCGTAGGCAACTCAACCAGGCGGCTACCATTCCAGGCAAACGCCACACTGGCATTCGTCGAAATGCGGCGGACAGTGAAAGCTCTATCTGGCTCGATATCCGAGATCAACAACCGATCACTCTGCGCGTCCAGAGCAGAAGCGTACGCAAGTCTGATGCTATCCAGGTAGACAATGTCAGCAGCCGCCTCTGTGCCACCGGGGAGACGAATCTCAACCGTATTGTCACCCTTGCTTACTAGACCGGACGGTAACTCAGCCGAAATCGTTTCACGAACCCGGCCATCGAACATAATTGAATCGATGAACTGTCCGTTTACGTAAACCTCAACGTGGTGATCAGGCGATTCCGGGAAATCCGTATCTCCAGCAACGACCACCTCAAGATGACTGACCTTGTCCTCTCGCATCGCTGAATCGACATGGATGGTCGCCGTATAGGAGCTTGTCGCATGGTTGGCCCGCATCTTCTTGACGTACCAGGGGTCATCGAGCACTGATGTCATTGAATACTGGTTAGCATCATCATGAATCACAGGGACACGATGATAGGCAGCTTCTTGCATCAGTCTGCCGCCTTGGAATTTACTGATGCTCTGAGCTTTGGTCGGGTCAACGCTGACACGATAGTTGTACTCGGACAGATAAAGCGCATCCGGCAGTGAAGGCATCTCACCCCAAAAGTCAATGACGTGATTTGTTCCAAAACTACCGCCTCGCGAAATATTGCTCTTGCGGACGTTGACAGGTGAGAGACCACCATCGTCATACCGATGGATATGACGGGGCACGGGTCTACCATCCACCGTCACGGCAATCTGACTCGGATCGACTCCCGTGAGATCCAGACCAGCATCCAGCAGATCCTGATAGGTTATGCGCTGCATACCTGCTGAGCTGACGCTGAAGTCTGCCGCTACAACACTACCGGTCGCAGGCGATCTCCAGGTGCTGCCTTCTCTCGAGAATCCGCGGCTGGAAAGGCGATTTGCGATGGACGAATCTATGCCCGCCCAATCGATCGGAGATGATGCAGCTTCACGCCCATAGACGCGATCAACCGAAAACAAACCATACATCTCTTCCTTGCCACGCAAATCTACCGCAGAAACCACTAGACTTTGCACACCTTGAGCCAGCCGAGCGTCAATATCAATCGTATAGGTCTGCTGCCGAGCTATATCGGAAGGCTTTGAGGCAACCATTTCTGGCGTCAACAAACGAAATTCACTTCCCGTATCGCCCCAAACATAGAAACCGGCATTCTGCGTCTCGGAAACCGTATTCCAGGTAACCGTTAAACCTGAACGAGTCTGTGAAGACTCGAATGCACTGATGCTGACGGGAAGTGTCCCTTCAGCAATAATATGATCCTCAACTTCTCCATCTTCTTGATAGCCGAAAGGAGCTGGTGAAGCAGGTGCTCCCGAAATAATCCCTGAAGATCCGAAGAATCCTCTGAGAGTATTGGTGGTAATTCTAAATCTGCTGAACGTTGCGTTTGTCGTGACAATGCTTGAGTCAACCAAGTCCCAAACAAGCACCACCACTCCTTCACAATTCGCAGGAACATTGCCCGTTGAAAAATCCGTTCCGCCTATCGAATCACCACTTTCCAAAGATGAGGCTGAACAGGTTCCACCCAAGTTCCCCAGACCAGTGGTGCCAATACGAGCAACCGCTGACGATCGCTCGCAACCTGAAACTGGCGATCCACTCGGGAAAGTACTTGTGACTACGGTTCCGTCTGAGGTTGAGCAGTTATTGTCAAATACTCCGTTATCATCAAAATCAATCCAGCCAACAGCTTGCGCAGCATTTCCTGAGGGATTGGCCACTCTGACTGCTGCGCAATACTCCGTTGGACCCATATCAAGACCATCACAAGTAACTGGCCCAAGATCTGGATCGATAGTCGTATTGCCTCGAGGCATTGGCGGAAGACTTACGCCAAGCTCATCATCATTGGCTTCGTCACCGTCGTCACCATTTGCACCCGAAGATGGCTGGCCATCAACTTCCCCATCAGTATCGTTAGTTCCAGAGTTGCCCAGGCCATTGGCAATATTTGGGAACCAAGGACCGCCAATAGTATGGTGAGGTCCTCTGCGGGTGTTGTTGCGGATTCCAAGTGTTCCAGAAACATCAGGTTTGAGGGCGGCTGTGGTCGTATAGATCCCCCCTTCAAATGAAGCCTGAGGCGCATCGCCGTAATCAATTCCACAACTGGTGACAGGTGTGATGATGTCGAATTGAGTTGAGTCGCCATCAGGATTCAAAGCCAACCGTATGGCACCGACATTTGTAAAAGTAGCAGGCCCGGAAGCCCCTGCTCCGGTAGTAAAGTCACTAGAGAAATCAAAGGTTACACTCTGGGGAGTTGTAGCCGGATTGGTTTTGGTTGATGTTGACCAATTCGAACCGTTTGTGTAGATCTCCAGCGTAATGTCAACTGGATTCTCTTGCGCACCAGTAACCGTAAAGGTGATTGCCTGCGGAGCGCCAGCTGGACAACCGGCAGTTAAATCAACCCCTGTGGCTGGATCACCTGTGTACAGGCCAGTGGGGTTTAGATCTGTGGGACCAGTTGGCGCCGTAGACGATCCATCCCAGATAAGAACGGAAAATCCTTCGACGCCAGAGTCCTCGCTATGCGAAAGAATTCGTGTAGCGGATGAAACTTGTGACCGCAAGCGAAAATCATTAGGATCGGCGGTTTCTTCAACCCAGGTATTGCGGAAACCACCCAATGCTCCGGAAGAAGGAATGCTTGCTGCATTCGAGTCAACAGCTCCACCTTCTGCAGGTGTTTCTACGTTTTGAGTGGTTGACCAATCATCGATCACGACAACCTGCGCGCCGACTGTGCCAACACACAAACAAGCGAGATAACCCAGAAGCACTAGTTGAAACAATCTAAGGGGAGAGTAGCGAAACCCAGCCGCATCTTGTCGAGCAGTGCGCGCCATGGAAAGAATGTTCTTGGAATTCATTTTTTGTATCCCCTGAAAAAATCAATGGGGGACTCAAGGAACCCCCTCTCCCGTGGTTCATCAGCGCCCTTGAAGACACGAACGCCGAAAGTTCGGTCGCCATTTACCGAAATTCCCACTGCTGCCGAGAATACCAGCACTCTGTCACGCTTTCAATCGCAAGTTGGTGGCAATTCTATTGCCCTCCGAGGCCGATCACACCCGACGCCAGATCCGTCGCCAGTACAGCCCGGCCAGTCCGAATTTCGAGCCTTCAGGGTAGCGCTGGCGCATATGGGCGGCCGGTGGGAACAGGCTGCGGCGCAGGCGGCGGGCCTTGCCGGCCAGGCCGGGCTCGCTGCATAGTGCGAACCAGTAGGCGCGAAAAGGGCTGGAAGCGGCGCGGATCAGGTGGGTTGGTGGCTGGGTGCGGCCTGCTTCGGTGAGCGTGGCAAGCCAGTCAGACTGGATGGGTGTGTCGAAAACATCGCGAGTCATAGCCAGGCTGGCGGCCAGCAGGCCGGCCAGTTCCCGCTCGACAGCCAGCCGTTTCAGTTCCTCTCGCCCTGCCTGATCAAGCGATCGCCAGAGCAAATCCTTGTCCAATAACCAGGCCAAAGGGCGACGCTGGTCATACAAATCATCAAACCAGTGCATGCTGGCGTTCAGCAGCGCATGAACCGGCCCCTGGCCGCGCGCGCCGGGTGCCAGACCAGGCAATTCCATCGATGCGGCCCATTGCTCCTCGAACTTCAGCCGCCCAACCAGAATCGGATGATTACGAAGCCCCCAGTGCAAATCCACCACGCGGCGATTCGGTCCCTCGCCCAACAACCAGGATTCCTGATCCATCGGCGTACCCCCGGCAACCGCCCACATCGGCCGATAGCCCAGACGCTCCAGCACCCTCCGAGCCCCATCGACCGCATCCGGCGACACCAGCAGATCCAGATCCGCCCGCCAGCGCTGGTTCGGCGCCGGATAAAAGCCGTGCCCGAGCAAACAACCTTTCAGCGCCAGCGCCCGAACCTCGCCGGCCACCAGCCCGGCAAACACCCGCGACTCTTCCGCCAGTTGCCCAGCCGACACCAGCCCCTTCGATTCGGCCACCGGCCGCGCCAACCGCGCAATATCCGCTGGCACCAACCCCCGCTCCACCAACATATCCACCGGCCCCAAAAGCCGATGCGCCCCCAACCACCGCACCCGCTCCGCCGGATTCCCCAACGCCGCAAACTGCTCCGAAAAAGAAGACACATTCATCCCGGCATGGTAGACCAAACCCCTTCACCCCTTCACCCCTTCACCCCTTCACCCCTTCACCCCCTACTCGCCCTTCCCTGAACCCTGGAACCTATTTTTTCTCCCGCGACTTTCTGCTAATCTACACATAAAATCGAACATCAATACACATCATGCGCACAAATATCGAAATCGACGACGACATCATGAACCAGACCTTGCAGCAAACCGGACTCAAAACCAAGCGAGAAGCAGTCGATCTCGCGCTGCGAACGCTGTTGCGGCTGCACCAGCAAAAAGCTGTCCGCGACTACCGTGGCAAGCTCAACTGGGAGGGCGACCTGGACCAAATGCGGCGCGACCAGTGATCCTGGTCGACTCGAGCGTCTGGATTGATTACTTTCGTGGCAAGCCGACCCGCCAAACCGACTATCTCGACCGCCTGCTCGGCGATCAACCTCTGCTGGTGGGTGACCTGATTCTCATCGAAGTACTTCAAGGTTTTCGTACCCAACGCGAATTCACGCTAGCGCATCAACTGATGGCAAATTTCGAAACCGTCACCCTCTGCAACCCCCAACTCGCCATCCAGGCCGCCCGCAACTACCGCGAACTTCGTGCCCACGGCGTGACCCTGCGCAAAACCATCGACACCGTCATCGCCACCTGGTGCATTCAACACCAACACACCCTCCTGACCGCCGACCGAGACTTCGACCCCTTCAACACCCATCTGGGCCTGCAAACCGCTCAACCCTAGTGGTCGGTTGGTCGGTTGGTCGGTTGGTCGCTTCGTCGCTTCGTCGCTTCGCTGTCTGATCCGTTGGTCGGCTTGGTCGGTCATTGCACTCGTAGGTCGGGGTGACACCCCCGACGGACCATGTCGCCGTGCCCACCATCAAACGGTTTTCGGCAACTAACCCCGCGGAGACACCCAGGCCAATCACCAAAAACCTATCCTACGGAGACACCACGGACATGGACCGTCGGGGATGTCACCCCGACCTACGCGGCTTTTCCCGGAACCCGGAACCCGGAAACCGTTCTTTTTACCTTGCTCCTTGCTCCTTGTACCTGCCCTTACCCCCACGGATCAACCACCGGCACGGACAAATCCGAAAAATGCCGGGTGTTGCGCGTGGCCAAGGTGGCAGCATGCGCGAGCGCAATTCCAGCAATGAAAGTATCGCGAATATTGACCGGACGACCAAGACGCTTTCGCTCGGCGGCCAGTTCAGCCGACCGATCAGCCGACCGTGAATCAAAGACCAGGACTCGATAGTCCAGATCTTCACGTACCAACGCATCAAGACGTTTCTGCAACAGCAACTTGCGTCGACCGTCCGCAAGCACGTCCAGCCCATAGCGGGCCTCGAACAGGGTGATGCTGGTGATGTAAACCTCGACATCGGACTGAGAGTTGAGCCAGTCGATAACGGCTGGTTCCGGCCGACGCTGCATCAACTCCGAGAGCACATTGGTATCGAGGATGATCATTCCTCCGAGCCAACTTTATCCAAGACAACGGGTTCGATTTCCTGCCCGCGAAGCTCAGGCAGCGGCTGCTCAAGCCCGGCATCGGCAAAACGCGCAGCCATTCGCGACCCCAACCCCGGAGAAACCGACGGCTGCACATGAACAGCAACACGCAGAATCCGGCGCACCTCCTCCTCCATGCTCCAACCATGCTCCCGCGCACGCTGCTTCAACGCCGCCTTGACATCATCATCAAGATTCCGAACAACAAACTGAGCCATAAACAACTCCTGCAATTCAAATCCAACAAAATGATATCACGATATCAATTAGATGGTCGCTTGGTCGTTTCGCTTCTTTGTAATTTGGTTTTTTCTCCCCTTCTCCCCTTCTCCCCTTCTCCCCTTCTCCCCTTCTCCCCTTCTCCCCTTCTCCCCTTCTCCCCTTCTCCCCTTCTCCCCTTCTCCCCTTCTCCCCTGAAACCCGAACCCTGCCTTTACCTTTTCTCGCACAGCAACGTCAATTTATCCGTCCGATCAAGAAATAGCGCGGGCGTCCACAACTCAAGGCTATGACGCTCAGTTGGTCGCAGGAAAGGCTCCACATCACGGACTGCGGCGCTCCAATCCAGGGAATTGATCCTGCTTCCCAATGCATCCTGCAACCATCTCGCATCGACAAGCAAACCTCTTGTCTATCGGAACCCGGAAACCTGAACCCGGTGTTTTTCTGTTGAGCACTGGTAGGTCGGGGTGACACCCCCGACGACCCATGTTGCCGCGGCCACCATCAACCGGTTTTCGGCAACCAACGCCGCGCAAGCACCCAGGCAAATCACCAAAAACCAACTTCCGGAGAACACCGCAGGCATGGACCGTCGGGCACGTCGGCCCGACCTACGCGCCTTTCCCGGAACCCGTTGTTTTCCCTCCTTGATCCTTGCTCCTGCCTCTAGTGGTTTTACCTGAACCCCGAAACCGGAACCCTGAAACCAATCCTTTCGAGAATCTCCTTCAGCGCCTGCTCCTGATGGACTGAATCGGAGACTCGATAACTCTCAAGTCTTTCCTGCAACAATTCAATCATGGCTATCAAGCATCCCTTTCAACTCGTCAATCACCAGCATCATCCGGCGATGTTGGTAGACTTCCCTGAACCGCGCCAGTTGATCACCACTCAAGTCATCCAAAAATGCGGAATCCAACCGCAATCCGGCCAGGAACTGACCCAACTCAACGGGTTCAACTTTCCGCCGGCATACCAAATCAAGCAATGCCCGAAGCGGATTTGCAACCAGTCCGATTCCACCCGTCAACTCCACCCGCTGAACACCGACAAGCCCATAACCCCGACGAACGGCCAATGGTACAAACTGAAAGTCGCCATAAAAGGGCACTGAAAACGCCGCCTTTCTCCGGCCCGGGACCACCGAAACGTGCAAGGGAACCGCCTCCGGGATGCAGTCATGCCAGGCCAAGGCGGACTCGAAAGACAGAAATGATCCCGGCCGAAGCACCTGGGCAACGACAAATGGATGCGGCCTGGAACCGGCTACTTCAGGATGAAGCATGTACACGCCGCGGGCCAAACGGACCAACTCATCCGCCCGCAAAGCTCGATTGACCAGGTTGTACCGCCGCTGCGCCGACCCATCAAACCAATCGCCAAGCTGCCGATCACGCAACACACGACCACCCAGCCCCGCCTTCAAAACCGCCTCAGTCAACGTTTGCATAAATGCACAGTAAGCGCCTACGAAACCCCACCCTTGATCGCCTGGGGCAATAATGCGTCAATATCATCCACGGTTTCGGCCAGTGGAAGTTCTTTGAAAATGTGGCGCAGGTAGGCATAGGGTTCGATGCCATGA
>Ga0208979_100281_pt1 | contig 51692 bp, 57 predicted proteins | sample HotLakConsUCCSLE_FD_184738 | JGI IMG/M metagenome (GOLD analysis project Ga0208979, IMG submission 184738) | Hypersaline microbial mat communities from Hot Lake, Washington, USA - Hot Lake Consortium UCC-SLE (SPAdes) | ecosystem: Environmental > Aquatic > Non-marine Saline and Alkaline >... | reverse complement strand
TCGCTCACCTGTCAATTTTTGTGCCAACCTTCTTTGTGGATTAATTGCATACTGTCATAAACCCAAGAAACCTACGCTTCATTTAGACTGGCTTTTACCTCAATCTGCTTAACCCGAACTCAGGTTAAAAAAATAAGGACGTAACATATAAAATACTACGTCCTCATAATGGCAAATGTTAACTATCCATTGTTACTATGGTTTGGTGTTAACGCTTACTTCACCATTAACGATAGTTTGACAGGCTAGGCGATAGTTATCAGGTTTTTTCTTTAGTTTTCTATTCTCAAATTCAGTTTTTGGAGATAGATTTTCCATACCCTCGACAATTTCAACAACACAAGTACCACATTGCCCATAACCACCGCAGTTAATTAATTTTCCTCTGAAGCGATAAATATCGACTCCATTTTGCATTGCTTTTTCCCTTAAGTTTGCACCATCAGCGGCGACAACGTCTTTGTTTTCTTTGAGAAACCTAATCGTAGGCATTTTTCTATTTTCTCCTTATTTTTTTGTTTGTTAAGTTTCTTATATCAATATTAAGAAATTATAAATAACTTTGACCATAAAACCAGAATTATACCAAATAAAGGTTTATTCTCATAGGGGATTGGCTCAAAAACTGTCACAAATTTAGGGGTAAATGTTTGATTTTAAAAAGAAGTTAAGTCTGGGCTAATTTCCTCAAGAGTTTTAAGTTTGGTAAATCTAAGGGTTTAAGATGGGTAATTGTAAATGATATTTAAGGTCAATTTGAATTGATTCAAAATATTAATATAATTTTTACTACTCATGTAGAATCACTATACAAGATGGAAACTAACACTATTAAACCAGAAAATAATCTTACTACCCGTTTTATTAATACTTTGTTGGACATTAAACCTTTGGCTAATTTTGCTAAGAGTCGGGCAAGAAAGATGATTATTAGTCGGGCTGAAAGTATTGGGGTTGATTGGTATGACAATATTAATACTTTCCAGAATCGGAACTGGAGTGAGGATATTGGGGCGGTGGAAAATAAGGGTATCAATTATCCTGAGTATTATTTAAAGTGCTTTCATGCTTATGATAAGGGTAATCTGGAATGGAAAGCGGCATGGGAGTTGGAGTCAGCTGCTTATAGTGTTCATTCTACCATTTTTTCTAAGGAACCAAGGATTGAGGGCGATCGCACTTTAAGAAATAATTATCATAGGGTATTAAAGAAGGAGATTACTGAGAATCCCAAGGATATTTTAGATATGGGTTGTGGGGTGGGTTTAAGTACCTTTGCCCTGCAGGAAAATTACCCCAATGCCCAGATTACAGGGTTAGATTTATCCCCTTATTTTTTGGCCGTAGCAAAACATCAAGCCCAACAAAAAAATTATGATATTCAATGGCATCATAATCAGGCAGAAAAAACTGATTTACCGTCAGAATCTTTTGACTTAGTTTCTTCTTTTTTAATGTTCCATGAATTACCCCAATTAGCAGCTAGAAACATTTTAAAAGAAGCCCATCGTCTAATCAAAAAAGGTGGCTATCTTGGTATTATGGACATGAATCCCCAGTCAGAAGCCTATCAAAAAATGCCCCGTTATGTGCTAACTTTACTCAAAAGTACTGAGCCTTACTTAGATCAATATTTTAGTTTAGATATAGAAAAAGAATTAGTTAATAATGGATTTGAAAATCCTAAAATTGTTACTATTAGTAAAAGACACCGTGCGATCGTAGCCAAGAAAAAATAACAAAAAAGCAGGTCAAAAGACCTGCCTAGTTTGATTAAAATTTGGATTATATTTTCCTTTTAAACAAGAGAAATGATGTTATTAAAATTAAACAAAAACAACCAAAAAAATACCTTATTTTTAATAATTAAATAATAGTATTATCAGCGATGGAAGCATTTTTAATAACAACCACAATTCCGTTACGGATTAAAAATCCTTCATCTTCTCTGTTTGCTTCCTCAACTCGATCTTTATTGATGATTTGTACATTTTGACCAATACGAGCATTTTTATCAACGATCGCACGGCGTACAATAGAATTAGCACCGATACCAATAGGCACCCCACCATCCTTCAACTTATTCTGTCTAACGGTGTAGGGTTCGTATAAATCAGCCCCCATAATCAAAGTATCCTCCACCACACAATTAGTTTCAATGCGAGTTCTCACCCCTAAAACACAGTGATTAATGCGACACTCTTTGATAATACAACCCTCACCGATAATGGATTGAGTTACCTGAGAATCAAGCAACTTGGTAGGAGGTAAATAACGAGAGCGAGTATAGATAGGCGCTTTCTCATCATAGAAACTAAAAGAAGGCTGAGGCTGATTCGTCAAAGATAAATTAGCATCGTAGAAAGCCTCAATAGTTCCAATATCTTCCCAATAACCCTTAAATAAATAGGCTTGGATATTGTGATCCTTCGCCGCATAGGGGATAATTTCCTTACCAAAATCAGTTTGATCAGGATTTTCTGTTAATAACTTGCGTAGTACCTCCTTCTTAAACACATAGATACCCATAGAAGCAATATAAGGTTGTTCTTGGGCTTGTTCAGGGTTTAACCCCAAAATACTGGTATCTACCGCCATTTGCTTGAGGGCATCACCCTTGGGCTTTTCGCTAAAGTCAGTGATTCTACCAGAATCATCAATTTTCATTAAACCGAAAGCCTCGGCTCTTTTTTCATCGATAGGCACTACAGAAATGGTAATATCAGCATTAGTTTTGCGGTGATGCTCCACAAATTTGCTGTAATCCATGCGATATAGATGATCTCCAGAAAGGATGATATATTCATCAATATCCCACTCATCAAAAAGCCAGATATATTGACGCACCGCGTCTGCTGTACCTTGGAACCAGTCGGGATTCTCCTTGGTTTGCTGGGCTGCCAATACCTCCACAAAACCATCACTAAACCCAGAAAAATTGTAAGCTCTACTAATGTGACGATTCAAAGAAGCAGAGTTAAATTGAGTTAATACATAAATTTTTAAAATTTCTGAGTTAATACAGTTACTGATAGGAATATCAATTAGGCGATATTTTCCCGCTAAAGGTACTGCTGGTTTGGCTCTTAATTTAGTCAGGGGATACAGTCTAGTACCTGCACCGCCTCCTAAGATAATACCAAGTACTTTATTCACGCTTTTTGACCTCTAAATAATCACTTTTATAAGAAAGTTTAGGCTTTATTGGCAAAATTAACAATCTTTTCTTCTTTAATGGGCTATGGGTGAGGGGATGGGAAGATAAACATTCATCATTAATTATCCATTCCCCCTACCTTTCTGATTTATGGGAGCGCACCCTAATTGTTTTCTATTTTTTGTAAGATATTTGCTACTAATTCATGATCGGTTAACTGAGAATCATCTAAAGTGGGTGAGATGTAATAATCACAAAAATCAAAGACCTGAGTTTGAGTATTAGCTCCTCCATAACCAATTACTTTGATTCCTGCTCTCGTAGCTGCTAAGATTGATTGGAAAGAGTCTTCCAGTGCGATCGCCTCATGGGCTTTTATATTAAGATTACCTAAAGCCTGTTGATAACCTTGGGGCGAAGGTTTGCTTTCGGTGAGATTTTCTTGGGTAATAATAGTTTTAAAACTTGATTCTAAACCAGTAATTTGCAAAAGAGTATCCACATTAGTTTTAGAAGTACTGGTAACTAGACCTAATGATAAATCATGAGCTTGGGCATAATCGATGATATTTTTGGTAAAAGGTCTTATGGAAGGTTTTTTCTCTTGAATTAATTTACAAGCAATGGTTGTTTTTAATTTATGGATTTGCTCAATTTTTTCGGGAGTCAACTTTCTATTAGTGGCATCAGAAAGCATTTCCAATCTTTTTTTTCCGCCATTAATCTCCAACAATGCACGATAAGTTGACAAATCCCAGTGCCAGTCAATCCCTAATTGAGACATAGCCTGATTATAGGCTTCTCGTTGTAATTCTGAAGTCTCTACAAAAGTACCAATGGAGCCAACTAAAATTGCTTTGTACATTTTTTAAATGCGGATTGTTAAGATTAAAATAAGGATATTAGCACAATTTCTAGTAAAGAATTCAAAAACAAGAAAATGGGCAAAAGAACACCACAGGATGGATTACCACATTGGGAAGAAGCTCAACATCTCGATGATATTGTCATGGATAAGCGCGAAGCCAAACGGGCAAACAAGGCGAAGGCAAAAAGACGCAATCGTCGCTATGAAAATCGCCTCTTGAGGGGTACCATAGACATTTTAGATTTGCATGATGAAGATGAGCAATAAAAAAGAAATATTAATCATTGAAATAGTCTTCTTCTTCGAGGGTTTGATGATTATATAATTCCTCTAGTTTTTGATGGCTAAGACGACGGGATACCCGACGATATTTTTTTGTGTTTAATTTTGGTTCGTTGCAAACTTCCCCAGAGTCTTTGACCATTTTTTTTACGCTAGATTCTGCATCACGGGTATGAGCGATTTTTTCTTCTTGGGCAAGGATTTCTTCTAAAAAGCGCAGATAATATTCATATCTTTCCCATTCTCCTGTTACCACGCATTCTGGCTCTTCTTGATGCAAACAGTCGTTAAATTTACATTGTCCTTGGCTTAGTTTTTGTCGGGCTTCGGGGAAGTAGTTAATCAGATTTTGGGAGGTGCAGTCGAAGTCAGGTTGGTTAAATCCAGGGCTGTCGGCAATGTATCCTCCTTGGGGCATTTCAAATAATTCTACATGGCGGGTGGTATGTTTTCCTTTTTGTAGTTTGCCTGATACTTCGCCAATGCGAATAGTGAGTTGGGGAATGAGTAAGGAGGTAAGGCTGGATTTTCCTACTCCACTAGGTCCTGAGAAGATGGTTATTTTATCTTTTAATGCTGTTTTTATGGTTTCGATTCCTTGTTGTTTTTCTACGCTAAAAAAGTAGGGATCATATCCCCATAATTTTAATTTTTCTTGCCATTGTTCTCTTTGTTTTTGACTAATTAAATCAGCTTTATTTAGTCCTAATAATAGTTTTAAATTAGTGGATTCTGCTTTGACTAAAAAACGGCTTAGTTGGAGGGGATCTAAGGTTGGCTCTTCGAGGGCAAATACTAATAATATTTGGTCTGCATTGGCGATGGGAGGACGTTCTAGCTCTGTTTTGCGAGGGGTTACAGAGGCGATCGCCCCTCGTTCAAATTCTGTTGATTTTACATAAATGCGATCGCCCACTAGTACCCTCTGACCCATTTTTTTGAGGCGAGTAGGACGAGTACAAAGGAGGGTTTCTCCCTCATCCAGACGTACCTGATAAAAGTTCGCCTGTACAGCCATCACAGTACCTATTTTAGTGTCAGATTTAGTCATAATATTAACTAAGATTTGACCAGTAAAGTAAAATAATCATCCGATGGAGTAATGGATTCAATGTGATAACCCTCCATCTTCAGACTATTCGGCACTTGTTCAATGGGTTCACCACCATCTAACCAAATTTCTAACAATTCTCCAGAGGGCATTTTTTCTAATTGTAACTTACTACGGATAAAATTTAGGGGACAAGGTGTTCCTCTTAAATCTAATTTATTATTAGTCATTTATTTATATTTAATATGTTTAAAAATTAGCTTTTTTAAAACCAAAACTAATTAAAAAAAAATGAGAATTTATTTTACTTTTTGAAAAAGTTTACCATGGATGATGATTATTCTATAACCATTAATCATCAAAAATAACTTACACAGGAGTATCACTCCAATCATCCTCACTCCAGTCAATCTCTTGGGGGTTACAAGATATTTCGCCATCATCCTGACTTTCTATCCATTCATTCCAATCATCAACACTATCCTCGTCAGGGGCCCGAGTAGCTTCCTCCGCACTGGAATTGGTTTGACTATCTTCCAATAAATCTCCCCAATCAGCTTCCTCCTCATCACCACCTTCCGCAGAATCAGTTTCCCCCAAAACATCAAAGTCCGTTTGCTCAAAAAGTGCCTCTGATTCCTCATCATCCGTGGTCACATAATTATGATTAAGGACTTCTTCGCCTACTGTTTCATTTTCTTCATAGTCTTGAATGACAACATCATCAACCCAACTTTCCTCGCTGGTATCCGCCCCAAAACTGCCATCAAAATCATCGTAACTAGACTCGGCAACTTCATCAGGGGATATAATCTGGGTAAACTCATCTTCTTCTATGTCATCTGGTGCATCAAAGCCATCAAATTCTTCTTCCGAAATAGACTGGTTATCCGCTGCAAAATCTTCAAATTCTGCTTCCGAAATAAATTGGTTATCTTTCTCATTATCCGTAGAAAAATCCTCAAAATTTTCGGGAATATCACTAATATACTCTTGGCTTAAATCTTCTTCCTCAAGGGAACTATTGGTGCTGAATTGTAATGGTTCAAGGTTAAGATTTCCCCCTGCCATAATATCAAAAGCCTTGAGCAGAGTTTCTCTATTTTGTTCCCAAGTTTGATAAATTTCGGCAGTTTTTTGTTGGTGAAAATTAACTATATTTTCATGGCTATAGTCCAAAAGTTCTGAATCTATATTTGTTGCTGAGCCTTTAACTAAGTCAATCTCTTTGGCGATCGCATAGGTATTATTTTTAGTTTTTAGAGATGTTTTTAAGGTAATTTTTAAACTATTACTAAGGGCTATTAAGAGAGCTTGTTTGTAGTCTTTTTGATTTAGAGCTTCACTAATTTGTTGAGAGCTATCCATAGTTGCAACTATTATTAAATATTATGAATTTTCTTGAATTAGGGTAAACATATTTTGTAAACTTTGAATATTTTGTAATATTCTTTGGTGGGCATTTTCTACCTCTTGAAAATGGATTTTTTGGATTTTGTCGCTATTATTTTGATTTTCAAAAGAGTCTCCTAATTCATTCTCAATTTCGTTTTCGAGGAGATTAACGGTACTACGAAAATGTATATCCTGAGTCGGTTGTTGTTGAGGGGATGAACTGGTAACAATTTCAATTTTTAATGCTTCTGACATGGCGATCGCCATTGCTTGATCAATGTTACCGTCTCTAATTTTTGCTTTAATTTCTTGTATTTTACTCATATCAAAAAGAGACTCTCTTTTAAAATTTCTTCAAATAGCTTAACCCATAAACTGACAAAATTTTACCAAAAATCTGTCACCCGATAATTTAATTCTGCCAACATTTGCCGTAACAAAGGTAAACTCAAACCAATCACATTACTATGACAACCAACAATTTTATCAATCAAAAATCCACCCCTCCCCTCAAGGGCAAAACTACCAGCGCACTTTAACGGCTCTCCTGTTGCCACATAAGCCCGAATGGTATCATCATCCACATTAGCAAAATAAACCTCCGTCATGCCGCATCTAACCACATTTTTACCATGATTAAGATCTAGTAAAGCATGACCAGTGTACAACTTCCCCACATTACCCCGCATACTACGCCAACGATTAATGGCTTCTTGCTCATTTTCAGGTTTACCATAAATTTCTCCATTCACCGCCAACACAGAATCACAACCCAAAATTAACCCATTATTATGGTTTTGAGCCACCGTAGAAGCCTTATTTTCTGCCAAGGTATTGACAAGATTATGGGGGTTGAGTAAATCTATCAGCGATTCATCATAATTACTTACCTCCACTTGGGGATTAATGCCAATCATCTTAAGTAATTTGAAACGGGCGGGGGAAGCCGAAGCAAGAATAAATTTAGTCATTAATTATTTTCAAAAATATAAAATATATATTACTTGATACCTGTATGGACGTAGCACACTACGTCCTCTACTATCTACTTACCTAACACCTAAATTAATAAGAAGCGAGGGAAAAAGAATTAGCTACTATTCTGAACAACTCCGAGACACTATCCCAACGAGATTCTGTGGTAGAAATATTAAAAGTAAACAATTTACCATTGTTTGTCACCACACTAGCAAGGTTATGACGATATTGATCTTCTCCTAATTTTACTTGATACTCTAGGATGTAATAATCTTTGCCATCTACCTCTCTTTTTTCCGCAGAAATTAGCTCGGCATTTCTTCCCGAATCAGGGCTTTGGTTAACCATCTTCATAAAGCGATAACCAACATCGGTGGGAGTACCTAAATCTGATAATTCTTTGCTTTCTCCTACTTTGCTGATAATTACGCTGAGGTTTTCGGTGCGCTCGATGAAGTCTCGATAAACCACATCAACTCCTTCGGACGCATTTTGAACTTCCACAGGCATCCAACCATTGGGATATAGAAATTGATAGCCGTCAATGGCATCTGTGTAGCGTTGTAATCCTCCTAAAGTGGGAGAACAGGATGCAAGGGAAAAAGTTAGGACAATCAATAGAAATGAAATTAACCGTTTTATCATAATTTTTATGTTAAAAATATTTTGTTTTATTTTCCCATGAAAACCCATGATTATGCAGTGATAAATAATAAAACAATCAAAAATTTGTTAGCTAATGGAAAAAAAATAGAGTTTTATTAAATCTAATTGCTCTAATCTTGATGAGCTGATTACAATTGAGATAACCATAGATAAGGGGAAAAAGATGACCAATTCAGCCGATAGACCTAAAAAACCATTACCCTTACCTCCCCTAGTACCTCCCGGTGCTAATGGGAGCAAAAAAAGTATTGAAGATGAAGATGATCAAACTAGAGTCAGTTTAGGGAAAATGCCTCCTCTCCCATCCCGCTCTGCTCCCAGTAATGGGCAAAAAGATATGATTGATATTGGCAATAAAAAGCCTCTTTCCTTGGATGATGATTTGGATGATGATGACGATTCTGATGGAGTCACCCAAATTAACCCTAGTACAAAAGTTCCTCCTTTGGGTAGTAATAGATTAGGTAGTACCTCAGCCCGTACCCCCTCTCCTCTCAGTGCGGGGGGTTTACTTGGTAGAACTTCTTCTCCTGCCAGTGGAGGGGCGGCAAATACCCGTAGAATGCCTCCAGAACCCACGGGGGTAAAGAGAGGTTCTCCCATTGCCCGATCGCCCTTACACCCCCCTGCTACCCCTCAAAAAGAATATGTTCCCCTCACCCCTCCTGCTCAACGTTCTCCAGAACAACCATCTTTAGAAGAATTGATTAAGATTGCCTATGATGAGGGTTATTCTGATGTCCATTTAGGGGTGGGTGAATTGGTGCGAATGCGCGATCGTGGCGAAATTCTCACCCTTGAGCAATATCCCGAAATAGATAGTAACACTTTCATGAGTTGGTTACAGGAGATTTTACAACCATCAGACATCCAAAAATTTAAAAAAGAATTAGAGTTTGACGGAGCTACTCAATACGATTTTGCGAGGGTGAGGATCAATGTTTTTGATACTTTGCGAGGTCATGCTTTGGTGTTACGTCTGATTCCTCTCAAAATTTTGACCATGGAACAGTTAAAATTGCCCCCTATTTTTAAAGATGTTTGTGAGGCTCATAAGGGTTTAGTTTTGATCACAGGGCCCACAGGTTCGGGTAAATCCACTACCCTAGCGGCTATGATTGACTATATCAATGCCGAGCAAAATAAACATATCATTACCATTGAAGATCCTGTGGAATTTGTCCACAAAAGTCGTAAATCTTTGATTAAACAAAGGGAGGTGGGGGTTCATACTCTCAAATTTGATAATGCCCTCAAAGCCTCTTTGCGTGAAGATCCTGACATTATTCTAGTGGGGGAAATGAGGGACAAAGAAACCGTTAATACTGCTTTAAAAGCCGCTCAAACGGGTCACTTGGTCATGGGTACTTTGCACACCAACAGTGCTGTTAAAACCCTAGAACGTATTTTCACTTTATATACCGCCGAGGAACAAACCGCTATCCGCAGTGCGCTCGCCGAGTCATTGGTAAGTATTATCGCCCAAGGGTTATGTCGTACCACCGATGGCAGAAGGGCGGCTTACCATGACATTCTCATTAACACGGAAACTGTCAAGGATTATATTTTAAGTAATAAATATGATGAAATTACTACCTTGATGGATGAGGGAGAATTTGACGGTATGATGACCATGAATAAATCTTTGTTTAATCTTTATCAAGAAGGTCGTATCACCGAGGAAACTGCCCTAGAAAAATCCCCTGTACGCAACGAAATGGCGATGATGTTACGGGGAAGAATTTAGCCATGGTGTTAGGGAAATTTATTTCGCAAAAGGTTGTTATTTATAGTTACTCTAAATGAAAATGAAACACTACCAGATTATAAAAGATTTATAGAATAGGGATTTTAGCTGGTGAAACTGTCTCAAAACTCACTTAAATAACTATAGTAGTCCAAAGACAAGGGATTAAAACCCCTTGTTAGGCAATGGTATTAAAGGTTTGATAATATTTAGGTTTAATTTTTTTGATGAAAATATTACATTTGAGTGATATTCACTTAGGGAGCAGTTTTAACCACGGTAAAATTAGCTCTGAAACAGGATTGAATACTCGTTTTCATGATTTTGTCAATAATTTATCCATCTGTATGGATAGGGCTTTGGAGGAGTCGGTGGATTTGGTGTTGTTTGGGGGAGATGCCTTTCCTGATAGTACCCCTGTTCCCTATTTACAGTCGGCTTTTGCTTCTCAGTTTCGCCGTTTGGGGGAGGCAGGTATTCCGACGATTTTGTTGGTAGGAAATCATGATCAACATAGTCAGGATAATCAGAGGGTGGGAAATGCTAGTTTATCCATTTATCATAGTTTGGGGGTGCCTAACATCACGGTGGGGGAAAAATTAGAAACCCATGTGATTGATACTAAGTCAGGGGCCATACAAATTATTACTTTGCCTTGGTTGACTCGCTCGATATTTTTAACAAAGGAGGAAACCAACGGTTTATCCATGGAGAAAATTAACCAGTTGTTAATTCAAAAGGTGGAGGTGGCTTTGGAGGGAGAAATTAGGGCTTTAGATAGTTCTATGCCTACTATTTTGTTGGCTCACCTTATGGCGGAAAGGGCGCAGATTGGGGCGGAGCGTTATTTGGCTGTGGGCAAAGGGTTTCAGATTCCTTTATCCATGTTGATTCGTCCTGAGTTTGATTTTGTGGCTTTGGGCCATGTCCATCGTCATCAAAATTTGAATCTTCGCAATAATCCCCCTGTGGTTTATCCTGGTAGCATTGAGCGGGTGGATTTTTCGGAGGAGAAGGAAGAAAAGGGTTATGTTTTGATTGATATTGATGATCAAAAAACGGTTAATTGGCAGTTTTGTGGGCTTCCTGCTCGTCCTTTTTGTACCATTGAGGTGGATGTGAGTGATAGTAAGGATCCTTTGGAGGCTATTTTAGGGGCGATCGCCTCTAACCCCATTGAAGACGCTGTGGTAAGGTTGATCTATAAGGTGCGATCAGAACAACTAGAAACCATTAAAAATAAAGTTATTGCGGAGGCTTTAGCTTCTGCCCATACCCACACCATTCGCACTCACCTTGTCAGTATGGAAAGCCGTCGTCGTCTGCCAGAGTTGGGGGTAGGCAAAAATTTAGATCCCTATTCTGCTTTATCTACCTACCTCGATAATCGGGAAGATATTCAAGATATTGCGGATGATATGTTATTAGCGGCGGAAAGTTTATTGGCAGAAATTGTTTAAAATTGTCAATAAATTATTAATATTTAGAGTTTTAACTATGAAAAATTTATCCTTTTTTGCTGTAGCTGGAGATTTTCCTGTTTATTTTGTGGCGGTTTATGCAGTGGGTTTAGTGGCGGCCGTTTCTATCGGTTTGATTGCTTGGTACAATTCCAAACGCCCCGTAGGTTGGGAGGATACGGAAAAACCAGACTTCATTCCCGATCTTAAAACCAATGCTCAATCCCCCCAAGAAGATCAAGATTAGCTCATATTTTGGCTGATAAGGAGATAGGAAAATTGATAATTACAATTTAGCTCTCAGGTTAAAATATTTATCAATTGTTAATCATTCCCCGTTCCCCATTCCCTATTCCCCATCTAAATCAAAACACTTTTTTATCAAACCCTACTTAGGTTAATGATATATTGGCAGAGGAATATATAAGCAAAATACTATGGATTCGACAACAATAAAAGACAAGGTAATGGCGATCGCATCTAAGCGTGAAATGTTAGTAAAACTATCAGAAAAACCTGATATTGGCAATTTAAAAGTAGATGTAACCCAAGCCCTCGATGAATTAGACGAACTCATCGAAGAATTACATATCACCTTTCCCGAAACTGCTAAAAATTAGCAATATGACATAACTAAACACTTTTTGTGGGAAAATAGGAGGGGAACATTAAAAAACCTGTCAATGAGTAAAATCGAAATTGGTGGTGTCGAACATTTTTACGAATTAACCACCCCACTAGATCAAGATTCATCCCCTCCTACCCTAGTTTTTATCCATGGATGGCTTCTCAGTTATAAATATTGGCAACCCCTCATTGAAAAATTACGGGACACATATCCCTGTCTGGCTTACGATTTAAAAGGTTTTGGAGATTCTCAATCCAATCTTGGTGATTGTGATGACTCTGCTTTTAGCCTCAAAAGCTACGCCTATGACTTAAAAGAATTATTAACAGCCCTCAACATCAAAAAGGCTTGGTTAATTGGTCATTCTCTGGGGGGTAGTGTAGCCATTTGGGGCGCTGATATGTGTAGTGATGTCATAGAAGGAGTTATCTGTGTCAATGCGGGGGGAGGCATATACCTCAAAGAAGAATTTGAGCAATTTCGGGGGGCAGGGGAAAAAATGGTTAAATTTCGTGCTCCATGGTTGGGTTATATTCCTCTGCTCGATGTGGTTTTTGCGAGAATGATGGTAAAACAGCCTTTGTCTAGGTATTGGGGCAAACAAAGATTAAAAGACTTTTTACGGGCAAAAGAACAAGCTGCGATCGCCTCTTTGCTCGAATCCACCACCGAAGAGCAAGTCCACCTACTACCCCAAATTGTGGCTCGTCTAGCTCAACCCTTACACTTTATCGCAGGGAAGCAAGACAAAATCATGGAAACCAAGTATGTAAAACACTTGGCCAGTTTTCATGAACTGTTCAAAAATCATCATGACAACATTTTTGAGATCGATAATTGCGGACATTTTGCCATGCTAGAGCAAACCGATTCAGTCCATGAACAAATTTTAACAATTGTTCAAAAATGCGAACAGAATCAAAATAAAGTGCTACCATAATGGGAGTCTTAATAATAATTAGATCTTAAGCCAGACTAAATAAATTTAGAATGATACAAGTAATATTCTCTCCACTGCTAGGGCTTAAACAAATAAGCCTCATCAATGATTTTAAGTCCCAAGCTGTATTGAAAAGTTATTTTTTTCTGAATAAAACAAGTATTAAAAAGAAAGTCAATTTATTGATATTCGGGGCTTAAACCGATGGACTGTTGTCCCACGGGTACGGAAATTAGTTACAATATTATGTCGGACTATTATTTTGTTTCCCCAACATTTCCCCCCGGAAATTCTCATTTACTTTTATCGTAAAAACAAATTTGATCTTTAGGAATATTAAGGGAAAGTCTATGCTAGACCGCAAGATTTATCAAATGTACAAAGAAGGTTGTGATGTCTCTGTGTTCTTGCGGGATCAACAACGGTGGATTGAAGATGCACAAATCATCGGAATTGAAGGAGATGTCGTAACCATTCGCTATGAAATGGACGAAGATTATGAAAATAGCTCTTGGGAAGAGTTTGTTCGTTTAGAAAGTATTGGCGCTGTCAGCCGTAAACTCGCCTGTGTACCCCGTGGCAATACGGAAATAAATGTTTCTGAAGATTGTCCTGAAGCTGAGCAAATTTATCCCCGTCGTCAAGATCAAGATTAAATAATTGACAATTAATGATTAACCATTGAAAATTGAGGGAGTTGAGTTTTTCGACTCCCTTTATCATCATAGTAATTTTTAATCAATGTCATTAGATAATTTTTTAGTTTGTGAAGGGGATTTACCCCTTGATGTTTTTGAGCAATATAATCAAAGTGATGTATTGGCCATTGATACCGAAACCATGGGTTTAGTTCCTCAGCGCGATCGCCTTTGTTTGGTTCAACTGTGCGATCGCAAAGGTTTTGTAACCGCCATTCGCATCAAAAGAAATCAAACGGAAGCCCCCAATTTAGTTAAACTTTTAGAAGCTCAACACATTACCAAAATTTTTCATTTTGCCCGTTTTGACGTAGCTCAATTTTTATACACCTTTGGGGCAAAAACTGAGCCGATATTTTGTACCAAAGTAGCTAGTAAAATGGCTCGTACTTATTCAGGTAGCCACGGTTTAAAAACCATTGTCCAAGAATTGGAAGGGGTAGAGTTAGACAAAAAAGCCCAAAGTTCGGACTGGGGCAACGTTGAAAGCCTTTCCCCTGAGCAGTTGAGCTATGCTGCCAATGATGTGCGTTATTTGATACCTATGAGGGAAAAATTGATCACCATGCTACAAAGAGAAGAGCGTTGGGATTTAGCAGAAAAATGTATTAATACTATTTCTTTATTTGTGGAATTAGACCTAAATTATTACAAAGATATTTTTGAACATTAAAAAAATCCCCTCATGAATGGGGGGACTATTTTTGTATAAAGCTGTAATTCATCTTTTTTTTTGCTAGGTGTAACAATTCAAACACACCTTGTAAAACTTAACTTTTGACAGGGCAAGTATTGTTATAACACCACCGTAGAAGATTACCCACTAATAGATATTTAATGGCTTCTAATATCCAGTAACCTTCATGCCAAGAAACCATTTGATGGGGCATTTCAGTGGTGGCACTAAATTGATTGATTGATAAACCCCAAGCGCTCATGTGAGGAATGAAAATGTAGGTATAGGCTAGGGCAATGAGGAGTAAAAGGTTAGCAAATACGAGGAAAATAGTTTGTTTTTCTTCAGGAAATTGATGGTTAAAATAAAACACCAATGACACGGTTAAAATCAGCGCGGCACAAATTACTTCGATGCGATTAAATACACCAAAAATGAGGAAGCCGACATTAGCAAATCCACCGTCATTCATCATGCCGCTAACGGATAAACTGGGAATCAAAATAAAGTCTAAAAATAGACTACTACAAAACCAAAAGCCCAAGGTGCAGAGAATGATGGCATTCCAATTTAAATCTTTATTGACAAGCCTAGAAATTATGTTCATAATAATAATACCTATTTTTTTCTATATTTCTAGGATAACCTAGCCTCTAGGCTATTTATATTAAGTATTTTAACTTTTTTTTCTTAAGTTTAATTAAGAAGTTGTCTAGTTATTTTTACCTATTATTTATTGGGTGATTTTAAAAACAATATTTTAATTTTTCTTATATATTTCTATGAGTTGACGGGCGATCGCACTCCAGCTATAATTTTGTTTAACTAAGTTAAGTCCATTAAGCCCCCTTTGTTGTCTTTCTTCGTCACTTTCTAGGGCAATCATTAATTGTTTAACTAAATCATCTTCATTAAGATTACATATCCATCCTGCCTTGGCTTTTTCTATTTCCTGATAGATATAAACTTGGTCAGAAATTAAAACAGGTGTACTAAATGCGATCGCCTCTACCACGGCAATGCCAAAATTTTCATAGAAAGAAAGAAGTAAAAATAAATCGGCTTTTTGTAGCAAAGCCTCCTTATCATCCCCCGTCACAAAGCCTGTAATGGTAGTACAATCAGACAAATTAGAAGAAGTAATTTGAGCCTTTATCTGTGCCTCATAACTCCTATCTTGAGGATTTGCCCCCGCCAAAACAAAATGAAAATCATATCCTTGATTTAACAACCGTTGCAAGGCTGGAATTAGAAATTGTAAACCCTTTTTTGGCTCAATGCGAGACATAAACAACAATAAAGGTTTACCACGGGGAATATTATACCTATCATATATAAAATTATCATCTATGGTGCGATCGGGAATTTCCACCCCCAAAGGCACAATTAAACGGTTAATTCCTGCCCCAAAATCCTCAGAAACATCCGCTTCCTGCTGACTGGTAAAATGCACCCCAAAGCTGCCTCTTAAATTAGGTTTTTCCAGCAAATTACCATATATTTTTTTTAAACCCCTCTTTTTTTGTAAATCCTTGGGGTCTAAAGTTCCCAAAGGACGTAAGATATAAGGTAAACCTTTTTGACGACATATAGAAGCCGCCATGGTGGTTACAGGGGAAAATAAAGCATGGATATGAGCCACATCATAATCACCACAGTGCGCCCATAACCAGCGCAACAAATCCACGGAAAACTTATAACGGCGAAAAGGAGAGCAATTAAAATAAATTACCTTATAACCATCCTCCTCAACTATACACTGCAAAGGTACATCCAAGGGAGCTTGTCCTTGATCACCATTAGCATTAGTCGTAATAATAGTAACATCCTGCCCCTCCCTTGCCAAAGCCCCACATAACCCCAATATCATTTGAGAAGGGCCACCATAAACCAAAGAGATAGAAGGTATAATCTGTAAAATTTTCATAATTAAACATTATCTTAGTTGTTGGGTTACATCATCTCTTCCGCTAGAAAAAGTCTCATAGTAATATTATCCATAATCGATTCTAAGTCTTGAGAATTGGGAGATTTAGAGGTAATTTTTTTTTGTAACTAAATACTTAAAATCTGTTCATAAAACCCTAATAAATTCCTTGCCAAAGCCTTATTTGTATATTTTTCCATAGTCTTTTGATAACCCTTTTCTCCCAACTCCTTAGCCAAATAAGGATTATTCATCAATTGCTCAATAGAATCCTTTAAACCCTTATCATCCTTCTCCTGGAATACTAAACCATCATCCTCAATTACATAGGGAATTTCCCCCGAATCTGAGCCAATTACAGGCACTTTACAAGCCATCGCTTCTATTAAAACATGACCAAATTGTTCTTTCCATCCTTTCGCAGAAATAGTTTTGAAAGTTTCATCGGTTTCTGAAGGTAATACCAAAGTATCCATTAAATTAATATAACGAGGTACTTGAGCATGAGCAACGCTAGGAATAATAATTAAGTTATTTTTTAATCCTAAGTTGGTAATTTCTGCGATAATTTTTTCTTCTAATTCTCCTCTACCTAAAAGTAATAATTTCCAGTTTTTACTATGTAGATTACTGACTGCTTTTATAAGAGTTAAAATACCTTTTTCAGAAACAAATCTACCTACAAATCCTATAACAAAATCTTTTTCTTTTATATCTAATTCTTGTTTTAAATAAGGTTCTTTTTTCGGAGAAAATAGTATGTCATCTATACCTAAATTGGGCATAATAATTGATTGTCCATCATAACCATGATCTCTGATAATGTCTAAAGCATCTTGATTTCCAGCAATAAAACCATCAGTATTACCGAGGTTAAATTTTTCTAACCAACTAAAAGGAAATTTAGGATCATAGGGTATATTCCACCAGGTAAAAAAGCAGTTTTTTGCTTTCAAACCCAACATTTTATTAAGAATAATTAACTGGGCATAGGCAAAGGATTTTATTCCTTGTTCCACATGAATAATATTTGGTTTAAACTCTTTTAACAAGCCGATAATTTCTGGGCTAAAAGTAAGTAAACCCTGATGATTTTGACTGTAGTTAGAAATGGGGACTATCTTAAAATTGCCCTCATCTTTAAATTCGGACTTAATAATTTTATTTTGTACTCCCCCCGGATTCCAGACTTTAGGCACAACTACCCGAACTTGAATATCTGGGCTAATTCTGGCTAATTCCCTTAGTTTTTCACAGTTTAAATCCACTATATAGGAATGTCCCACTACTAATATATTCATGATGATGGCAACTATTGACTATGCTTCATCATAATATAGCGAATCAATAAACAATTAGAGTGCGCTGTGAGAAGTATTTATTTTCTGAAGTGTTAGAGGACGTAGCATAATACGTCTACACAGGTTTTAGCTAAAAATGGTATCTAAATTCAGCAATCCCAGTTATGGTTACTCAGATTTTGAACTAGCATTATTTGTAGAGCTAGGAATTTTCTCCTCCTCCTTTTCTTTGCTAGATTCTATTTGAGCATTCATTGAAATAGTTTCTTCTATTTGTTGAGCTTCTTTTTTCAATTCATCTTGAAACTCTTTAGAGGCATCTTGAAAACCTTTGAGGGTTTTTCCTAAAGTTTTACCAATTTCGGGTAATTTTTTGGGGCCAAACACCAAAAGGGCGACCACAAAAATTACAATTAATTCAGGAAGTCCGATGCCAAAAACATTCATAATAATTTTGTCTTAACTAAAGAGTTTTGTGTAAATCAACAATCAACCTTGTACAAACAGAGTAACAATTATCTTCCTAAACTTGACCAATCAACAGTGATACCATCAAGAATGAGAGAGGAGTTATAAATTTGGAGGATGATTAAAAGAAACACTAAAAATAAGATCATGAAAACACCCATTAAAGGGGTGGTACTCCAACCGGGGGCTACTTTCCCGTATTCGGAGTTAAGGGGTTTGAGTAAATCGCCTAAACGGGTACGCTGTGACATATTGAATCTTATATATATTTAAATTTTTTCTATGGTCTTTTTTGACAAGACGATTATAGCAAAATATGGGGGTATTTTTTGCAACTGACCTCGACATTTGAAGGAGAGTATTGGTTTGGTGACTCTGTTTGTTACTCAAAACAAATATTAAACTCGAACTCAGGTTAGTGAAAGAGTAAGTTTTTCAATAACCTATTTTGCAACAACTCTATTTTAAAATTAAATTTTTTTGGATCTTAAGATTACTATAGTGGTTGATCATCAAGCCAAACACCATCAATTACAGCACCATCACTGAAAGTGTATATTCCTTGTCCGTTTTTCTTACCATTGGCAAACTCCCCTTCATAGGTATCACCATTTTCATAGTCACACAGTACTTGTCCATGGAGTTGATTGTTTTGAAATTTTCCCCGACAAACATCACCATTGGCAAAAATAAGGGTTCCCTGTCCTTGAAATTTACCGTCAACAAATTGACCCTCATAACGATTACCATTGGGAAATTGATAAGAACCTCTGCCAGACTGTTTACCATTCTCAAAGTTTCCTTCATATACTCCACCATTGGCAAAGGTAAATTTTCCCTGTCCATGGGGGATTCCATCTCGAATATCTCCTTGATAGGTATCATCACTGCTATATTTTCTTTCTCCTACTCCTGTTAAATTTCCTTCGGTGAAAATTCCCTGATAACTACCACCATCAGCAAAGGTGTAAAGTCCTTGTCCATCAGGTTGATTGTTTACTAATTGTCCTTTGTAGCGATCGCCATTTTCATATTCACAGACACCCTGTCCCTGAATGTCACCATTTTCTACAGTACCTTCACAACTATCGCCATTGGCATAGATAAACTTACCCTCCCCTTGGGGATTACCATCGACAAATTCCCCCTCGTATCGACTCCCATCGGTGGAAATATAAACTCCTTCACCATGAGGTTGCCCTTGTTTAAAATCTCCTTCGTAGGTATCTCCTTCTTTGTAAGTTCTTTTACCCACTCCTTCAATCTGATCGTTTTTAAATTCTCCCTCATAAACATCACCATTGGCAAAAGTATATTTACCCTCGCCATGTTTTTCCCCATCGACAAAGTCTCCTTCATAAATATCATCATTACTGAAGGTACATTTTCCTTGGCCATTAAGATTACCATTGTTTATTTGCCCCTCACATTTACTTCCATCCGGAAGATTAATGGTGTTTGCCAATACGGGGGAAAGAAAAAATAAACTATTGGCAATGGTCAAACCAAAAAGACTAATTAATAAATGTTTTTTGTTCATGATTTTCTGTAATTTAATTTAGACTCTAATTGTATATTTATTCAGACTTTTATGCAGATTCAAAAGTTTCTTAAATAATTGTAAAAAATAATTATTTACACTTTTTTAATATCAAATATAAGCTATTAAACACAAGTATAATCACGATTTATACTAAGTTGGGATAAATTCTTATGGTGAAAGTTTGCCAGAGTTAGATAATTTAATGGGCTAAAAATCAAAGTTGATATTATCCTTTGCTTTATAGGCAATTTACACTAGAATACTAAGTATTTTTTAAACTTAGTGCGACTATTATGTGTTAATAAAACATAAATACTATCTTCACAAAAGCATATTAATTCATAAAATAAACAAGGTTACTCAGTAGCATCATTTTCCGTTGATTGTTGCTGTTGTAATTGTTGCTGACGTTCCCTTTCAGCTTGGGCTTCGGCTTCCCGTTGTTGACGTTCCCTTTCAGCTTGGGCTTCAGCTTCCCGTTGCTGTTCTTGCTGTTCAGAATTGTTCTGCTGTGAGGGTTCTTGCTGTTCAGAATTGTTCTGCTGTGAGGGTTCTTGCTGTTGATTTTCTTGTTCTGTCTGACGTTGGGCTTCTCTTTCTTGTCTTTCCCTTTCTAGTTGTTGCTGTCTTTCCAATCTTTCTTGTTCAAGTTGGGCTTGACGTTCTTCCCTTTCTCTTTGTTCTTCTAGTCGTGCTTGTCTTTCCTGTTCTTCTTTTTTCTGACGGGCAAGGCGATCGAACTCTGAACCTGCCACGGTAAAATTGATACGAACCTGTACTGATGCGTTATCACTACCGGGAGATGAAAATCTCATTTGTTGAGCTGCCAATAATGCTTGTCTGTTCACCTGACCATTACTATTTCCACTGACAATACTAGCTCCGACAACATCACCATTTCCATTGATATTTACCCTCACGGTGGCTTGACCTTCTACTCCGTCTAGGGCAGAAGGATAGGAGGGTTGACAATTACTAATACATCTAATACTGGCAGGGGGTGTATTACGGTTAGGTTGAGGACGTTCTGGTCGAGATTGGTTACTAGCGGTCAAATTTTCAGGAACTGAGTTGGTGGGCGGATTGTTGTTGTTATTGCTACTGCGGTTATTGTTACGACTGAGGTTATTTCTGAGGTTGGAACGATTTTCCTCAGATTGATTGTTGTTTATAGAACTAGGAGTACGGCTGTTATTTCGAGCAATTCTACCGCTAGATATTTGTTGCTCGTTGTCAAAGGAATTTGGTCTTTGATTGGAATTGGCATCGTCACTTTGAACTCTGGAGGGTTGACGTGATTGGTTACGAAATGTGTTGTTGGAATTGTCATTTTCTAAAGGTTGTACTGCATTGGGAGAGTTGTTCCGTGCCAAGGTGTTGTTATTGTTGTTCGATTCTGATTCTGGAGCCTGGGGAATAGTGTTGTTATTTTCTGAATTTCTGGTGGGACGATTGGGGGTATTAATTTGTGGTCTGGTGGGTTCGGGAGTAATGGCACTAGGATTGCTCTGAGGTTGGCTAACTTCTGGTTGTTCGTTAACGGGGGTTTCAGGCTGAACAGGATCAACTACTGTGGGGGTAGGTTGAACAGGGCGAATGGGGGTAAGATTAGCGGAAACAGTGGGATTACTAGGAGGGGGTGGAGAGTTGGTAGGGATATTTTGAACCTGATTTTGTTGAGGAGTTGGAAGGGTGACAGGTTCTGCGGGAAATTCAGGTTGTTCTTGGGGAGTGGTTTCTGGAGGTTTTTCCTGAACTAAAATTAGCTCGATGGGTTTTTGTTCTTCTTTGGTTATGGAATTGGGTCTAGTGGTAATGACATATAACAAGGCTCCATGAACGGCGATGGAGCTTATGATTCCGAAGGTAAGTAATTTTTTTGTTTTTTCTGCTTCTTTTTGTCTTTGCTCTAAACACGCAGAGGAATAGGTCATGATGAATGATTGAGTTTTATTTGCAAAAGAGTTGCATCTGAAAGATTATTTCGCTATGTTGATATGTTAGTTTAATTAATAAATATTCGCAACTATTTACCAGAAGTAGTAAGTCAATGTCACTAGACAATTTTTTGACGGTGAGGGGTGTTGTCACAATACAACTGTTGACTTTTTCGTTGATTACGGTGCGGTTAATGATACAACGTTTTTGGTTCTGAACAAAAGTCAAGTCTAGGGAAAAGACGTTGATCAAGGAGGTTCTTAAAATTTATTCTTCTGACAGTGTAAAGGCGATCGCCCGTTTACGCAAAAACCTTGATCTACCTATGGCAAGGATCTTTTTAGAGTCGTTAGAATTACAGGAGGTAAATGCAATAGAATTTCGTTTAGTATTAGAAATGACAACTCAAGCAGAACTGCCCTTATTGAAAACTTGTTAAATTTTTCAATAATCATCAAAATTAGTAAACAGAATACTTAATTGACTATAAAACTTATTTTATCAGCATCAGATTTTCAGGCAATAGTCATAATGTACTAATATTGTTGTAAAGCTTAATACATCAGAGTTTTAGTCTAGTAGTTATTTTGGTTTGCGTAAGTCCTGATGTAGTTAAATTACATTTTGTTCAGTGTTAATAACCTGCTCGGTGGTTGAGTTGCTATTTAAAGATTGAGTGTAAGCATTAAATCCAGCATTTTTGAGGGCATTGACTGTGTTTTCCGCATTCTGTACCCAATAGTTATTACCCAAGCGGATAAAAATTCGTTCTTGTAAATCGTGAAGCAATGCGAAAACAGGTATTTTTGCTTTATTTTTTTCTCCTGATTGTTCTTGTAAAATACTTTTTAATTTTCCTTGCAGTTTAGGTTCATCAGCTTGATTAAAATTCATGCTAATTAATACCGTTTTGACCTGTTCAATTACTTCTATATAATCTACTATCATTTGTGGTTTATCATCTTTTTTATTCTTATCTGCTTTACCCCAAATAATTACGGGAGTATCTTCCCTGAGTTGATTTTTTACTTCATCATAGGTACTAGCAAAAACGATCGCATCTACCTGTCCTGAAATATCCTCAGCGGTCAAAAATGCCATAGTATTACCATTTTTGTCGATATGAGGCTTAATCATGGTGAGCATTGCCACCACACAAATTTTTGTCCTTGATTTTTGTTGACCCAAATCACTAATATTAATAGGGGCAAGTATTTTCGCTGAATCCACAAAGGGTTTTAGAGGATGTTCAGATACATAAAAACCTAGATATTCTTTCTCTGATTTTAACTTTTCTTGGGGAGTAAAATCTTCAATTTTAGGTAGTTGAGGAGCATTAGCATAAACAACTTGATTCGAGTTATCTTCTGGGGCGGCAGATAGTAAATCAAGCATATTTAACTGTCCGCTTTCTTTCTCTTGATGTCTTTTTTGAGACCAACTGATTAATAGCTCTAAACCTTCTAATAATTGCTTACGATTGTCATGAATAGTATCAAAAGCCCCTGCATATACTAAGGTTTCTAAGGCTCTTTTGTTGACTGTTTTAAGATTAATCCGAGCCATAAAATCACCAATATCTTCAAATATTCCCCCTGCTTCTTCCCTTGCTTCGAGAATATTATCGATCGCACTTTCACCCAAATTTTTAATGGCAGATAGTCCAAAAATGATTTTTTCCCCTTGAGGAGTAAATTCTTTTTGTGAGAAATTAATATTAGGAGATAAAACATCTATCCCCATTTTTAAACAATTTTCCCTATATTTTTCTACTTTTTCCTGATTATCACTACTAGCACTCATCAGAGCAGACATATATTCGACAGGATAATTTGCCTTTAAATATGCTGTTTGATAAGTCACATAAGCGTAGGCAGTGGAGTGAGATTTATTAAAACAATTAGAAGCTACCAAGCCATTTTGGAGTAAAAAATTATGATCTTTTCCTACTCCTATATCATATACTTTCTGGATACCGTGCGATCGCCTTTTAACTATTTTTACCATCGTGCATATTTAATAATTAATTTAATTTATTTTGCTTCTTTATTTTGCCTCACTTCATTACCTCATCTTCCCACAACCTAATTACTCAAAGCATTAACAATAGTTTCAGTATTAGCTCTCATCATACCAATATAAGTCCCCGCGGGGCTATTCTCTGCTCCAAGGGAATCAGAATAAAGCTCAGTAGGTGCCACCTCAATACCAGCCTCTTGGGCAACGGTTTCAATAAGTGTAGGATTGATAGTCGTCTCTGCAAAAATAGCCCGTACCCCTTTTTTTCTAATGGTTTCCACCAAATTACGCACCGTTTGGGCGCTGGGTTGTTCCTCGGTACTAATGCCTATGAGAGTGCCGGGTATCTCCAAACCGTAAGTTACTCCATAATATTGAAAAGCATCATGGGTAGTAATCAATTGCCTTTGGAAAGGAGGAATTGTCTCAATTTGCTCTTGTATCCAAATATGTAACTCTTGTAAATCTTGGGTTAAAGTTTCCGCATTTTGATTAAAAGTTTCTTCCCCCTCTGGTTTTAACTCAACTAATTTATCTCGAATACCTTCCACCATGATAATTACATTTTCTACATTACCCCACACATGAGGATCTGGCACCATTTGACCTTCTTCTTCAAAATCGAGGGGGGGTACTAATTCTCCCACGGCTAGGGTTTGAGCATTTAGCCCTGATGAATTGATTAATCTAATTAAATTTGGTTCTAAATCATAGCCATTATAAAAAATGAGATCTGCATTTTCGAGAGTAATATTATCTTGGGGTACAGGCTCATATACGTGGGGATCTGCCCCCCGTGGTAAGATTCCTCTATGGTTGATCTTTTCTCCCCCTATTTCTTCGGTAAGGTTGGCAATAATAGTGGTGGTACTAACTATATTTAGCCTTTCATCTGCTGAGTTTTGATTATTGGTTACTTCCGTTGCACCACAGGCGGTAATGATAAAAATGGTTAGAGCAATTATTTTTATCTTGGCTATTTTTTTAAACATTTTTTATCATATTTTTTCATAATTACATTAAAAGATTTTATCATAATCTTTTCATAATTGCTATGTGATAAAAAAAAGAGGCATCATATTAATGACCTCTGAGGTTGATATTTTAAGATTTTGAAGTACTTAGATTATGTGAGTTGATTTTCTTTGGTGATTTTGATTAAAAACCTTAATGCTTCATTCACAGACTCGGAAGTAGAAAAAACTTTTGCGACATCAGAGTCTAACTTAACTATATTTTCACCAACTTTTCTTTTTTCACCAACTTTTCTTATTTGTAATGATCTCAAGTTATATTCTTGTCTTAGTTCATCATTCATAGTCTCAGCCCTCTTGATAAGCTAGTTTTTCATTTTTAGTTGCTTTTCGACAACTGATAATTCTTATTTTATTCTTTCTTTCAGTATAAGAAACTAGGAGTATTTTTCCCGTTAAAGATTCCCCTATTATGATGTAACGGTTTTCTTGTGTGGAATGATCAGGATCAAAAAAATCAATGTATAGTGGATCATCGAAAACTGTTTTTGCTTCATCAAATGATATTCCATGTTTGGATAAATTCGATCTCGCCTTGTCCTCATTCCATTCAAAATTCATCATTAATTAAATCAACTAAGCGTACCTATTAATGGTCAATTATCAATTATTCTTAAATCTTACCGATATTAGAAAAAGGGTAAAAGCGAAAAATGGCTTTGCCGATAACGTAGTCTTGGGGTAGAAATCCCCAAAGGTGAGAATCGTTACTATTGTTGCGATTGTCGCCCATGACAAACAAACTTCCTTCTGGTACGATAATTGGCTTTAGGGTGTAGTTGGGACTTTCTAGGATGTAGTTTTCTGTTTGCAGAGTGTCGTTAACATATAGTTGTCCATTCTTTACTTCTACTATGTCTCCTCCCATGGCGATAATGCGCTTGATAAAGGCTTGACTAGAATCGTATCCGAGGATTTGTAGTTGCGGTGGGGGGGTAAATACGACTATGTCTTGGGGTTTGGGGGAGGTAAATTTGTAGGATACTTTCTCGACTACGATACGATCGCCCGTTTTCAAAGTTGGTATCATTGATTCTGAGGGGATATAACGGGGTTCTGCTATAAATATTCTAATGGCGATCGCCAAGATTAAACCCACCAAAATAATAAGAGAGTTTTCCTTAATTTGTTGTTTTTTGATAGAAGCGGTTTCAGGGGATGATTTAGTCATAAAAATGTGATTTGTAAACAGTTATTAAGATTGACTTCAAAGAAACTAAAAAAAGTAAAATAATCCGCCAAATCTAGTAAAGTGTTAAAAATTGGGAATAAATAATTGACCTAATAAATAAAAAATGAACTAATAGTTTATTATTAATAAAGTTTTGACAAAAAAACAAACACTCAACACCCAACAAACTAATTATCCCTTATTGATTGTGAGTTTTGACCCATTTACAAGGTAAAATCATTAATCATTCATAAGAAATTCAGCAAAAATTGGCAAAAGTGTTTGATAATATGAGCAAAAGTCAGTAAATTTAATAATTGGGTTATTCTGACTGTAACATTTTTCATTTAAATAAAAATCAGGGAGAATTATTATTATGGAATCTCAATATAAAGATACCGAATCAAAAGCAGCAGAGACGATGGATAACGTAGATAACGAAATGGGTGGTATCATTAGTGCGAGTCAACCAGCTTCCGGGGCAGAGCAACCTTGGCAAGAATGGGTTGATGTAGCCGTTGACTTTCTATCTCAAGTGCCTGAACAATTGGGCAACTTCTTTGGTGAGTATAAACAACCTTTAACCACCGTAGGCTTAATTGTTACCGCCGCTATCACCGTTTATATTACTCTTTCTGTGTTGGATGCCATTGGAAATATTCCTTTACTAGCATCCATTCTCGAGTTGGTAGGTTTGGGTTATACCGCATGGTTTACCACCCGTTATTTACTCAAGGCTTCTACTCGTGAAGAATTATTTGCCGAATTTAATGGTTTGAAAAAACAAATCTTGGGTGGCAAATAGATTTCCAGATTGGGTTAGAGCGATTATAATGATGGTTAAATATTAATCAATTATTTTTTTGCCTAACCCGTTTTTGTGGCAATTTTTGGGTATTCATCACCAAAACTAATAACCAATTATGGTTTATTTTCAAATTCACTCCGATAGTGAAATTCCCCCCTCCCAACAACTATTTGACCAAATTCAATTTGCGATCGCATCTAGGCAATATCCTCCCGGGCATCGACTTCCGAGCACCCGTCAACTAGGGCAAATAACAGGATTACACCGCAACACCATCAGCAAAGTTTATCAAAAACTGGAAAAAGTTGGTCTAGTAGAATCCCTCACAGGCTCAGGTATTTATGTAAAAGCCCAAGGAAATGAAGGTATCATCGAGAAAAACAATACCCTTCCCACCAAATACTCAGAAATTCAAAAGATTATTAGCCAGAATATAGACCAATTAATTCTTTCTGGATTAAACCTCAATCAAATAAAAGAACTATTTTCAGCAGAAATTGACTGGCGACTTAGTTGTAATGCCCTTGTATTAGTTACAGTGCCTTCCGCCGACATTGGGGCAGGAAAACTCATCGTCTTAGAATTACAACAAGCGCTGATGATGCCCATTCAACTAATTCCCCTCGAAGAATTAAGCAAAGTTATCCTCAAACAAACCTCCGCCACCGTTGTCACCAGTCGATATTTTGTCTCTCAAGTATTAGACATCATTTCGCAAAAATCTATCCGAGTTATTCCCATCGATATATGTGACTATGCCAAAGAATTACAAATTATTAAACAATTACCCCCAGACTCTTGTTTAGGAATAGTTAGTTTAAGTACGGGTATTTTGCGAGTAGCAGAAATGATGGTACAAAGTTTACGAGGTAATGAAGTCGAGGCTATTATCGCTCAAGCTAGTGATAGTCTTCGTCTCAAAAATTTAGTCAGTCGCGCCCATACCATTATTTCCGATAACCATAGTTATGTTGCTGTCAAAAAAATGATTTTAGCCCTACGGGAAGACTTAATTCGCCCTCCCAAACTAATTTGTAGTGACAACTATATCGGTGAAAAGTCTATCCAACTATTAAAACAAGAATTAGGGATTGCTTGATAGTATCTAACTACTAGGTTGAGGAATAGTAATATCAACGGTTTGAATTTCTTGATTTAAGGGGGTTAAAGTTTGTCTAACTTCATTGCCATTACCCACCACTAAAGTGACAAATTTATCAGGTTGTAAGTAGTTTTGGGCAGATTCAAATACCTGTTGGGCGGTAGTATTGATAACCGCTTTTTGATAGTTAAAAATAAAATCTTGGGGATAGCCATAATATTCATAGGTCATAATACGGGAAAGAATTTGATTAGGGTTTTGGAATTGGAAGACAAAGGAATTGAGAATAGAGTTTTTGGCGTAATCTAAGTCTTCTGGGCTAACAATGTCGTTGCGCAACTTTTCTATTTCTCCTCTTAGGGCTTGAATAAATTGCCCACTGCTTTCGGTGTTGGTTTGCCCCCCTGCTAAAAACAGTCCTGGATGATCATAATTTGCTCTCCATACCCCATACACTGAATAAGCTAGTCCTTGGTGCGATCGCACCTCATTATGTAATCTACCCCCAAAACCATTTAAAACGCCGTTAATAACCGTTAAAGTGGGGTAATTGGGGTCATCTAATCTACCGCCGATATGTCCTAATAAAATATTACTTTGGGTTAACTGGGGTTGATCAACTAAATATAATCCCGCAGAAGCTAACTGGGTAGGGGTAGCAATCTCTTGATTAGGTGCAGGAGTTGTAACTTGCCAATCTCCGAGGGTTTGGTTGAGGAGGTTTTTTATATTTTCGGGTTCAAAATCTCCTACAATACCAAGGATAATATTTTCGGGGCGGATATGCTGTTGATAAAAACTAACGATGTCTTCCCTAGAGATATTTTCAAGGGTACTATATTCAATAGTACGGGCGAAAGGACTATCATCACCATAAATTAGTTTTCTAAATTCCCTTTGTACTACATTTCCAGGATTGTCATTACGGCGAGAGATAGCACCTCTAAAATTATTTTTTTCAAAGTCTAAAAAGTTTTGTTCAAAAGCAGGATTACGTAATATATCTGCAAATAGAGGAAAAACTTCTTCTAAGTCATAGCTAAGGGTGTTAAAACTGGCGCTGCCCGAATTTGTGCCGATGGATGTTTCTATGGAAGCGGCTTTTTGTTCGAGGATAGTATCGATTTCGCTTCTACTATGGTTGGTGGTGCCTCCTGTGCGTAGTAAATCCCCTGTGAGGGTAGCTAATCCTACTTTATCATTAGGCTCAAATTTATCCCCTGTCCTCAAGATGGCACTACCTGTAATAAGGGGAAGGCGATGATCTTCCATTAGATATACTACCATGCCGTTATCCAAGGAAAGGCGATCATATTCTGGTAGTTCAACTTCGGCAAGGGGGGGGTATTCTAAATCGGTATAATGGCTGACGGGTTGAGCGATGGCTACATTACGACTAATAACAGTCAGAGTGACGGCTACAAGTCCGATGGCTAACCATTGGAAGAATTTTTTTAGTTTATTCATATTAATATTTTTATGTTTTTTTTGCTTATAAGCAATGGCTAATAGTGTCTATTTTAGGTGGGGAATGGGGAATAGGGAATGGGGAATGGTCTAAAATTTTTATATATTAATAGTTTTTTTAGTTATTCAGCGCACCTTAACTAATATCAATAGTCAGAAGTTTTTTATCTTTTAAGGGGTAATTATTTTCTTTTATTAATCTTTCTAAGTTTTTAACTCTTTTTCTAGGGAGAGGATGACTAGATAAAAATTGAGTAAATTTTGGTGTTTTTTCTTCTTTCTCTAAACGCTCAAAAAAATCTGTTGCTCCATTGACATGACCATAATATTTATATAACAAATTTATCCCAAATATATCAGCTTTTTTTTCTTGAGTTTGACTATATTGGGCATTGACTACTAAGTTAGTTAAATCTGCTCCTGATTGCAAGATTTCAAAGCCTCCTAAAAAATAGTTAATTACCATTTTCATCAAAATAATATTACCAATACTTCTTAAATGATCTCGGTTAGCAAAGTGTCCGATTTCGTGGCTCAGAATCATTACTAATTCGTTTTCTGATTCTATTTCTTTTAGTAGTCCTTCGTAAATTACTATTTTATCTCCTGGAAGGGCGATCGCATTTACTGTATCTTCTGCAATATAAATAATTTGATAATCTCTTTTTTCAAGACTATCATTAGATAATTTTTGTTCGATATTATTTAACAACTGATTTAATTGTTTTTCGGTGTTATTTGATTTATTTTTTTTCTCAAAACTAGGAACTACTAAAGAACCTATTTTCGATTCTACAGAAACAGGAATAAAATTAACTAGATTATTAGCAAGAGAAAATAAACTATACAACAAGAAAGTAATAATACTCCCAAAAATGATCAATAAAATAATGATTTGTCTTGCTTTAGGTTCTGAAGTGCGATCGCTTATAGGAGAAGAATAAGGCATATTTTTTTATTAATTAATCGCTTTTTGTAGGACGGAAAGGATTAAGAAAATTCATTAGAGGATAAAGACAACGGGACTGAATCCACAATTTACCATTGCCACTAAAACGACATACCAACCCTTCTCCCCCTAATATACCCGTGCGTAAATTACGAAAAGATAAACCCCCCATCACCTCCACATTATAGTTAAGGGTATCTTCAAAAGCCACAATGTAACCTGTATCTACCACGTAACTACCTTTTACATCCACCTCCAAAATAGCACCATAGGAACTAAACCACACATCACCCTGCCCTGTGGCCCTTAGCAAAAACAAAGACTCCCCACTAAAAAAACCCTTAAAACCTTGAAACTGGGAATCAATTTCCACCGTAGAAGCACAGGCCACAAAATCCGATGATTGTATCACTAAGCTATTATTTCCTGTTAATAAATAATGACCAATATCCCCTGGCACCCCAGGAGATAAATACAATTCTCCTGATTGATTTTGAGCAGTAAATTCACTTAAAAATAAAGATTCTCCCCCCAACATACGACTAAAACTTTTACCGAGTCCACCTTTCATTTTTGACTTCATTTTAATGGAAGAATCCATGGCTGCCATAGCCCCTGCCTCTACCATTACCATCTGATTTGCCTGTAATGTGAGGATTAAAAAAGCGTACGCTGGATTATGCTCAATACGATAATTTATTGCTGATTTATTTAACATCGTTTTATTCTATTTTTTGAGTTTTTTGTTTATCTATTTATTCTTAAGGAATAACAAGGGGCGCGAGGCCCCTTGCCTCTCTTCGCCCTTGTCTCCCATTGCCTTCCTTCTGGTTCAAAAGAAGACTCTTAGTACAATAAAACCATCATGAATTTTGCTAACCTATCTATTAGTCATTACTTCGTTGTTTATCGTGGTGGTAATTGAGTGCCAATAGTTTTCCCTAAAGTAAGGGGGCTATGGGTTTGACAGTACAATTTACCTTTGCCATAGAAACGACAAACTAACCCTTCTCCTCCTAAAAATGATCCTAGTAAACTGGAACTAGCCTTAGTAATTTTGAAATCCAAACTTTTCTCAAAGGCGACGATATGCCCCGTATCTACGACATATTCACCATCCACATCTATTTCGTACACTCCGCCAAAGGAGGTAAGAATAACGGGCCCATATCCGCTAATTCTAAGCCAAAAAAGGGCTTCCCCTGAAAAAAATGACTTTAGCCCCTGAAAACCCAAATCAATGTCAACCCCTGAGCCACAGGCTAAATATGAGCCAGACTGCACCACTAACTCATTACCTGTCATTTCATAAACGACTATGTCACCCATGAGATGGGGTGCAAGATAAAGTTCTCCGTTGGGTTGGTAGCAACGAAAGACGCTCAGAAATAGGGATTCCCCTGCCATCATTCTCTTTAAACCCCCCAAAATACCTCCCCCTTTACCCTGTCGGAGGGTGGTGCTGACGTTGATAAAATCACTCATGGCAATCATGCTTCCTGCTTCGGCGAGTAATTCTTCTTGGGCATCTAGGGTTATCTTGGCGATCGCACTGTCGGGCTGTTGTAATACTTCAATATTCATAAAAAAATGGATTATCAGAAAAAAATTAACGAACTTTAGGACGTAAAAAGCCCACAAAACCAGAAATACTACGAGACTGAAGATAAATTGTCCCCCTACCCGTAATTTTATTAACAAAACCCTCCCCAGAAGTCATAGAAGAAATTAAATTACCAGATAAAGCAATATTCATTTTTACATCCCCCTCATAGGCAACCAGATGACTGTTATCTACTACAAAATCACCGTTCACCTCCCTTTGAGTCAAACCGCCATAACAACCAAATAAAACCTGCCCCTTGCCAGTAAACTGCAACTTGAATAAACCTTCCCCCGCAAACCAACTGGAAAAACCAGCCCAGCGCACCCCCATTTTTGCCCCTGGAGTATGGGCAATGTAAGCACCTGGTTGTAAACAAAAAGGTTTTGAGCTTAATTTTTTATGTTCAATATCCCCAATCATCGACTGGGAAAGAATTACCGTTTGAGGCATACTGGTGTTATTCTGAAAAACATTGACAAATAAAGACTCTCCCCCAAAAAACTTACGCATCAACGCAGGAAAAAATCCCCCTGAAAATTCAGTTTTCATAGTTATTCCTGCATCCATACTAATCATTGCCCCCGCTTCGGCGGTAATTTTTTCCCTCGGTTGCAACGTCACAAAAATAGTTGCAAAGGCAGGACGATAACGAATACTACACTCCACAAAATTATCTCTCTTTTCTAACTTTAGTAATAAAGCTAATTTATTTTTGAAAAGGAAAACATACTACATTACAAAACTTTTTATAATACAAAAGAATATGTTAAATTTGAGGAATAGTAAAACTAAATTGTGAGCCTTGATTTAGCTCAGAGGTGACTTTCAAAGAGCCACCATTTCGATGGACAAACTCTTTACACAATAATAATCCTAATCCTGTTCCCCTCTCCCCATCGGTGCCTAATTTACTAGCACTATATTCCATGTCGAATAAGCGGTTGATTTGCTCTTGAGTCATGCCAACCCCTGTGTCCGTTACTGTAACGCGCACTAGGTGATTGTCTTCTTGAGTACAGGAAATAGTAATTTTATCTCCCGTATGACTAAATTTGATGGCGTTATTAACAATATTTTGAAGTACCGACTCCAACATTATTAAATCACCATAAACATTCATCTCTGAGTTGATGTCATTGACTAAGGTAATTTTTTTGAGAGAAGCTGGCCCATATAGTAAATTTAAGACATCTTCTACCACCCCGTAAAGATATAGCTTTTTTGGGCGCCAAGATAGATTTCCTGTTTCTAACATGGACCATTGTAAGAGATTGTCTAATAATTTCAGGGTGGCTTTTCCTGTATTGTAAATATCAGAACTAATTTCTTTGATTTGCTCTGGAGGTAAATCATGTACATCATTAGTTAAAATATCAGCAAATCCCAACATGGCATTAAAAGGGGATTTTAAGTCATGGGCGATAATGGAAAAGAAGCGATCTTTTCCTGCATTAATTTTTCTTAATTCTGTGGCGTAATTTTGTAGTTTTTTGAAGGATAATCGAAGTTCTAATTGGCTAATGACTTGTTTTGCCAAAATTTGCAATGCTTTTTCCTGTGTGGGGGTTAAGGTTTTGGGTTTGGTATCAATGGCGCATAAGGTACCCAAAGCAAACCCATTGGGGGTAATAAGGGGCGCTCCTGCATAGAAGCGAATGGAGGGGTCTTTTAATACTAAAGGATTATCCGCAAACCTTTCATCTTTGGTGGCATCCTCCACCACTAAAACATCGTCTTTTTGTAAAATGGCATGACTGCAAAAGGCGATGTCTCGATTGGTTTCTCTTGCATCTAATCCAACTCTTGATTTAAACCATTGTCTTTTTTCGTCGATAAGACTGATGAGGGCGATGGGAGTTTCGCAGATAGAGGATGCTAATTGGGTTAGTTCATCATAGACTGTTTCAAATTCTGTATCCAAGATGTCGTAAGCGAGGAGGGCATTGAGGCGCTCTTTTTCGTTGTCGGGCTTGGGGGGGATTTTCATGATGTCACCATATTTCCATGACTGTCTTCTGTTAATCTTAATTTTATTTTTCCCAGATTCCCATTAATTTTGCATAACGCAACAATCTTTAATTTGATTATGATGGTTAATGAGGCAACTTGTAGTTTGTAGTTGTAGCAGAGTTTCTGAGAATTTTTTGAATATAGCGAGGATAGATGTCTATGGCCATGGAAACTTTAGAATTTATTATTTATCCTGATGGTAGGGTAAAGGAGAAGGTTACTGGAATCGTCGGAAAGTCTTGTGAGGAGGTTACTAGGGCGATTGAGGAACAGTTGGGAGTGGTGGTTTCTAATCAAAAAACATCGGACTATTACAATCAAAACTTAGAGACTGAGAATCAAATTCAGAATCAAAATTGGTAAACTTTTATATATAAATCTCATTTTTCCAAATCTTTAATTTACTGTATCAGGATAAATTTATGTCACACTTTAGTAGTATCAAAACGCAAATCCGCAATCTAACTTCCCTTAAATATGCTCTCAAAGATCTCAACATTGACTGGAAAGAAGGCCCTTCACCCGTTCGTGGTTATCAGGGGCAAACTAGCCAAGCTGATCTCGTCATTGAACAGGAAAACAATTATGATATTGGTTTTAGCTGGAATGGTCAACATTATGAGTTGGTAGCTGATTTACAATACTGGCAACAGCCTTGGACTGTTGATGGTTTTTTACAGCGTGTGACTCAAAATTATGCTTTACAGACTGTATTGAATGAGTCTGCGCAACAGGGTTTTGCGGTGACTGAGCAACAAAAAAATGAAGATGGCTCTATTCGTCTGGTGGTACAACGTTGGAGTTAATTTTTAATTGATGATGGTGGGTGATAATATGTTACCCACTTTCTTTGTTCAGTGTGATCAGCCATAGGCTGGCGCTGTGCGATCGCACATTATATTCTTTGTAGAGGTTTTTTATGTTTGATGAACAAAATATTTCAGAAAACAATGGTTTGGAGCCTGAATTAGGGGGCATTTGGCGTGATAACCCTGAAAGGAGTGGTTTTGAGCCGGAGTTGGGGGGCAGTGTTCGTCAAAAGGGTGTTTATGTGGATGAGGTGACTTGTATCGGTTGTAAAAATTGTGTTCATGTAGCCCCTAATACTTTTTATATTGAGGACAATTTTGGACGCTCTCGGGTTTATAACCAAAATGGTGATGAGGAAGACATCGTGCAAGAAGCTATGGATACTTGCCCCGTAGATTGCATTCATTGGTTAGATTATACAGAAGTGAGGGAAAAGGAGGCGGAAAGAAAAAATCAAGAAGTACGGCCTCTGGGTTATCCTCAAGTTTTTTATCCTAAAAAGAATAGGAAAAAGATGAGGAAGTCGTTAAGATTTGATAAATAAGGCTCAATTCTCTCTAAATAATTTGATGCAGAGCAAAATAGATTTGGTCATGATTTGAGGAAAATTCCCGTTCAAAAGTGCTGTTTTCGTACTAAAATTCTGCAAAAGTGGGAATTATATATTAAATCATTAAGATTATGACTGAGTCGCAAAAAGTTGCTGTGGGAATTGTGGGTGCTTCTGGTTATGGTGGAGTGCAGTTGGTTAAGCTACTATCCGAACATCCTGAGATAGACATTGTTTATTTGGGGGGAGATAGTAGTGCAGGAAAAGATTATGCTGATTTGTACCCCCACTTAGGTCATCTGATTAAAAATAAGGTTGAGGCTATTGATTTGGATGAGATAGCTTCCCGTTGTGAGGTGGTGTTTCTCGGTTTACCCAATGGCTTGGCTTGTAAGTTTGCCCCTAAGTTGGTGGAGAAGGGTTGTAAGGTTTTAGATTTATCCGCCGATTATCGTTTTACCGATCTCGATACCTATACCGCATGGTATAAAACAGAAAGGGATGACAGTGCGATCGCATCTACTGCCGCTTATGGCTTACCAGAATTATACCGTGACCAAATCAAAAATAGTTCCCTCATCGGTTGCCCCGGATGTTACCCCACCGCCAGTTTACTTGCCCTCTCTCCCCTTATTAAGCAAGGATTAATACTTCCCGAAACCATCATCATTGATGCCAAATCAGGCACGTCAGGGGGCGGCAGACAAGGCAAAATTGGTCTTCTCTTAGCCGAGGTCGATAACTCCCTAGGGGCTTATGGAGTCGCCAAACATAGGCACACCCCCGAAATAGAACAAATCTGCTCAGATTTAGCCCGTAGCGATGTCAAAGTCCAATTTACTCCCCATCTAATTCCCATGGTTAGGGGTATTCTTTCCACAGTTTATGCCACTTTACGAGATCCAGGATTAGTTACAGAAGACTTAATCACCATTTATAACGCCTTTTATCGTTCATCTCCCTTCGTCAAAATTTTACCTAATGGCACTTATCCCCAAACCAAATGGGCTTGCGGTACCAACTTAGGCTACATTGGTATAGAAGTTGACCCTCGTACGGGTAGAGTTATCGTTATGTCTGCCATCGATAATCTTATCAAAGGACAAGCAGGACAAGCTGTACAATGTCTAAATCTCATGATGGGATGGGCAGAAGATTTGGGTTTACCTAAACTCGGATTTTATCCTTAACACAAGCTGTAAAACAATCCTATCGTTAGGCGCTAATGGGGACAGATGTTAGGTAGAGGACGTAGCGTGCTACGTCCGTAAAGGTTTTAGTTTATTAACTTGTTAAAGAATGGATGCGAAATCTTTATTGTTTGTTATTTTTTCTGGATAAACAGACTCAACAAAAGAAGCATTATAAACCCTAAAAATCTCCTCAACAATTGCCTTAATTACATTCACCACTACACTATTTCCAAACTGTTTATAAGCAATATTTTTCCTTTTATGGACAATAAAACTATCAGGAAAACCCATGATTCTGGCACACTCTCTCGGTGCTAATTTCCTCACTTTATTGTTAATTAAATATAAACCTGTTTTTGCTCCTACTCCTCCCCCATAAGCAGATAAGGTAATAGCATGACCATTTTGGTGATAAATTCTTTCTCCTTGTCCTCCTTTATTTACCGTACCTATTCTGATCGGTTTTTGAGGATAATTACCCATAATATCTGGAAGTATATCAATATTTTCTTTAAATGTTATATCTTTTCTATTAATTACAAATTCTTTTATTTCACTGTCATCTAAACAATAATCAATCAATTTAACTGGTGTATTAAGACCATTTGGAAAGTAAAAATTATTGATTTGTAAATCTTTTCTAAAAGCAACGATATAAATTCTTTCTCTTTTTTGAGGTACTCCAAAATAAGAAGAGTTTAACACTTGAGAGTAAACTTTATAACCTATTTCATCTAAAGTATTAACTACTATTTGTAAAGTATTACCATCATCATGTCGGGCAAAATTTTTAACATTTTCCAAGATGATAAATTTCGGTTGATGAAATTTTATTATTCTAGCCACATCAAAAAATAAAGTTCCCCTCGTATCATTAAAACCTAACTGCTTCCCAGAAATACTGAAAGCCTGACAAGGAAAACCTGCACACAACAAATCATGGCTAGGTATGGCAGATTCAGGTATTTTAGTAATATCTCCTTGGGGTAAAATACCATAATTCTTTAAATATATTTCCTGAGAATATTTATCCCATTCTGAAGCAAAAACACAATGGGTTTGATAATTTTTTAGGGCTTGATGAAAACCACCGATTCCTGCAAATAAATCGATAAATCTTAATTCTTTAATGGAAATCATTGAATAATTGTAAAGGATTAATTTTGAATTGTAAGCTAGTGGGGTCAGGTGTTCCACCTTTTCTTTGCATGGTTATTTGTCCTATATATAAACTACCTTTTGGAGATATTTTTACTTCTCCTTGAGCAAAAAAAATACAAGCCTTATTAATGTCTTGTAAAAGCCAATCAAGTTGATTCTGATTTTCCGTGTCTTTTCTCGTTACAAGTAACCATTTAGCACTAAATCCGCCTCTACCTTTTATTATGTCACTGATTACTACAAACTTATGTTGCTCAAAAAATTAACAATTTTGTTCACTATACTATCTGGCATTTCTGTAAAAAATAATCTTCGTTGATCTTTTATAGATGTCAATTGATTAGAGTTAACAAAGTTTTTTGGCAAATTTTCTCCCGTAAACAATTTTAGCCACATTTCTATTTCATTATCAAAGTTCCACATTCTTTTATAAGTAGAAACTGGACGTTTATCAATTTGATTAAACCCCGCTGATTTATTAGATTTTTTAAGGGAAATATTTTCTATATACAAACTGTCATCTATTTGTCTTTTTAACTGAACCTGTATATCAGCTTTTTTGTGTTTAGTACTATCCTCATATTTTTCACATAATAACCCTAGCTCTTTTATTTTTTGCTGGGAAACTTGAACGGGAATTCTTACAGCATTTATGTGGCTTATTTCATGTGGATTATAGCCCATTATAGATAGCCACTGTTTGGCATCTTCGTCGGTAGACCATGAATTAAATTTATCACAAATATTTTCTTCATTTAGAAAACCGTCTTTCGCTGTTAATGAACCTAATTGAGCTTTATCCATCAAAATCAATATTTTTTATACTTATGAAAATCAACAGAAAGGACGTTTTGTTAAACGTCCCGACTTAATCTTAATTTCTCAAAGCCAAAATTTGAGCGGTGACATCCATACTTTCTTGATAAAGAGTATCCTTGCCCCCTCCTTGTAACTGTTGACTTAAAAGGTGTTCGGTATCTTGATCTGCCAAAGATGTTACCTGTTGAATACGACAGGCTTGAGCTCCCCCCCCTGCTTCCATGCGCATACAGCCAGTGGTATTGGAGCATAACACCGTACAGCAATCGGCTTGTAGATTGGTAGAACTTAATTTTAAACTGATTAAATCCCCTAAAATATCACCCCAATCTGCTAGAGATATTCCTGCTAATTCGGTATTAATTTCCTTGCCTTCTGAACTGAGAAACTTAATTTTGGTGATGTCATAGTCCCCTGTTTCGTTGCTATAGGCGACGGGTTGCCAATTGAGACGACTGGCTAACCATCCGAGATACATCAGTGCTTGGGTTTTATTCCCTTTTTCGTAGTCCACCGTCACTTCATCTACTTCCCAAATGGCGCTACGACGCTCTGGGGGGTCGAAGGCTTCGGCGGTCAACTCTTGCCACGGGGCAATCCTAGCCCAATTTAGGTCGATGATAGGAGTGTCTTGGCTAATAAATTGAGCGATACGTTCTAATTCTGCTGTTGGTTCTACAAAGGTGCTAGAGTCGATTATAAGCCGATCGCACTCTGAGCGTAACCGTTGAAATAAACTATAATCAGTATCAATTCCTGCCTTCCACCAAACGTATTTAGGCAAATCAGGAATCATCAACTCCGAAATCACCCCGCCGATGCGCTCGAGGGCAGAAGAAACCCCCGTCACACTTATATATTCACAACAAATCAAACTCGTAGAAGAGCGTTTATTAACAGGACAATAAGCGGATACTTGAGCCTTAACCCCCCTATCTTCCCCAGTGGTGGGGCATAAAGTAATAATTCGACAGGGATTTACAGAGGCGATCGCATCAGCCATCCCAGCACCCTCCCCATCGGGAGAATACTGCTTGAGAATAGATTGATCCCGTAAATTAACCTTACCCTCCGCCTCAATAGTCTCGTATTCCTGCTGTAACCGTGCCAACAAATCAGAGTTAGAAACCCCCGTCACCTCAAAACCATATTCTTTTTGCGCCCCCCTAATAGCCGAAGTCGTGCGAGGGCCAGCAATGCCATCCACAGGCCCAGTATAAAAGCCCAAAGCCGCCAAAAGGGGCTGAGTTTGCTCAGGCTCATAAACCAAAAAACTGAACGTAGAAGCCCTCGTGGCCGCCAACCCCTCACTATTCCCCGTATAGGTTTGCCAAATTTGCCTCAGCTCACTGTCAATATAATCGAGATCAACATCTTTCGGAGCTTGTAAAGAAACTAAAGGAGTAGTCATAATCAATAATTGCTAATAATAATTGGTCATCAAAAAAAAAGAAAAAAGATTTCTCTACAAACGGCGCCATCTTCTACCATCACGGTTAAGTAAAAACTCCGCTTCGGGGGGTTGCCATGTACCAGCTTCATAGAGAGGTACAGAATCAGGAGCAGAAGGCGCATCCCAAGCCGTCAGGGCCGGGGTAACAATACGCCAAGCCTCCTCCACCTCATCAGCCCTTGTAAACAAAGTTTGATCTCCCAACATACAATCCAACAACAGACGATGATAAGCATCCGTGGTGGCTACCCCAAAAGAGGAACCATAACTAAAGTCCATATCCACCGTACGAGTGCGCAACTCTGCCCCCGGTACTTTCGCCTCAAACCTGAGAGAAATCCCCTCATTAGGTTGAATCCTCATGGCCAAAATATTGGGGTTAGTTTGGTGGGCTGCCGAAGGAAAAATTGTTAAAGGTACATTTTTAAATTGAATAGCAATTTCTGAAACCTTTTTGGGTAATCGTTTTCCAGTCCGTAAATAAAAAGGCACCCCCTGCCAACGCCAATTATCGATCATTAGCTTCAGTGCCACAAAAGTAGGAGTAGTAGATTCGGGACTAACTCCATTTTCTTCCCGATAACCCGGCACAGGTTTGCCCTTCATCCATCCTGGGGTGTATTGTCCCCTAATGGCACTTTTTTCTAAATTTTTAACATCAGCTAATCGAGTGGATTGTAAAACCTTGACCTTTTCTCCCCTAATGCTATCGGCATTAATACCATTGGGGGCTTCCATGGCGGTAAGGCAAAATAACTGTAAGAGGTGGTTTTGTACCATATCTCGCAACGCCCCTGCAGATTCATAATAACCTGCCCTTTCTTCTACCCCAACGGTTTCCGCTACGGTAATCTGGATATTATCGACAAAATTACGATTCCATAATGGCTCAAAAATGGCATTAGCAAACCTAAATACCATCAAATTTTGTACTGTTTCTTTCCCAAGATAATGATCGATACGATATACTTGCTCCTCTCGACAAACTTTTTGCACAATGCGGTTTAGTATTTGCGCACTGCTCAAGTCTTTGCCAAAGGGCTTTTCAATGACCAAACGATGCTTGATGGGATCATCTAACATCCCTGCGGCGCCTAGCTGTTTGATAGCTGGGGGAAAAAATTGGGGTGATACGGCGAGATAAAAAACTCGGTTTCCCCTAGTTCCTCTTTTTGTGTCTAATTCTTCGAGAAAATCTTTTAACTTGGAATAGCTTTCAGGTTCGTCCATATTGCCAGGACAATAGTACAAACCCTCCGCAAAATCGTTCCATAACTCTTCATTGGCGATGCCATCGGAAAATTCTTCGATACCTTGTTTCATTTGCTCACGGAAATAATCATGACTCCATTCCCGTCTAGCAACCCCCACAATGGTCATTTCTCCAGGCAACCTACCCTCTTTTTTTAACTGATACAGAGCCGGTACTAACTTTCTTTGGGTCAAATCTCCTGAAGCCCCAAAAATCGTCAGAATAAGAGGCTCTGGAGTTTTAGCTTGTTTTAAACCCGCTCTTAAAGGGTTTTCTTGTAATGTAACCATTGTACTTTTGTCCTTGAACAACCACCTACATTCTAGTTTCTCTCTTTGAATGTGGGTCAATTTGTTTGGCTATGTAAAGTTTTGTTACGTTGTTATTTTATTTGATTTTCTAGTCCACAATAGGCAGCATAACCAATGGCGATCGCATCTACACTATCATCAATGGGCAAAGAATCCAACTCAAAAATACTTTGTAAAGCCTCCGCTACTTCTTCCTTTGTAGCTCTACCATGGACTAAATGAGCTTTCCAGCTCGATTGATGTAAAAAAGTGGGGATTATATTTCCCTCCCGATAACACACAAGATGAATTACCCCCAACGCCTGTAATACTCCCCCTGCTGCCTTGATTTGGCGGCTAAAAAAAGGCATTTCAATGGCAACACTATTCGGCTTAAACTCGTGAAATAAATCATTAAAATCACTTTCAATTTCTTGCAACCTTTCCCCAGTGGGTTGTTTTTTGTTAGTTTCGATAATGCCATAATCAACTAAAGAGGGAGTAACCATATCATCCCCCTCCAATATCGCCCAACCGATAATCGCCAATCCTGGATCAATTCCTAGCCAAATCATGATTAATTATAAAATGATGAAAAAAAACAACTTAAAAGAAGCGAAAAAAAATAGAAAGGTCTATTTATTCTACCTGTTTAGATACCAGAAACCTTAACGATATAATTAACCTTATTAACTTGAATGGGGCCTTGATTACTATGAAAAAAACTTCGTGGTTAGTCTTAATCATTAGTGCCATGACGGTAGGATGCACCTCACCACAACCATTAGCTACTGACTCCATAAGCCCTCAAGAGGACGAATCATTAACTGTTGCCCAAAATAAAGATAATAACGGAATTTCATCCGATGCCGTATGGGAGCAAAAAACCCATGACAAAATTAACGAATATCGTAGTCAACAAGGTTTACCACCCTTACAATTAGAATCTCGTATTAATGACATTGCCAGAGTCCACTCTCAAGACATGGCCATAGGAAAAGTAGAGTTTAGCCATGATGGAGTTGAAGGGCGATATGAAGCTATTAGTCAAGTTATTTCTTTCCGTCAAGTTGCTGAAAATGTTGCCTATAATTACGGTTTTTCCGATCCTTTTAAAAGCGCTGTTGAGGGGTGGATAAATAGTCCTATTGATAATAAAATTGGAGTATATTTTTTTGATGGAGCTCATGATTATCGATCGCAATTAATGGGACTTTTATTCGCTATTCCTTTTCTATCTGATCAGGCTTTAATCATAGTTGATGATACTAATTTTATATCTGCCAAACAAGCAAATTATTATTTTTTAGCGTTAAATTCTAGCTCTGAATTAATTTTAGATTTACCAACTCCTCGTAATTTTCATCCGACTTTTTGGAATGGGATACAAGTATTTAGTTTTGATAGATCGAAAAATAGTGCCTATGATTGGTAAGATTTTTCAGGAAAGTTTAGAAATATAGGTTTTTTACAAAATATGTATGACTCTTTTTTAGATTTTGAAGGAATTAAATAATATATTAGTAGTTATTATTTTCTTACTAACATAGTACGATATACAGGTTCTCCTTTATGGAGGGTGGCAATTTCCCTTTCTGTCATCACACCGATGGGGTTTTCTGAAAGCCATATTTCTGGTTGTAGTGGATTAAAACTAGGATGGGCTAAGAAGCGATCGCACATTTCCTCGGCTACTTCTTTTATATCAGATTGTAAGAAAATTTGACTACCAGATTTTAAAAACTTTGCTAAAGTAGCCACCGTTTCAGGTTGAATAACCCTTCTTTTATGGTGTTTTTTCTTGAACCAAGGATCTGGAAATTGTACCATTACCAACTCAATTTTATCAGCGGGTAAAGAGTTTAAAATATCTTCCAAAGAAGTATTAATATTGCCAAAGAGATAATGTAAATTAGTTAAATTTTCTTCATCTCGTAATTGATTCGCTTCTATGACCAAAGGCTCTCGAATTTCAAAGCCTAAAAAATTTATATCAGGATTTTGTGGTGCCATTTCCAACAAAAAACGCCCCCTAGCACAACCAATGTCAAGATGAAGGGGAAGAGATAGATTAGAATATATTTGACTCCAATCGGGCAAAGAAAGAGATTGTTGATACTTACTACTTAATGGGTTAACGTGTTGACGAACTCTTACTCTAGCCACCGTGATATAATCCTCCTATGATTTCTCATGCCATGAATATTCGTTTTGCCGTTGCCTCTGATTTACATATAGCCCTACCAGAAACCATCGAAGACAAACCGAATCGTTTTCATTTGACCCAATTTAGCATACCAGCCTTTGACACTGTCTTAGCGCATTTAAACAATCTTAATCTCGATTTTTTGCTTTTACCGGGGGATTTAACCCAAGATGGTGAACCAGAAAATCACCGCTGGTTACAGGATAAACTCGCTTCTTTGCCCTATCCTGTTTATGTAATTCCTGGTAATCATGACATTCCCAGCTTAAAGGGTAATGAGAAACAAATTCCCTCTGATAAATTTCCCTACTTTTATCAAGATTGTGGTTATCAAAATTATACCGAAACCCTTGATTACACTTGTGAAATTGCCCCAAATCTTCAGTTAGTCGCCCTCAATTCTAATCATTTTGATGAAAATGGACAACAACAGGGGTTGTTAAAACCTTCTCAATTGAAGTGGTTAGAGGAAACCCTTGGGAAGTTAAAGGACAAATTAGTCTTATTGATGGTACATCATAACGTCATCGAACATTTACCCCAGCAATGGAGACATCCCCTCGGGCGTAGATATATGTTAGATAATCCTTTGGAGTTGTTAGAAATTTTAGATAGGTATAATGTCAAGTTGATTTTTACAGGACATCTACACATCCAAGATATTAGTCAATATAAGGGCATTTACGAAGTCACCACGGGTTCTCTAATCACTTATCCGAGTCCGTACCGCATCATCGAATTAAACCGCCATCATGGGGGAATAAATACCGTTAAAATTAATAGTTATCAAGTAACCGATTTACCAGAAAAAGAAAAATATGACCAATTTTGTCGGGAGTGGATGGGCGATCGCTCTTTCCCCTTTATAATGAAACTATTAACCTCCCCACCCCTTAACCTCGAAGAAAAACAAGCCAGTGAATATGCCCCCCACATGAGATATTTTTGGGCAGACATCGCCAAAGGAGACAGTGAGTTAAACTATCCTCAATTACCCCCGAAAATCAATCAACACTTTCAACGCTTCGGGGTAGATATGATAGACGGCAAACCCCAGTTTATTGATAACAATATCACCATTCAAATTGAGAATTGACAATTAAATCAAAGTCTCCTTTTCTTCTTTTTTTAAGGGGGAGATGCCTTTAGGCAGAGAGGTTATGGGAATTAAGTGAGTTAAATAAAGTCAAAAAGAATCCGCCCCTACGCTGTAAGAGCGGGTTATGGTGTGAGGAGTGAGCGAAAATTGCTTTTCACCCAACTTTATTGTAACTTATCCTTAAAGATAGTTGTACAGATTGATAAGGTAAAAGCTAGAAGAATTGTAAAATTATAGAAATAATTAAGGGTTAAAGACTAATTATTTGTTATGGTAAAATCTGATAGTAATCAAAAAGCACATTGTTTAAGTAAGGAATAAAATAAGATGTCAGAAGTGACAGAAGTAAAAGAAGCAGATTTTAAAGCAGAAGTTTTAGATAGCGAACTACCTGTTTTAGTAGATTTTTGGGCTCCATGGTGTGGCCCATGTCGTATGGTTGCCCCCGTGGTAGAAGAAATTGCTCAACAATACGAAGGTAAAGTTAAAGTAGTTAAATTAAATACTGATGAAAATCCACAAATTGCTAGTCAATATGGTATTCGTAGTATTCCTACTTTAATGGTTTTTAAAGGTGGTCAAAAACAAGATATGTTAGTTGGTGCTGTACCTAAAACCAGTTTGGCAAAGACTCTCGAGCAACATATCTAACTTGTTATGTTCACCTAATGCTCGTCCCACTGTATTATAATAGTGGGATATTTTTTTGTTTTCAAGAGGTTTATATTTTGTCTAATAAGTCAGATTTAGATTTATTTTATCGTTCTCGACACATTGAAAAGTTACTCAAAGAATTACCTCCCTATGACCATAATAAATGGCTAAAAAAATCTTTAAAATCTTTAGCTAAACTGGTAAAAAGAGAAAAAATTGATCGTTTGGAATGGAAAATTTTAAGTGCTACTTTAAAGGATTTGGAAAAAGGTTTTCGTCTTTTTTCTAACTATAGAGATACCAGAAAAATTACTATTTTTGGTTCTGCTCGAACTTCCCCCAATACTCCTGAATATAACCTTGCTTTAGATTTTGCCAAAAAAGTCTCTGAGGAAGGTTTTATGGTGCTTACAGGGGCTGGTGGTGGCATTATGGAAGCAGGTAACAAAGGTGCTGGAACGGATAATTCTTTTGGTTTAAATGTTAAGTTACCCTTTGAACAAAGTGCCAATGATTATATAGAAAATGATCATAAATTAATTAATTTTAAATACTTTTTTACTCGTAAGTTATTCTTTTTAAAAGAAACAGATGCGATCGCACTTTTCCCTGGGGGTTTTGGCACTCAAGATGAAGCATTTGAAACCCTAACCCTTTGTCAGACGGGCAGACAACCTCCTATTCCCCTAATTTTGATCGATAAACCAGGAGGAAACTATTGGCAAAATTGGCAAAAATATATCGTCGAAAATCTGCTACTAGAAGGATATATTAATCCCGAAGACAAAGAAATATATACCATTACCGATAACGTTGAAACCGCCTACGAAGTTATCAGTCAATTTTATCGAATTTATCACTCTAGTTTGTATCGCAAAGACTTTTTTGTGATGAGGTTAAATACTGAATTAAAAGATGAGCAAATCGAAATTTTAAATGATAAATTTAGTGATATTTTAACCCAAGGAAACATTACTAAAATAGAATCTACTGATTCCCAAAGTAGTGGTACTGTTGACGACTTACCAAGCATTGGCTTTTATTTCAATGAAAGAAAATTTAGTCGTATTTATCAAATGATTAACGTAATTAATGGTTTTGAATTAGATGCCGTTGCCTGTCATCAACCATATATTAGATAATTGATAATCGATAATTGATAATCGATAATTGATAATTAAATTTATTTTTAGCTAAAATACATTATTCCGTGTTGCTTAATAATAAGACAAAATATAATGGAATTACAATAAGAATTTAATAATTAAACTATCATCACCTATTCTCCATTCCTAGCCTTCGCAACTTCACTTTTTAATCAACCTCTATTTATTAACCCCATCAAAAATTAACGGTGAAATCTAACCAGAAACACATTCAACAAACCAAACTCTCCAACGGTATTACCCTAGTAGTAATTGAAAACCCTACCACCGAAATCATTGCAGGGAGAATATTTTGCCGTAACGCAGGAAGCCGTTGGGAATCTCCTCAAACCGCAGGGATTTTTCATCTCCTAGCCAGTGTCATGGCAAAAGGCACCAGAAATTTATCATCCCTAGAAATTGCCGAAAAAGTAGAAACCATAGGTGCAGCCCTTGGCACAGATACTTCTAGCGATTATTTTTTAACCAGCATCAAAACTGTTACCGATGATTTTGAGCCCATTTTGGACATTGCGGCGGAGATGTTACGTTATCCTTCTTTCCCAGAGCAAGAGTTAGAATTAGAAAAGAGTATCACCCTACAAAATATTCTCTCTCAAAAAGAACAACCTTTTAACCTCGCTTTTAGCCAGTTAAGAGAAATGATGTATGGACAACATCCCTACGGCTTTTCGATCCTTGGTACAGAAAAAAGTGTCAGTAGTTTAACGGTGGAAGATTTGAAACAGTGTCATCAAAAACACTTTCGTCCTGATAACGTTGTTATTAGTCTAGCTGGAAAAATTGATCTTGAACAGGCTACTTTAATGGTAAACAAGATATTTGGTGATTGGGAAAATCCTGATAATGCCATGGAGTCTTTGGTATCTATTCCCGTGGAAGCTAAATCTGCTTATAAAAAAATTGAGCAACAAACTCAACAGTCTATTATCATGATGGGTTACATTACCCCTAGTATGGATAGTAAAGATTACCCTGTTTTAAAGTTGATTAGCACCTATTTGGGCAATGGTTTATCTAGTCGTCTATTTGTGGAGTTGAGGGAAAAAAGAGGATTGGCTTATGATGTTTCGGCTTTTTATCCTACTCGTTTAGACAAATCGCAGTTTGTTGTCTATATGGGTACAGCCCCTGCTAATGCAGAAATTGGGGCGGAGGGTTTACAAGCAGAGATAAAACGTTTAAGAGAAGTAACCCTAAGCGCTGAGGAGTTACAAACTGCAAAGAATAAGTTATTGGGGCAATATGCCCTTGGGAAACAGACTAATTCGGAGTTTGCCCAAATTTTTGGTTGGTATGAAACCCTTGGGGTGGGTATTGACTACGATCGCACTTTCCAAGACAATATTAATGACATTACAGTGGCACAAATTCGGGAAGTCGCCAATAAGTATTTACGGGATGAATTTCTTTGTACTTCTATGGTAGGACCAGATTAATTGATCATGGGAAGAGAAAAAATGTATGTAAAATGTTGACACAGCTTTTCTTCCAAACAATAGTGTTTTTCAGTTAATAAATTATTGCTGTCATAATCATATTTCTAATAATGTGGTAATGAGATTTAGATCTTTACTCTTCAAAATAATGATAAAATACCCAAAAAAAACCAGTATAAGGTTAAGGTTACACAAAAATGAACTACAAAGACTTTAGCAAAAGACGAAGCTCTTTGATACTTGCCCTACTTACATTGCTCATCCCTTTTGTAGCCATTAATCTTTCCATAGAAAGACCTGTACAAATAGCGCCAGGACAGTTCGACTTTATCAGAGGGTTTTTCCCATCGAATCCACTCCTTACCCTATCTAGTGCCATTGGTTCGTTGCTTTTCACACGAACTGCCTTTCCAAAAACTACCCAAAAGATTGTCAATACCTTATCTTCCCCTAGATCTTTAAAGATTTCATTGATCATCACCCTAGTTTTTACTACATTAGCTGGAACGGGTTTTTTTCATGCTTTGGCTGCGGCTACTGTTCGTGACGAAAATGAGGCTGGTTCATGGTTCGAGGCCATCAACACAGTGTTACAGGGGGCGGGATTGATTATTCAGAGCTTCCTTACCTATAGTTTATATATTCTCACTCAGGAACAGACAAGACAATCGATAAATCAAAGTGCGGCGGCAGCGGCGGCAAATACCCAAAGTTTTAGTGTTAAGTTAATTGAAACGATTATTACGGCTGATGGGGTAATGGATCCCCGTAAAGGTAAAATAAATGCTATTCGAGGGCTTCTTTTTTCCACCATAAACGGGATTCGCATGGGAAGTAGTAATGATTTACATACGGTGTTTGTACAACTATTGGAAAATAATCTTACATCTCCCATTTTATTGATTTCCCAGTCTAATTCCATCAACACTGATCAAAAAGGTAATCCTGTTTGTTGTCGTTGTGCAGATCCTCTTAGTTCAAGTATTGTTCAGGTTGTGGATTTGGGAGATAAGAAAATTGTTCAGAAGTTGGAAGGTTCTATTCTGGATGGACTGATGCTTGATGGATTCGATTTTTGGGGAGCTATTATAAATAAGTTTTCCATGCGTAATACAAGTTTAGTACAAGTTTTTTTGATACGCAGCACTTTTATTGATGTGGACTTTCGAGGAGCGAATCTTTCGGGAGCGATTATCACTCCCACTAACCGAGACAGGCTTTTGGCGGATGAGTTTGGACTTCAACAATTGCCCGATGAAGAAATTATGCCTAAATTTGTGGGAAACTGTCAGTTTGAAGGGGCGACGATGGATTTAGGTTTGTATGAGTTACTCAAAAATAGTCTTGGAGAAAATGCTAGTAAGGCTCTTGAAGGGGTTGTGATCAACGAGAGACTGTTAGCTGACAAATGAACACAAATATGATTTTGTTTTCCTTTTCATTGATACGCTCACAACCACATTCTTTACATTTCATCTTTTTTATCTTACAAGTATCCTTATAAATGTTCGATCGCCCTTATTATGTACAATGATGTAGAAATGCTATCAGGCATAACCTGTCATTTCGTGACCACAGATTATTCAGATTAAGTTTTGCTTCGGCGTTATTGAACAGGTTAGAATCGGAATAATATAGCCAACTGATGGGAGAAAAAGCAATGGAAGAATTACTAGAACTCAAGACGTTGTTAACCCAAGGAAATATCTCTGATGCTTTGGTGTTGGTGGAGGAAATGACAGAGATGAGTAAGGATGACAAGATTAACAAAATTTATAGCTATGGAGTTATTCTTCTACTGCATTTAATTAAACAACAAGCAGAAAAGCGGACAACTCGCTCGTGGAATATTTCGATTCGTAATGCGGTTCGTCAGATAAATCGCACCAATAAACGACGCAAGGCAAATGGCTATTATTTGACTAGTTCTGAATTAAAAAATACTCTCTTAGAGGCTTATGATTCTGCATTAGATGGGGCTTCTCTCGAGGCATTTGAAGGGCGTTATTCTAGTGCGAAATTAGCTAAGATGATTGATTATGATCGCCTCATAGCCGATGCTTTCAATTTGATTACAGAAGATTTAAACTAAAGATTTTCACTCCTATAAATAAGGTGCGATCGCACACTATCACTTCTTGATCGCCCCTATTGTGTACAATGATAAAAGTGCCATCTTTAAACAGTGCATATACTAAACTAATGTGATGTTAATATATTAGGGTTTAAAACCTGCTTTGATTGTTTCAATATATTTTCTTTATTGTCAAAATACTCTAAAAAAGGCAATGCTAGATAATAGGCTAACGTTGGTGGAACTGCATTCCCTATTTGAATATATCCTGAACCATTAGACCCATAAAAAATAAAATTATCATCAAACGTTTGTATTCTTGCACATTCCCTAACTGTTAATCTTCTATGTAAATCGGGATGTGGGTGTATAACAGCTCCTCCAGTTCCTCCACCTCTGCCTACTATTGTAGGCGATGGTTTATTCCAATCTAATTTTCTATTTCCTAAATAATTATTGATTTTGACCTTATGTTTTGAACCTTGATGATTTGGAATTTTATCACAATAATCTCTTGGCAAATCGAAAATTGCATCCTTAATGGTTTTGTATTCAGTTTTTTTGTAAATAATTTGTGGAAATTTGTAAACAAAATTAATATCTTTTCTAATACCAATAATAATAACTCTTTTCCTAACTTGAGGTACTCCATAGTCAACCGCATTAATAATTTTCCAATTGATCTTATATCCAGCCATATCAAAGTCATTTAAGATCATTTTAAATACTCTGCCTGTTTTATTTTTTTTGTCTTCAGGTGTTTCATAACCCCCTAAATTAGTTATACCCATAACATTTTCTGCTAAAAAAAATTTTGGTTTTTTATCCCTAATAACTCGTAATAGTTCTAAATATAATTTGTTTCTTTTATCTTCTTCATTTCTATATGGATTAGCAATAGAAAAACCTTGACAGGGAAATCCTCCTAAAATAAGGTCAGAATTAGGAATTGTAGAAGATGATATATCTTCAATATTTGCCAATACTAATTTAGTTTTTTTCTTTTTTAAATTCTGTTTATAAGTTTCTATCGCATTTTTATCACAATCATTTGCCCAAACTATATCATGACCTGCCTTTTCAAAACCTAAATCCAATCCACCACAACCACAAAATAATGATACAATATTCGTTTAAATTAAATTCTCCATATTTTTGTCAAGAAGATTAATGATAGTATCAAGTTCCTGAAATATTTTTTGTTTATATATTTCTTTATTTTGTTCATTAATGTAAGATACTAAAAGTTGAGATATTTTCACTTCAAACTCATCCAAATCTTTTAATATTGACTGACGTAAAAAACTAAAGTCTAGTCGAACATAGTCGGATATTTCTAATATTTTACCTCGATTTACCCTAATTGAATTACCTTCCCATCTATTAACGACAGTTAAAAATAAATCTGGCTTTGACACTACTTCTTTTAATAAATTAATAAACTTTTCTTTTCTTAAAAAATATAAATCCATAATGAAATCATTTTTAATAGCAATAATAAAATCTGCAGAGTGCGACCTGATAAGTTGCATTCTTTGAGTCTTGAGAAAATCAAGCAGGGGAGTCATCCCCCTCGTTACCGCCCGAAGGTGCGTCCTGAGTAATTAGGAGGTATCACAGCTAGAGGGTTAAATGTC